>Ga0209223_10002276_pt1 | contig 19480 bp, 5 predicted proteins | sample COG_06_FD_184750 | JGI IMG/M metagenome (GOLD analysis project Ga0209223, IMG submission 184750) | Pelagic Microbial community sample from North Sea - COGITO 998_met_06 (SPAdes) (version 2) | ecosystem: Environmental > Aquatic > Marine > Neritic zone/Coastal water | place: Helgoland, sampling...
GATAGCACCTGTGTAACTAACCACCAAATCCTGATCTCCATCGTTGTCAAAATCTGTCGATTGGTAATTAGAAACCGATCCATCTACAAAGCCCCAACCTGGTGAAGTACACGAACCGTTAGCTAGGGTAATGGATGAAAGATCGAGTGTTTGCACATTCGACAACGCATCGTAACCCATCGCTTCTCCCACTTGTTCCAATCCTAATCTACTTGATCCGTACATATTTCTTTCGCTCAACTCTAAGTTACCTTTTTCTGAGTTAAATTCATAGATACTCATGCAATTTCCCTGTGCATCTAAAAAATAATAGGTCGAAACTGTGGAAGATGTAGCTGTTTGCGTAGAAGGGTCATTAACGATAGTGATGACGTGTTTAGCAATTCGATTACCCATTGGATCATAATCAAAATGGATTTTGGTTGTTGTATTTCCATCTACTTTTTCGATCTCTTCAACTTTATTGGTGACTTTCCATTCGATGTGTTCAATTCCTTCATCCCGATCTTTGATCAATTGTCCGATTTCGTCGTACTCATAGTTGTAATTACCCAAGGTATTGTAGGTAGCCATTGAGATATCAATATCGGCATCACCAAATAAAGATGCTCCTGCACCATCCGTTACATACAACAGGCGGTTGTTTTGTCCTCCATTGAAACCATTGCTTACATCCTCATCATATTTGTAATCAAAATCATCCATTAATACACTCGCTGTTCCATTATTAGCGAAACGTTGAAGCGTCTCAAGGTTCCCATTTTCATCAAAACTATAGTTGGATGAATAACCGGATGCCACAGGAGATTGTCCTATTTCTCGGTAATTACCTTCCATGGATTTAATACGATTCAACTGATCATAGGTATAGGTGGTTTGATGAGTTTTGAGTGGGGCATTGGTTCCCATGTTTTCATCCACATCTACCAGTGCAGTCATCATCGCTCGGATATTTCCATTGTAAAGACTTGTAGCAGGACTATTCAAGTTTGGAGAATAGTTGAGCATGTGCGGTTGTGGTTGTGATGTTGCATAAGACTCATAGTCATTATCAAAGTAACTCAAACTAAACCCATGAGCATCACGACCGTTTTGAGAGTTGATCGTTGTTTGTTTCCCGTCTTGCCCCATCATGGTAGTGTGATCGACTTGTTCACCGTTCACCGTTTTGAGCCATCCTTGAATGGTATAGGCGTAATCACATGATTGCACCTTCTTTTCTCCGAGTTCTGTTCTGGCTAATGGTCCGTGATCATAATAGAAATACTTTGCATCTTTCTCCCAAACAATTCCGTCTTTCGATGTTTGAGCAATCTTAATACGGTTGTCAGAGTCGTAACAATAACGGTGCATGAACTGGTCTTGTTTCCCTTTTTGATAAGTGACCTGATTCACATTTCCGCTTACCAAATCATATTCATATTCAACATGTTTGATGTGTTGATTGAGCACCATCAATTCTTGTGAGTTGTACACCTGTATCAGTTCTTTGACATTCCCGTGCACGTCATAATCGTAAAATGATGCGCTTTGGTAATCATTCAATGAAGCCGAATAATCTTCTTGGTAAATCACTCCAACGATGCGGTTTCGTGTATTGTCTGATGCATACGCCCCAAACAAATCCTGAACTAGGGTAGTTGATGCTGAACCTGAAGGAGTAGTAAACGGTGTTTGAACTCCACCCAACTCATCATAAATCGTTCGTGTTACCTCTTCTCTTGTCATGGATAAATTGTCGGGGAAAGATGGATCGTTCACATCAAATTCAACAAGAGGTCCAAACCCTCCTCCCGATGAAGATGAAATATATTGTGGATACATAAATCGCCCTTCTGAATTGATCAGATGAGAAAGGTTAAGAATATTGGGGATTGTCAATTCTCCCACTTCAATTACTCTACCAAGAAAATCATACTTGGTGTAACTGTATTGATCGGCCTGCTTCTGTTTGGCATTTTGACTCATTATCAAGCGACCTAAGGCATCATAGGCAAATCGACTTTCTCCTCCATCAGGAGTGTGTTGATACACCAATTGATTCAAGGAATTATAGCGGTATTCTGTCTCAAAGCTATGCTCAGGAGCTAAGCGCGCTGTTTCTTGCCCCAAATCCGTAGTCAATGAGGTTGCTGCATCTCTTTGAGCAGCAATTGCCGTTTGAGCGGCCGATACCTGAACACCGTCGTTACTTGTAATTGGGGAACCATTTACGTCGTACTCCAAACGGTGTACTCCTTTTGGAGGCACCGTTGCCACTAAGTTTCCTGCGCGGTCATAGGTATAAAGGGTGTAGTGGTATTCTTTGTCCTCGTGTGTTTCACTGAAGCTCTCCTTAACCGATGCCATAGCACCTTCGATATAGGCTTGTTCAAAGGCATCTCCCATTTGTTCCAAGTAGATCTGGTATTGATTGACAGCATTGATGGCAATAATGTTGTTCTCCCATTGATCACAAGGTGTCTCTTCTATAGGTAAATCCAGATAGGGTGCGGGGCTTGGCGCTGGACAGAGGATGCCTTCTTTCTCCATGTAATCTTCATTCACAAACTCATTCCACGTCAATGAACCACCTGAAGCAACATAATTATCAACGGCTGCTGAAAGTAAAAGGTTCGAAAATCCTATTGGGGTAGAACCAAATTGAGTGATACTGATGAATTTAGAATGAGTAAACGACGTAATTCCAAGATCACTTAAATAGTCCAAATATGCCGCTGTAATATAGGCATAGGAGGACTCACAGAATGTAAGCTCATCAATCAAATGTTCATCAATAAAGATAGATTGTTCCAAGGGATCAGTAAGCGGAGCATTGTATAAATCTTCCATTTCGTCTTTATAATCGTCATAAGCATCCGAACAACTTACAGGCTCTAGAGGTTCTGCAACGCAATCCAAACAAGGAGTTATATCAAGACACTCAATACTCACAATAACAGGCTCACCATTAATGGTTAATGAGAACTCATTGTTATCAACATAAGTTGCTAATCCAACATTGTTGTTACTTAGCACATTGGATTGATCTACCAATACGCGAATCACGCAACTTGCACCTTCACAGCTAATTGCTGATTGGTCAATAACACAATCTGTCGCATCATACACTTGGATAAAAACTTCACTCGCCGTTTGCTCCCAACTACCAATCACAGGGTTGGCGATCCCGATATAGTCAGAAATCTCGGTAAGATAAGAGTGTGTGCCCTCAACAGGTGTCAACAGATCACCTACAAACCCAGGAAGGTTTTTAGCGACCAATGTTTCATCACACTCACATGCAAAATACAACCCTGCATCACCCGAATAGTTATAAGAATACGTTGTAATACCTTGATCAACGACTCCGCTTAGGTCTTGTGTCACCCAGTTCAATGCAAATGTCGAGTTGGAAATATTCAAATCCACACCATTCACAAACACCAAATCGCTAGGCAAGGCTGATCCAACAGTAAATGTACCTAACAGACTCGAAATTGTTGAAGGCAAAGATGTAGAACCTGTCCATACAGGAGAGGAACTTCCAAGCATTTGAGCCAAAATAGATTGGCCATAAACCACATCGTAGGGTGCAAGGGTAAGATCCACCGTAGAGTAAAGATCTCCATTATCGATTAAGGTCTGCAATAAAATCATCATTGCAGCCTCAAATTCTTCTTCCTTCTCACACGATGGGTCGTTTTGTTGTTGCTGTAAACCCAAACATGCGTTGAAATTTGGTGTAGCCGTATTTGACAAGGTATAGGTGATGATGTATTCGTCCTGCTCAACGGGTGTTCCCACATGATCCACAACGATCAACAGCTTAACCTGATTCCCATCAACATAGCTGTTGCTTACACCTGTGATCGTCCAAGTAGAATTGTAACCACCCCATGTAATGGCTGGGTTGGTCATACTACTTGGTGCTGAAATAACCAGGTTCCCTACAGGAGTATTGGTGACGTTATCCAGTGCAAAATTGATTGTCAAAACAGTTCCTACAGCAGCTGTCATCTCAACGTTATCCATAGTAACCGTGTTGGGAATTATTGGGATATTAGCGTAAATGGAATTACCCGTAAATGCTTCGTACAAATCCGGAACAAAACTCGTAACTGTCCCTTGAGAAATAGTCGTTTGAGTGGAGATTTCTCCTCCATGATTGATCAATAGATCACCTATCAAACGCTCCATGTCTATTGTCAAAGGACACAAACCTGTTTGCTGCCATTGAACATAATCAGCATTCTGAGATAGTTGCACAGCATTTGCTACTGTGGTAGATGCGGGATTCGACAAGGCATCAATTCGTGGGAATCGTGTCTCTCGACTATCAAATGCCGGGTCACATAAGGTATGTGGATAGGTTGTAGAACCATTCAATGGACCGATACTCCATAATTCCATCCAACCCGCCAAGAAATCATCATAATGACCAGTAGGATAAACACTAGTACCTGTGCTGAAACTAAACGCTGGTAAAATTCCCGCATTAAAGTTATTTCCCTCACCAATACATCCATTGAAAATTCCTGAAGCTTGAGTGGCTCCACCTCCATTGTAATTGATCCCAAAACCATAAAAATCCATCAATAACTGATTGATTTCTGCCTTATAGGACAAATAATAACTCTTGTAACTAGACCAAATCGCATTCTTTTGTTCAGGCGTGAACTCTGGCTCACCATTCGCGGGTCCATCAAAATTATCCCAAGTCTCTACTGGAATCGTTACCGAAAGATCGTTTCCATAAATAGCTGTTTTAATGGCATATTTGATCATCGACATGTCTTGCCCCTTGTAATCTTCGGTGATTGCATCATACATCAAGGCATCCTTTTTAACAGTAAGATCGAATGAACCATATTGCGGATGAATCGAATAATTGATATGAAAATATGGGTCTTGGCTGTATAAGGGATGTGGGGCAGTAGCTGTGGTTTCAAAATTTATCCCATAAATGTTGGTTGTCATCGATGCAAAATCATCCAAATGCTCGCGTAATATATTATCAAAAGCCTCACTCGAAATGGTTTGAGCAGGTGATGAAGTAGGAATAGTATAGGTTTGAGAACAAATCTGTTGAGCATACTCAAAATAAGGGTATTCAGGATGGAAGCCCATTAATGCATCTGTCCAGCTTGGCTCAAAAGCATAAATGAAATCTGCTAAAGTCAACTGCCAGGGATATACCATAACTGCAGGAGTACCATTTGGAGTGAGTTGATATTGGAATGGGTTTGGATAACTTGGCACATTAGCACCTGTGGGAACAGGTATTGCTGTTTCATAAGCCTCAACCATGGCTACATTTCCAAACTCATCTATGTAAACATTTGGATCATTAGGATCTGGAGTATTTGGAGGAACAGTATTCGTATAAGACTCAACAATCGTGGTACCTCGCCATTTACCAGAATTAAAAATCGATACCAAACCTGGTTCTCCCGAAACCGTTCTTGCGTACTGTCCATAAGGAGTAACATCCATACGGATCAATTGATCGTACACATCGCACGTTGTGATTGCTCCGCACGGCTCGTAACACTGCTCTACCTTCAATTGGAATTCTAAAGTGTACTCAGTAACATCAAGACTAGATGGATCAACTCCCAAACCATCGGCAACCAACGCAATGTATTCTGTTACATCCGTACCCAATGACTCGGCGCATTCCTCACAGCTGGTAATACACCCATCGCTTGGAGCTACACCTGGGTAAAAATCATCCCACGTTAAAATACACGCATTGTTCTCACTCAAGTAATCCAACTTATACTCCTCGAGTTTCTCTTGATTCACACGAAGTGATTTCATCAATGTATAAGATCCTTGACCCAACTGTGCTCCTGGGTCAACTCCAGTTCCCGAATTCAATGGGAAATTCGCTGAGTTTACCCCCCCAACAGTAAGATCATCAAACACCGTGGTAAGACCCTCAAGCTTATCATCGGCACAATCATCCAACAAGCTAATATCCAAATCGTACACATAAGGGTAGTTTACCCCTTGGGTAGGAACACCTTCTAATTCACATTGCTCGTCATAATTGCTCGTCTTTACATCGTACTCAACTATGTAATCCGTCGTTTGTGGAACAGCAATTTGGGTCTCAAAGACCAATTCATCACTCAAATTACCAAATGTACCTGTTGAGCGAAGCATGTTATCGTCCAACTCATCATCCACTTCCCAATTATTACTAGAAGGATCGTAAATCACATAAGGGTTTCCATTGTTGAGTAAATCTGTTTTTATGGTTTTGTGAAACAAATTATCACTCTCTGAAGTCAAGGATTCAAATTGCGTTACATTATCTCCTGCCAATGAAGTCGCTATAACACGACCCTGAGCATCCAAATAAGAAATGCTTACCTGACCGTTCGCATCAACAACCATGTTCTTTTTATAACGGGATTTATAGCCGACCTTGTAACCAAACAAACGGTCTAACTCCTGTTGAGAAGGTTGCGTGTAATAATAATACGTTTCATGTTCTGAACCGATTGTATGATCAACTCCTACGCCACTTTGATTTCTTATTCTTCCCGTATTATCTGGCGTGTATTCTACTTGGGTATAAGCGTATCCATTGGAATTGGGAACATAACGCTGCCAATCTTGATCCGTAAGGGGATCGAAGCCTTGATTAGAATAGTAATGTCCTGCTCCGCTTGATCCGTCCAGGGCATTGGAAGGTTCTACCTCACAAGTCGCTACATTTTCCTCCCAATCAAAATCCCAGTGACTAAACGGCTTTGCATATACAGAGGATTGATTCAAGGATGGATAAAACTCAATCGCTGGGTTATCCTGAGGAACTGGCAAAACTTGTACAACTCCTCGTCCTTCATTATCATAAATCGTTTCACCTACAACTGAGTGATCATCGCTGTTAATTCGAGTAACGGTCTGACGACCTCTCAAACTTCCATCAAAATACTGAGTAACCTCCTTCTTCTTGCCCTCTTCTGCATAGGTCGCCTGATATTGCCAGTTTTTAGCCAAACGCTGCTGCTGAGATGATTCATTATCACTATGGTCTTGTGTAATCACTACATAATCCCAATTTCCCACGTGTGAAAGACTTGCGTTAGCTGTACTCCATTTTCCATATAGATCTTTTCGAGGAGCATCCATCCAGCGACCAACTCCGCGTACACGATAAATTAAGTATCCCTTGCCAAAAATATTGGGAATTCGATACGATTGATCACTGGTTCGAATTCTGGTACTGTTCGTCTTGAACTCAAACTCGTCCATTGAAATAGCACTGGGAGCTAAGGTTCCAGATAAATTAACATCCGAGTAATTGTCCACCCATGTCCACTCCAAATCATAGTACTCTGCACCCTCTACATAATCCCAATTCAAATAAATCTCATCCGTTGAAGGATCCGTTGATGGCGGAAGAACCGCTGGTCCTATTGCAACATCTCCATTCGAATCATAGGACACCATCTGAGCTTGAATATCAGGAACAGCCTGGTTGTCCAACTCATAAAAACGTTCCGCATAAAAACCTGCTTGTAAGTACACATAATCCCCTAGTGAAGCTGCTGAAACACCGTTAACCGCCGTTACATACACCTCGAAACGATGAACCCCTGGCATACGGTAATCCGAAGCATCAATAACAAATTCATTGCCCCCATTCGAATACTCCATTTCTATAGTAGTCGTTAAATCTGGAGTGATTAAATCACCCATATCATCATAGGTTTGGATCAAAAGATCAACCGAAATTGTTGTAATCCCCGATACATCGAGATAATCCCCTAAAACACGCTCATTCAGCCCCAAACGAACATAGCCAAACGAAGAAATGTCCACAAAATTGGCTCCCATATAATCGCCATCTTCTACCAAGAGATAACCTCCTACGATGTCAGATCCTTCTAGGCGATTGCTCCACTCAACTTCCGCTGAATGGCCCCATGTACAAACCAAAACAAATAATAATCCAATAATTCTTTTCATACGACCTCTTAATTTCGTTGATCAATCAATTCATATCCTAAGCATGCACCCGTTGGGGTCAATGCTGAATTTTGCTCCTTTAAATAATTAGAACGAACAAACAAATCCTTTCGCTCTTTTGGCTTCAAGTTCATTGAAGTAAATTCGATCTTTAAATGCGGCTGATGCATATCTTTTTCCCCAAATTCTTCCGAATAATCTTCAAAATAATTGTAGTAAAGATCCATCCGATGTAAGGTGTAATCCTTCTTGTTCACATACACCAATATCACCGAACACGGAACACCACTCATCTGCTTCATCCGAAATGTTAATTTATAGTACTCTCCTTGTTCTACAAGTTCTGAACTTTTACACTCATTGAGAACTTGCGACAAGTCAACTTCCTGTTGCATTGTCTGTTGGGCACTACCCAAAATCATTGCCTTCTCCTCATGACTTACATGCAAAAAGTAATCACTCCCGTATATGAACTCACTTGGTCCTATTTTCTGATAAATCTCTTTGTTGTATGAATATACTTCCCCTTCATAAGAGGTGTGAACAACCGTACTCTTGTGTCCTTTGAATAAGGAATATTTGGTTGAATAACTCATATTCCCACTTCCATACACTTCTTGTACTTTTTTCAATACAGAAGTAACATCCGCTCCATAACACGAGCTGGCAAACAACAAAAATAAGATCAAACTACAGCGCATTATTCATTCTCTTTTTTCGGGTTACTTGATCTAGACTCTTGGATGGTCATTATGCCACGCGCAGTCTCTTTCTTGATACGAATGAGTTGACCCTCCTTGTCGTACTCATAAAAGGTCGCGTAATTGTTATCATCCAGCTCGGCGGTTAACCACAAAGTCTCAGGATCATACACATACGATTTCATACTCGCATTGAAGGGATGTATGCGTACATCATCAAAATAAGCCGCAATACTTGAACTCTCATTCACCATGTGAACTTGTAAATCTGATGTACCACTCGGAACTGTAAAATCACCAACTATACGCTGCCACCCCTCAATGATATCACCTGTAGGTGTGAAAGCAACAACAGTAGCTGTTCCTCCTAAAAACTCAATCTCAATACTGGTGTTTGTATAGGTCTTTACCTGATTTGCATGATCTTCCTTTACCCAAGCACTTACCCAATAACGCTCGCCTACTATGGGCGCAAAATTTGAACAACAAGGGTCTTCAATAAATGGAACTGTAATAACCTTCTTTTTCCCACAAGTTAAAGGAGACCAGTCCGAATAACGAACACTTATTGATAAAGTTGGTGTGACAGACCCTGAGGTAACACCGTAGTACGTATGTGGTCCGAACACATCGCCAGTATTTAAACTCGCATTCTGCTGCACAGTTTCTTCATTCCCGTCTCCATAGTCAAAGGTATATGAATAAAAATATCCTCCCCCTGAAATAAAGCTTGGGCCAGTATAGATAAACTCAAATGTTCCACCACCAAGATCGTTCGCGGTAAAGTCGGGAGCAAGGTTGTTCACAACTGTGACATTAATGTCCTGCGGATTCATATAAGCTGTAACTCCCTGAATTGAATTAAGGTAAAACGTAGCCGTAACTGTGTACGTATCTGTTAACGAATATGAATACCCAACATTCAACATTGTTCCTGAATTAAAGGTAGTGCCGTCGTCAAAATCCCATATGATTTCATCATAGGAATTAAGTCCGGGATCCAAAACGAAATCGTATTCACCCGTACTACAATTGTACTCCCCAGAAATGGAAGCCGATGGTGTGGAGTGCGCATTACTACTCAAAAGTAGAACTATTCCAAAACAGAACAACAATCTCACTGCTTTCATATCCTTTTTAAATAAGCTCATATTCATCTCTTTAATTATTGATTTGAACCTCCTGTACCTGTACCATTTTCCCCTCCTGGAAGAGGATCACAATCCAATTTCTTTTGCATCGTTTTGCGAGAATTCGGAGCAACCATCATACTGTACTTTCCCGTATGGGCTACACCCACGGTTGGTAACTCTCCAGATTCTGAAAACTTGAAGTGTTCACTGTATTCACATCCTTCAAAATTGTAGTCCTCAAAACCATCAAAACCGATTTCCTGATAGCGTGTGTTCGCTCCTACTGCCATTGGGAAGGTATTGTTATACCCGTATTGTGCCGCTGAATAACGATTCAAGGCATCCACGTTTTCCAACTCAAAGCCATAAGGGCTAACCTGAGTTACTTCGGCAACATAGGTCCAATCCGTGAAATCCTTTTCCCAATTACCACTGGTATTTCTATACATCGGTGCAAAGCTCGTAAAGAAGCCTTCCCCTTTTGCCGTTGTATTGGCAGCATTGTTTCTACCTGTTAAATACGTTCTAGAGGAACGCGTGCGCCACACTCCTTTTTCATTGATACGGTATGCGTTCTGATTGTCAGAATCCGTCACACCACATTCACATCCCACAAACCATTCATCCGAATAGTCTACAGCGCCTGCATTGATGATACGCCAATCGTGCCAATCTCCCTGAGCGGCTAACAAGAAGGTAGACTCTAAGGATCCTATCAAACTTCCATCTACTTCATTAATAAGCGGATTACGCATCAAGGTAACATTCATTATTCCAGCAGATTGAAGGTTTCTACGGCCTGAGCGAATAACCTTGAATTTACTTGTTGACATGGATCCAAACACTCCTTGAATTGCTTGCCCATTGGCATTCATTAACGTCAAGGTATTGCCCTGTATTTCCTTAATCCATGCAGTATGAGGATAAAGTGTTCCATTACTGAGTAGTTCAACGTACAATTCATCTCCAGCAATCAAATAATCGCCAGGTTGACTAACGCCATTCACTGTATATCCACTAGCCGATGATGTTAAAAAACCTTCAAAATTAATGTTTTGTGCCGCTTGCCCCATACCATCATAATGCCAATGTGCAGGATAATTCAAAGTATAATATTTGTCACTAAATTCATCCACCGTTTCAGTTAATAGTACTTCTCCTGTAAACTCATCCCACGCCAAATTTCTAGTAGATACTGACGCGCCAGCATCGTAGGCAATTGTTTCTTTAAGGATACCAAAGGTGTTGATCACTTTGGTTGTAACCGAAGATCGGAATTGATCCTGTGATGAACTGACATCTGGAAGCGGCATCGGTGCAGCTATTACTCCAAGACCAACAAAAAATGTTGCCAAGTTCAAATTCACCCCGGCTGTAACTGTTTCGGTTTTGTTCTCTCGGAAATCGTTTATCATATCTACCTCCACACCAATGGTGGCTTTTTTGACAGTGCCATCCGGAGAAATCACTACAACCTCATTGTTCAATCTACCTTTATTGCGTTCTGGATTATTTGCAGCACTGTAAGCATCTTGCGTCTCATGATTGTCATACTTGTATTCAACTCCCGAAATTGGAGCGTCCTGACCTTCAGCATATACCCATTGCGCTTTTTGTTTCCCATTCATGTCATTGAGGTGTACAACATACCCCTGAGTTCCCATGAAGTGACGTTTCACTCGCAGCTTTAAGATGTTGGCCAAAGCATCCAACTTATCTTCTCTAGCTTCAAAAATGGTCTGATCAACAATAGTTGGGTAATCTTTTGAAGTGTAAAACTCCGTTACTACCTTTCCTGTCCTATGCAACTTTTTGAGTTGAGGATTTGTAAATCCTGAAATTGGCTCATCTCCCGCACGAAGATTTGAAACAGAAACCCGTGAATAAGTCACCTGAGGTGAAGGGAAAAATGACTCCCCAAATGGCTTCTCTACGAAATTCTCCTCATTGGGAGCCAATAACTTCTTTTCCTCTGAAAAAACAGGTTGAACAAACGGATTTTCCTTGTTGCCAACAGGTTCATAAGTTGCAACGCCACTCGTAGTTCCATTTTTTAGCTCATACTCATATTGCTGACCGTAGTTCATGGTTTGATAATCGCCCTGACCAGCTGTCATTTCTTGCCAAACATCGCTCATTTTAATCGTCTTCACTCGACAGCCGCCTCCTAACTTGTAGGTTCGCGGGTTATCCAATCTAACCCAAGACTTTTCCTTAATAAATCGGCGACCAATGTTCTTATTCTCTAACGTAGCATTCGGTCCAGCGAAGATTTCTACGAGGTTTGTGATCATTTGAGGATTCAGTAAATCCACAACAAATTGACCCATTTGACCAATTCCAGGTGAATTTGGCGTGCTGATATCTCCATTCGGTAATGGACTGTACACATGTTTGTTTAGGTACTTACGACCGAAATGCCAGGTTGCCTTAGAAATAGGGTGTACCTTATTTGTAAGTCCTGCCGATCCTGTCAGGCCTCCTTCCTTGTCCACAATCTCAACGGGAATACTTAAAATTCGAATCTCCGGTGTACTGGCATCACTGTCATGATTAACCAGTTGACTCAAATACTCAGATCCGTTATAACCATCATCATTTAAGTCTTCAGTTCTGATTTTAAAATACCCTGTAACATAATCGTATTTCGCTTCATCTAAATTACTCTCATTGTTGCCCAGCGGCGTCATGTTCATCATGAAACGGAACTGAACCAAACTATCATCCCTATCCTTAAGCAATTTTAGGTAGTCAGTTGTAGAATAATTATCATCATCTACGTGAACGTATAAATAGCGCTTCGCTTTATTCACTATTTGATTTCCAAATAGCTCTTCTGTTTTATCACCATTTGTATGACCATCTGGGTATCTATCATTACCAGCGCCTATCACCTTAAACATCCGCATAGTCTTCTTGTCCTGAACAAACTGATAACTATCCGATTCATACGTCATAGAAATATCACCTCCAGAAGGCAAGTGAATCTTGGATAAACTCCAAGCCGAAGAGCGCAGACCTTGTTCAGTCTCATCTTGATCGGTGTAAGGATACTCTGCTGCAGTGATATCGTCTCCATTGGCACATCCATCTCCATTCGGTTTATAGTTGCCCCAATAATCATATCCCTTGATGTTGTACTTAGGGTTCAAGGTATTGTAATCAAATTTGTAACCTGTGTATTTACCCATGTTGGAATTACGATAGGTAAAGTACACGCGCTTCAAGGTCAATTTCCCTCCCTGATTCACATCTGTTGTAGGGCTATAAACGCTTCCTGAATAATTATCACTGTTGTTGGGAACATCTTTACATAACGAGTAATCATACTTAAAATGTACTGTTTTGATTGGTGTAGAAGCACTAGGGTTGTTCGAGTCATATTCTTCTATCGAATAAAGTGATACACTCTTCAAGGCATAAGATTTCATACTTGCATCAAATCCCCCTTCTTCTCCTGTTACACCATGCGCATCCTTTCTTGCTTCATATTCAAATGTGGCTACGTGCGTTTTTGTGGTGATCTTCTCAATCAACATCATTTCTTTTTCACCATACACATAACTCCCTTTATCATCCTGATCGTCACTCTTCAATCCTTCATTGTAATTCGCACCACTATACGGAACACGCCATTTGTAAAGATTATGTGATCCATTATTGAACTCTTCATTCAGGTCACTATAAGTTTTATAGCTGAATTTAGTGTAAGAACCAAAATCATCAGGTGTAGGACCGTCATGTTTACGATCCACATAATCCGTTGACAAAACAGAAGTTAATAGATGCGAATGCGCATAGCCAGGAGTAGTAATTCGCTCTAAATACTGATCATTGGGAAGTGTTTTAGGAGCATCCAATTGGCTCGGAGTATACTCCACAATACCTGTTGAGCAATCTCCCGTTGCCGAAACAGCAAACGTCGCTTCCTTTTTTTCGGTGTTATAAGCCGGAATCCCATAAATATAGCGCGCACCATCATTACGAATAATCTGTACCTCTCCAACATGATGATCCTTGGCTTGAGATGGAAGCGTGTGACTTGAACCTGTCGATCGATTCACGCATGGACCGTATCCAATACCATTGTTCAATTCTCCAACACTCACATTCACAATCGCTTGATTTCTCAACTGGCGTTTATCTCGATGAATTGCAGTGTTTACCGGCTCTGAAAACTCATTCCCCTCTCCATTGAACTTGCGCTTGTAACGATTTTGAGCATATCTGGAAAAATCTATAAATGACCCCTTGGTAAAGGCAACACGCGTTGCTTGATACCCCTTTTGCTCATCAATAAACATCGGATCAAAATCCCGATCCGCACTCAAATCTCCGACGTTCTTGTAACTAACTGTTTCGTAATCCGCAGCAGCATTAACTGCTCCAGCCTCCATATAAGGACGCATCTGGTTGTTTTTACTCCACTTTCCCGAGTAACTCACAACTCCTGTTCCTTCGAAATCTACTCCTGCGTGAGCTGCATTTCCCGTTCCGTATTCTATTCCTAGAGAACCACTCCCTGATACATCAACAACACGTGCATCATATACATACCCTACCTGACTTCTAAACGGACGGTACATTCCTGAAACACCTTGACCTTGAACTGAATGGATGTCATAGGTGTAGTTGGTAACAGGTAGATTTGTTGTATTCTGACTTACAGACCCATCTTTTTCACGATTAAAATCCAAAATTCCATTTTTTCCAGCTTTGTGCGTATGATCGTACCCATAGCTAGGAGATAACTTGTCCTGCTCAGACAAAGCAACACCCATAACTGTCCCATAAGCTCCGATTCGCATCATGCCTTCTCCCCCAAAAAACTCAAAGCCAGGAATCTGACTTCCATTGAAGGTAAATGTCGCTGTGCGCATTCCAACACGCTTCGAAGGCGTATACAACTGATCGGTGAAGCCTATTGTAGAACCCAATGATGCACTCCCTTGTTTTTCTGTTTTCTCCTTATTCAACATTTTCGCACCCTTCTTTTGAGTTCTAGAAGCATTTAATGTCATGGATGTTAACCCCTGACGCGAATTCATAGAAGCTCCAATACTCGAGCTCAGCGAATGATCCCGATTCTTGGTCTCTTTATTCTTTTTATGCAAGGAAACACTTGGACTCAAGGTAAGACCATCAGGGCCACTCTCCGCCTGAAAACCAACACTCACGTTTTGACTTAAGTCAACATTTACTCCAACGCTTGGTTTGATCGTAAAACCGTTATAATTGTTATACGTTAAAGCCAATCCGAAATTGAGATCTTGATCTGTGCTTTCAGGCTCTCCAGCTGCGTTTACTACAGTACTGACCGTCTCTCCCAAATCATTCGGAAGACCAAACAATGCTGCCTCAACGTTTATGTTTGCCCCAACAGTAAAATTGGGACGCATGTAATTTTCATATCGGATTTCATCGCCATTGAAATCATCTGAAATACCACGCACATTGTGATTCACCTGACCAACCGACAGATTCCATCCCAAACCTACCCAAGAAGCTTCATCGTCCATTCCAACACCAGATTGGTAAGCAAGATTTAAGGGATAACCTCCCACATCCATCAGAGGAATGTTGTAGCTCATGTCTCCTGAAGACAAATCCACCATATCCGAAGTACCAATTGGGGTAAAAGAACTAAACTCTGGCTGAGATGGTCCTCCTGTTAATGCCCAAGATTGATTTGGATATACCAATTCAAAGAAGATACTCAATACCAATAGTAATGATATACCTTTAAACGTTCTACTGTTTCTAATTTTTAGAATCATACTTAAATTATTAAGTCAGTTTTCTTTTTTGTCAATTTCACCAGACCTTTCCCAAAAAGGCGGTCGTAATATTCAATCGTATAAGGAAGTGCTAAATCAACACCCTTGAGAAAAAATGCCACTCTTATTTTTTGGTCGCTACCTATTTTTCCGTCGTACTGAACCCCTTGAGCAACACATCGTTTACCTCCCTGAACAATCGTGAAGTCCTTCTCAATTTCTCCAATAAGATATTGGGTTGCTTCCGATTCGGGTTTAGCCATCTCTGAATTCTCAAAAATGCTTCCCGAAAATTTATGTCCAACGAATTCCAGCATAAACACAGATTCGTCGGCTAATGCTATCTTGTCTTGAGAAGACGGAACTTCTCCCACTCTATCCAAGTAGTCCAGGGCTGAAACATCTTTAAAGACAAAACTCACACCCTCGAAATTTTTAACATTCCCTTGCTCATCTTTCTCCAAAAGAGTCAATTCAACACCTTCAGTTCGATAAACTTTTGTTCCATCAGGTTTAATAATGTAATTCTTTTCAGCTACCTGATCTTCCGAGCAAGCACAGAGTGTAATCAAAATCAATATGTTGATGAATAGCTTCACTTTTTATGATACATTGAGTTGATATACTTAATCAAATCATCCGAAATGTTTTTAGAATCATTCGCATACATTAAATTTCCCTGTCCGTAAGAACCCAAAATGAAGTCCAAGCCTTCTTGCTCTGCGTATTTTTCGACATACTCATTCAAACGATCATTAACCTCTTGGGTGTAACGACTCGAATTTTCATCAAACTTTTGACGATACTTCTGTTCAACAGCAAAATATTGCTTTTTGAGACGAAGAACTTTCAGAGAATCTCCAGACTCTATTACCTGATCAATCACTAATTCTAGGGAATCCATGAACTTTACCTCCAAAGACATATCCTCTTCAATGCGATTGTCGTAATCCTTCTTCATTTCAAACTCTTCAAAAACACGAGCGTTTTCCATAAAACCAATTTTAGACTTGCTCTCTTGGCTACAAGAAAATACACTTAAAGCTAAAACTAGGAACCCTGTAATATGTATATATTTAACCTTCACTTACTTCACAAACCTTAAGTAAAACTTCTCTTTTTTCTCATTCTCAACCTCCAGGATGTACACACCACTCGAAATTGAACTCACATCAAGATCATACCGATTATCCCCATACTGAACATTCTCTACTTGTGTTCCACCATCCAATGCTGCATTCAACTTATCACCCTCAGGGTAAACACGGTATTTCAATTCTTCAGATTGGCTGTTGTATTCCTCTGTAACATAAAACCTAAATACTCCATTGGAAGCTTTATATTTAACCCCTTTTAACTTACGTTCAAGCTTTGCATAGGCCAATTTTTTTTGTTCACAAGGGAACGAAACAATCATATCTCTAAAACCGTCATTCAACTCCAAACTTTGCCCTCTGATCAATCGTGTTTGCGGACTCACCGTCTCAGAAATCAAAGAAGTTGAACCGTTCACAACATCCAATTGATTTCCTATTTGGATAATTTTCAAACGTTCACCCCCTTGAATCGTTGCAATACTTGTCGACTGATTCAAGTTGGCGTAGATCAGAATAGAATTTCCAAAAGGGAAAAATAGCAGGTAATCTTCAGCAGAAGTTGGAATAGCCGAAGTAGGATTCTGAGCAGACAATCTCAATAAATTTCCAGAAGTTCCATTACCAAACAATGGAGTAAACTCAATCCATCCGTTGACACCATTCAATAAAATATTTCGCGCTCTTGCCGTAGAGAAGTTACCCGTGTACGCCAATTGACGAAGTAGCGAATAGTTGTTTGGAGATTCTACATAATCTACATTCAATTGATCATCCCAATCCGCTTCATATCCTAGACAAATTTGATGTGAGTACACCTGACCTGCGATTGTGAGATCAACTGTGTAAACTCCAGCGTCAAGAGGATTGCCATTTTGGTAACTTGTAATTGGCAAAATGTTCTGTTGGTTATTTACAGTTCCACTTGAAACAAATTGTCCATTATCTAGATTGGTAATCGTATACGGTATTGTCAATGAATTCGCAGTTCCAAATGCATTAATATTAAATGAAAATGACCCAGCTTGATCATCACAATTCAGATGATTAATGACACTTGGATAGAAACGGTATTTAATTTTCTTTGGTGGTTTTCCGGGGAAGTTCAATTTCAACATTGCCCCTTGATCCATTCCTGTACCAACCTTATACGTATACTGAGCTGGCAGTTGAACAGTTACCAAATCTTCCATATTGGCATTTAGAACCAACTGACCGTTTTCAATAGTAATTTTCAATGTTTTGTTCTGACGAATGATTTCAAAGTTTGAACTTAGCACTCCGTCTTGAACTGTGTACAAACGTCTTCCGTCTAGGTAGAATCCGTATTCCAAATCTTGATAGCCGTTTACCGTTGTTAGTTCTGCACTAAGACCAATAAATTGTTCAATGTTCCCACCAGTGCGATTCACCTCGATTTCCATTCCGAGATTCTCTCCTTGCGTAAGGTATAATTCCAAAGACCCGGCTGCGCCATCTTGAGAGGCTTGAATGGTATTTCCAGAGACTATTAAACCTGCTCCTGATTCCACACTTAAATCTCCGTACAACTCTACTTCTTGCCCAAAAATTCGTCCGCCTTGTGAATCAAAAACAGCAACATTATATGTACCTGCTTCAAGATCACTAAACATAAACGAAGTTCCGCTTTCTGAACCATTGAAAAATTTCACACTATCAATCTCTATTCCTACTGAATCTTTCAAGTATGAATATGTTTCAAACAATTCTGGAATTCTATCTTTGGAAATGATGTAGTGGTATGGACCCGGAACATTCAAGGAAGCAATATTTACAGAAACATCTCCATACTCTTCCAGGTCGTCCCATGTTTTAGTTATATAACTATCTGTATTAAAGCTATAATTCAAATGTTTTTCAACTCCTGTTCCACGAAGCATACCTGCAATCGTTAAATCACCTGACCCTGTATATGTCTCCGTGAAAAACTCAATTCCATTTTTCATCCATACAACACTTCCTTGGAAGTAATGCAAAGTAAGCACATCTTTGTTTTCGTAATCACCAGTGTACATAATATTCCCATTATGTATCACCTGTATCGCTTCATCTGTTATTAAAAATCCAGCATTCAGATGCCGTGTTTTTCTCACTTGTTGAGTAGCGTCTACAAAACCAAAAGCACGTTTTCCATCATTGTGGTCGATTACATATTCAACCCAACCTGTTGAATTCTGATTAAACGATCCTGAATGAACAGCAGATCCCCAGTTGTTATTTCCCGTATAGGAAAGCACATCACCGTTTACCGTGGTTTGATACACGTTTGTCCAAGCTAGATCAGATCCAATAGAATACCTTTTTCTGAAGGTGTTTCCGATCAAATCTTTTATTGTCACAAAGTAATTTCCATCTGCTTGAACTTGATAAAGTGGCTCGTTAGAAGGATTTTGTGTACTCCCACCGACCAAAACAGGACCGTGATCCCAAGTATATATATAGGGCGGATATGCTCCAGAAATTGCTAAACGTATCGTTTTATTTACGTTATCAATTTCCGGCACAACACAAAATGGAGTGGTCTGATAATCACAAACAACATTGGAGAACGTTGCATTGTTTGATTTCAATTCAGCCCTAATCTGATAACTCTGGGATACATCTCCAGGTTCAAAGTATACTTCCGTTCCATTAATGTAGTATCTCAATATCCGTCCACCAAATCGAGAAATTCGAAATACGTCACCAACGTTATAGTTTATCTCAGCAGATACGCCTGCCAATCCAGTCGCCTTTACTTTTCCTCCGTTCAAAAACGAAAAACCGTATGTGATTGAGCTAACTATTTC
>Ga0209223_10002277_pt1 | contig 19478 bp, 24 predicted proteins | sample COG_06_FD_184750 | JGI IMG/M metagenome (GOLD analysis project Ga0209223, IMG submission 184750) | Pelagic Microbial community sample from North Sea - COGITO 998_met_06 (SPAdes) (version 2) | ecosystem: Environmental > Aquatic > Marine > Neritic zone/Coastal water | place: Helgoland, sampling...
AAGATAATTTAAAGTCTAATTATAAATTTGTTTTTATTGAGAACATGATTTAATATTGATTCAAACCATAAGGATCCTTAAATGTTTTTAGCAGATAGACTGAATATTACAACAGAACGTGAATATACTGACGAGGGCTTTCTTAAGGTTCCAGCTCGTATTTCTCGCACTGGTATTCAAGAATACCTAGCTATCGAGATGGGTCTTAGTGATAGAGATCCACAGGATATCATTAGAGTTTACCGACCAGAGGAGGAAGTGTTCTCAGATGAGTCGCTTACTTCTTTCGCTAGTAAACCAGTTACAAACAATCACCCTCCTGAGTTAGTCAATACTAAGAACTCACGTCAATATGGCGTTGGGTTCTCTGGACCTGAAGTAACTCGGGATGGTATGTTCGCAAAAACAGTCCTAAACGTAACAGACGAAGAAGCCATTAAAAACATAGAGAGCGGTAAATGCGAACTATCTAATGGTTACACGGCTGATATCGATTGGACTCCAGGAGTTACTCCGGACGGTGAGCAATACGACGCTGTCCAGAGAAACATTAAGGGCAATCACATTGCCATCGTAGAACGTGGTCGCGCTGGACCTGCTTGCAGAGTGGCCGACAACTTACCCAACTTAGGAGATACAGTCACTATGGCTAAAATCACCATTGATGGGGTAGATTTTGAGGTGTCTGATCAGGCTGCTCAAGCAGTTGGTAAACTGCAAGCTAGTCTGATTGACGCTGAAAAAGAAACCCAAATGAAAGCTGAAGAAGTTAAAGCTAAAGAAGATGAAATGGAAGAAGAGGCTAAAGAAGCCAAGAAAACCGAAGATTCTTTGAAAGCTAAACTTGACGACGCTAATTCCAAAATCCCAACTGCCGATACTTTGGACAAGCTAGTCGCTGATAGAACAGCTCTGGTTGATTCGATCCTTAAAGTAGCTCCTGAAATGGAATGGCAAGGTAAAGATGCAGATACTCTTCGTCGTGAAGTGGTTGCTGCTAAATGCCAAAATATTCAAATGGACTCTGTTTCAACAGACTATATTAAAGCTCGCTTTGATATGTTGGTTGAGTCTGTTGAATCTAACAGTCAGCAACAACTTGACGATGCGTTTACTCAACAAGTAAATGACAAAAGCAAGAAAGTTGAAGACACTCGTTCGGCTGACGTCATCGCTCGTGAAAAGATGATGGCTGATAGTCAAAATGCTTGGAAAACCAAAGGAGCTAAATAATGAGCGCCCAAACTTCCTATTCAATTAAGCAACCTAAAGCCTATGCAGGTTTGGTATACGCTCAAGCTCCTCACGATATCGTTTCTCGTGACGTTGAGACTGTAGCTGGTATCGGCTTTGGTGTCGCTGTAAGCCGTGGTACTAACCTAGAACGTCAAATCGTTGCAGGTGGTACTGCTTTTACTGGTATTACTATTCGTTCACTGGATAAAGAAGGTGCAGCAAACACCGGAGCTATTAAGTGGAACGAAAAAGAAGCCGCTGGTATTATTCGTGACGGTTACATCTGGGCTGTATGTCCAACTGGTTGTAATCCAGGTGATGCTGTTAAATACACTGACGCTACTGGCGTTATCGATTCTGGTGCAGCTGGAGTAGGTGAAACTACTCTTGATGGTGCTCAATGGGATACTGTAGCTGCTGCTGGCGAGCTTGCTGTGATCCGTTTGAACAGCCTTAACACTACTGCTGGTTCATAAGGAGGACTGAATAATGAAACAATTTAAACTTCGTAACGGTTCCACTATGCAGTTCGACGGTGCTTTTGCCACTGTAGTAGACCAAGGTAAAACTATCACAATTGATGGTGCTATCTCATCTGCTATCGGCAATGGTATTATGGACGCTGATGGTGCTTTCTTTTTCCAACGTCAATTAGAGCATATTAAAGCTCGTAGCTACGATGTTCGTTATGCTGAACTCAAAGCTCGTATGTTGTTCCCAGTGTCTAACGAAGGTGGTCCAGGTGTTACCTCTATCACATATCGTACTTACGACCAAGCTGGTGCAGCTAAAATCATTAACGCTTATGCTGATGATTTGCCTCGTGCTGATGTAGCAGGTAAAGAGACAACTATTCCGGTTCGTTCGGTTGGTATCTCTTACGGTTACAACCTTGACGAAATTCAATCTTCACAGTTAACTGGTTCTTCTCTTGACCAACGTCGTGCTAATGCTGCTCGTCGTTCTAATGAGCAAGTTGTTAACGATGTAGCGTTCTTCGGTGATGCTACCAGTGGTCTTCCTGGTCTATTTAGTAATCCTAATATTCCAACTGGTGCTGTAGTGAATCCTGGTTCTGGTACAGCTTGGGTAAACAAATCACCTGATGAGATCTTGTTCGATATTAACGACTTGTTCGCTGATATTTTCGAGACTACTAAGATGGTTGAACAAGGTAATACTTTATTGTTACCTGCTGCTCAATGGTCTTACATCATGTCTACTCCTCGTGCGTCTAACAGCGATACAACCATTGCTCAGTATGTAGCGGCTAATAGTCCTTACCTAACTAGCATTGACGATATCATCCCTGTTAACGAATGTGCTGCTGCAAATAACCCTGAACTTTCTGCGGATGCTATGGTCGCTTATGACCGTAACCCAGATAAGCTTCAGCTTGAGATCCCTGTAGAATTGGAAATGCTTCCTGTTCAACAGAAGAACCTTGAGTTCGTAGTTCCTGGACGTAGCCGTTTAGCAGGTCTAAACATCTACTATCCTCTTTCACTAGCTATTGCAACGGGGATTTAAGATCATGGCCGGAATCGTAAATAAAACAGCACGTCAGTTCAACCTGAAGTGTCTTGCTAAAACTGGTAATCGTGTTACGGTACGAGTTGCTCCTGGGTTCAACGTAGTTGAAGACGCTCATTGGGAAGCCTTTGTATCTAAAGACGGTAAAACGGTAGATCCTTACGTAGCTGAGCTACAGAAGAAAGGTCATTTGGAATTTGGTGATAAAGTTGACGATCTTGAGTTAGAACAAGATCCTGATACCAAAGCTAAGTCTAAATCGACTCCTACTCCTAAACCTGTTAAGAAGTAGAACTAAGAATCTCAGTTTCGGCTGAGGTTCTTTTAAATAGGTTATTTACGAGTAATCTATTTAAAAGAACAATAATGGACCTTATTAGTTTTTATGAATAAACTCAGAGGATTAGAAAATGTGAACGAATTATCCGAAACTAGGTTATGGAAAACTCTAGATACCATAAGCGATAGATTATCGGGAATTGAATCACAACTATCAGAAGTAGTTAGGCTTGAAGAGCGTGTAAATAGTCACGACCAAGCTCTATCTAGATACGGTAGTAGACTCGATAACCATGATACTCGTATTAGGGAATCTGAGTTGTGGCAAGCTAATTTTGGAGATAAGTCCTCTGTAGAACGCCTAATAACTAATGTTCAAGACGATGTTGGTACTCTTAAGAAAAAGATAGACGATCTTGAAGCTAACAAAGATGTAAATAAAGGTCAAAAGGATGTAAGTAAAGAAGTCCTAAAATGGTTAGTAGGTATTATAGGTGCTGTACTAATATATAAAATTACCAGAGGTTAATATGGCTTGTACAGTAGAAGAATTCAGAATACGTTTCCCAGAGTTTGCAGATGATGTAGAATATTCTGATGTACGTATTCAATTATTCCTAGATGACTCTGCTAACGCTTATATGGGAACTGATGAAGGTCGTTGGTGTAATAAATATAATTATGCTCAATGTTATTTAGCGGCTCATCTTCTTACTATTGGCACTGGAGCTGAAGCAGGAGATAGTTCTGTTAAAGCTGGACCAGTTTCTTCTAAGAGTGCAGGTGGTGTTTCAGTTAGTCGTGCAGTGGTAGCTAAAGATCGTTCTGATATGGATGACTTCTATATGGGTACTTCTTATGGTCAACAATTCTTAATTATTCGTAATACCTGTTTCGTAGGTGTTCTTGTGGCTAACTGTTTATGAAGTCTAAGACCAAAGTAATCAAATCACCAAGAAAAGCGGCTAAGGAAATAGAAAAATTAGCTAAGTCTTTGAAAGGTCCGAACTTGGTTAAAGTTGGTCTTCCTAAAGGTAGTAACGATTACCCTGACGGAACTTCGGTTATAATGGTTGGTACTGTTCATGAGTTTGGTAGCCCTTCTAAAAATATCCCTCAACGTAGCTTCTTAAGATCCACTGTAGAATCTAACAAACGTCCTTATAAAGACATGTTTAAGAAGTTATCCATACGTATTATCAAAGGTCAAATAACCAAGAAACAAGCTCTTGGTCTTATCGGTTTGCAAGTTCAAACCGATGTTAGAGAAAAGATAACCGATATAAAAGAACCAGAATTAAAATACAGAGAGGGTAATCCTCTTGTTGATACTGGTCACTTACGTCAATCTATAACTTTTGAGGTTGAAGACTAATGCCAGTTAATGTATCCGAAGCACTAGACACAGACACATCTGAGATAGTAACTGTAATACGTACATCAGGCGGTGGTTATGTAGATGGTATATATCAAAAGGGAGGTCAATCGACTTTCAAAACGGTATGTAGTGTTCAACAACCAACACCAGAAGAATTACAGAACTTACCAGAAGGTGAGCGTAATAAAGATATACGCAAGTTCATATCTAAAAAGCCTGTTCGTACCGCTAGTGATAGAGATGGGCTTATCGCTGACCTAGTTAGATATAAAGGTTTCAATTATAAAATTATATCGGCAGGTGACTGGGATTCCTACGGACATACTACTTCCTTTGGAGCAAGAGACCAATGATACTAGAGGAAACAATTAATAAACTATTGCGTGACACGACAGACTTGCTTTTAAGTTCTCAAGGTTACACAATTAAGGCTAAGCAAAAAGATGCTCCTAGACCTACGGGTGATTATGGTGATGTTGATTTTGTTAGCGATACGGGACTCGGTTGGGAACAATTCCAATATGAGAATCGTGATATAGATTCCAAGCTAGATGTAACTTCTAAAGGTATGCGGCAAATAATGATGTCTATCGGATTTTATCGTAACAATTCAGTAGACAATGCCAGGAAGGTGCATCAAGGAATGACTCGTGAATCTATACAGAGTTTATTCCGTCAAGCTGGTTTAGGCTTAACAAGACGTTCTGAGGTTAGGGAGATTTCTGAATCCTTAGAAAACGGATGGGAAGAAAGAGCTCAGTTTGATATATTTCTGAGCGCTGTGGGTACGGATGCTGATTTAATTGAATCTATAGGTTCTGTAGATATCAGTGGTGAGTTCCAAGCTCGTGGTTTAACATACAACTTCAATATAGAGGTGCAATAACATGACAATCCCAGTTTCTAGCGTGGTTAATGTCAGCATCGCCATTGGTGCTCCATTCCCAGCGAGAGCAGGGTTCGGCACTCTTAACATCGTTACTGCGGAAACGGGTGTTATTGGCATTGCTGAACGAATTCGCTCTTATCAAAACTTAGACGGAGTAACAGCCGATTGGTCTGCTGATTCTGAAGTAGTTGGTGCGGCTACGGCTTATTTTAGCCAACAACCTAAACCAACGGCTTTAAAAGTATCAACTCGTTACCCAACGGCACAAGCGGCACAATTAAGAGGCGGTTCTGTACTAGCTGCTGATTTGGCTTCGCTTATTGCTATTTCGGATGGTTCTTTTGCTGTAACGATTGACGGTGTTAATGAAGACATTACCACTTTAGATTTCACCAGTGATACCGACGGTGATCAGATTGCAGCTACAATCCAAACAGCTTTACAGGCTGTAGCGACTGGTGGTTACACTGCTGCGACTTGTATTTATGAAGGTGACGAAACATCTGGTCGCTTCTTCATTAATTCAGGTACAACTGGTGCATCATCTGCAATTAGCTTTTTACGAGCTGTAGATCCTGCAAGCGGCACTGACGTTTCTTCTTTGTTGCAAATGAAACAAGGTGAAGGAACTAAAACTGGTGGTATCGATGCAGAAACAATCACTGCTTCTCTTAACGCTATTCAGGAAATTGATACCGACTGGTATGGACTTATGTTCACCAAGGAAGTACGAGATGGTTTTGTAGTTAATACTGAAGACGCTGTAGAAGCTGCTGCTGATTGGTGTGAAGCACGAGTTAAGGTGTTTGCGAATACCACTAATGATTTAGATGTCCTTGATAGCGTAACAACTAACGATATAGCTTCTGTGTTATCGGCTAAGAATTTACGTCGTACTATTACCACGTTTAGTTCTTATCCTAACCAGTATCCTTCAGCTTCTGTTCTTGGTCGTGCGTTTACTGTTAATTTCAGTCAAACAAACAGTACGATTACACTGAAGTTCAAACAGATGCCAACAATCACAGTTGAACAATTAACTCAATCTCAAAAAGCAACATTGGATAGTAAGTTTGCCAATGCTCTAATTGAAGTTGGTTCAAGTGATATGTACGCTGAATCGTGGATGGCAAGCGGTGTATTCTTTGATGAAGTACATGGTATTGACTGGTTACAAAATGCGGTAGAAACTAATGTATTCGGTTACTTATTAACTCGTACTACTAAAGTTCCATATACCAATAAAGGTGTGGCAGCGATTGAGCAACAAGTTATCTCAGCATTGGACGAAGCCGTTAATAACGGTCTTATTGCTCCAGGTGAGACAATTGATGGTGAGTTCTTACCAAACGGTTATAAGACGACAGTTATTGCGGTTGAAGATATCAACCAATCTGACAAAGAAGCTCGTCATTATCCTGGTTTGAGCTTTACGGTTTTAGGTGCTGGTGCTATTCATAGTGTCCAGATCAATGGTATTTTCGAGCGATAAGGAGAACTTAAATGAAAGAATATAGCTTTCTAGATACCCTATTGCTTGTGAATGGCGTAGAGATCAGCGGCTTCGACGAGGGTGATGATGTAATCGCTCTCGAGCGGTTGAATGATTCAGCTGCTCACAAGATTGGTACAGATGGTGAGATGACAGTGTCTATTAGTGCAGACCGTTCAGGTACTTGTACTTTTAGACTTATGCAGTCTTCTGACTCTAATACCTATTTATCGGGGTTAGTTAATGCACAAGAGAATGGAGCGTTCATTCCAATCTTTATGCAATTCAAAGACACTCGTGGACTGGACTTAGGTTCTGGTACTCAGGGTTATATTAACCGTCCTGCATCAATGACTCGTGGTACTAATGCGAATGGTCAGGAATGGATGATCACAGTGGAGCGTTTAGACTTACTTCACGGTGGTTAAAAAGTTTTCCGAGGAAGGGTTTATTTATCTTTATGATTCCGGTCTAGTAAAGATAACCTTCCTCGGAATTTATTTAGACCGGAATAAACTAGACCGGAGTTTATAATGGCTTGTAAAACAGAAACAAAACAAATTGGCGATCACGAGTACAGTGTTACTCAGTGGCCTGCAGACAAATCTATGTTAACGAAGTTCCGCTTAGCTAAAGCGTTTGGAGCTTCGTTAGCTACTTTAATGGGGAACTCTCCTCAGTCTACCAAAGGTAAGAAAGTAACCGAACAAGATGAGGCTCTGGCTTTATCTGAAGGTCTTTCTGTCTTATTCCAAAGTAATTCACCAGAAGAACTCGTAGCTCTAATGAAGAGTTGTGTAGTCGGTGTTGCTTGTGACGGTAGACGTATTACCGATAGTTCTTTTAACGAGTTGTTCTCAGGGGACGAATTACTGGAGGTCTATAAGGTCTTCGTATTCGTATTACAGGTTAACTACTCAAATTTATTCAAAGGCCAGTTGGCAGACCGCTTTCTGGCCAAAATGAATCAAAGCCTATAGATAGTAAAAAGTTCCCAAACGTGGATTCATTCCTACATAGACCTATGTTAGTGGATCCACCAATGTGTACTCTAAAAGAGTTACAAGATGGGACTTATTCTATAGAGGATGTAATGCTTATGAATGAGTTGCTAGATTTGAAGATAAGTCTAGCTCCTAAACCAAAGGGTAAGAACTAAATGGCTTTAATTGATGAACTACTAGTCGGATTGGGATTTGAATACGATCCTAAAGAGATGAACGAGTTCAAAGAAGACGTATCCAAGACAACTGGAGTCATCAAGAATCTAGCAAGAATGGCGGTTGTTGGTGCGGCTGCTATTACTGGTCTTGCTGTAGCCTCAACACGAGCTTCTGATGAACAAGGTAAACTAGCTGACGAAATTGGTGATAGCGTTGAGAATATTGACGCTTTACAATTCGCCTTAGAGCGTTCAGGAGGATCAGCAGACGGTATGACAAGTTCCCTTAGGAGTTTGTCTATTCGTGCTGCTGAAGCTGCTAGAGGGGTCGGTAGCGGTATTGAGGCGTTTGGTTTACTTGGTATATCTGCGACTGATTCCAGAGGTAAGCTCAAAAAGTCCAGCGATTTAATGCTGGAGGTCTCTCAGAGATTCCAAGGTTTAAACAAATCCCAACAAATAGACCTAGCTGATAAGTTAGGTCTGTCTGATTCTATCCGATTGTTACAACAAGGACCAGCTGCGATTCGGGAATTAACCGATGAAGCTAGGGCTTTAGGTGTGACAACAGCTGAAGATGCAGCGGCAGCGGCTGAGTTCCAGGATGGATTAACTAATATATGGAAAATAGTAAAACAGGTATCTAGAGTATTAGCTCGTAGTTTAGTACCTATGCTCAAAGAAACTAACGACATGTTTATAGATTGGTGGAAAACCAATCGTTCTATTATTGAGCAGAATTTACCAGATTGGATTGAGAAAGCAACCTTCGCTATTAAACTGTTAACAATAGCGGCAGGAGCATGGATAGCTATGAGATTAGTTAGTCATGTTATGAGTCTTATAGCGGTGATGAAAGCATTCTCAGCTGCAACCATGATTGCTAATGCTTCGGCAATGTTAATCCCCGCTCTAATTGCAGCGGCTATTGTTGCAGTCGGTTTGCTGATAGATGAGATAATGACCTTCATAAACGGAGGTGATAGTTTCATTGGGGATTTAGTTGAACAGTTCCCAATACTAGGTGAAGTAATATATGCAGTGGTTGACGCATTTAAATTCCTTGGTAAGATAGCTAATGAGGTATGGGATACCATATTCCAAATTATCGATGCGGTCAAGAATTTTAAATTACCAGAATCATTTACTAATGCTATAGATTCGATAAAGAATTTATCAGTGGATGGAGTCATAGATTCAACTGGTGATTTCTTCAGCAGTCTTAATCCATTCGGCTCAGATGAACCTCAAACTATTCCTGAGTTAGGTGGTAATAGTACTTCTAATAGTTCTTCTACCTCAGTTGATAAAATTGAGATTAAGATTGATGGTTCAGGAGATCCTAAAGCAGTAGCTGACGAAGTATTTAATATATTCCAGCAGACTTCTCAGGATCTAAATACAGCGGTGGATTACTAATGGCTTTTGAAAATTTATTTATAAGAACCAAGAAATCAATTGGTGGTATAGAGTTAGATGCTGTTATAAGTGAGACTCACAATAACCAAGTAAGACTTACTAAGAATCCAGTTGAGTTAGGTGCTGATATTACAGACCATGCGATAGTAGAACCTAAGAAAATAAGTATCGTAGCTCAGGTTAGTGATACTCCTCTAGGTACAGCAGCATTCGGTCAGATTGTAGATTTGGTAACTGGTTTGTTTGGTACATCTACAATAACTAATATCACTCGTAGTAATGCGGCTTATAACGCAATGGTTCAGTTGATGGAAGAACGTGAACCAATAGAAGTACAAACTAAATTAAAATTATATCAGGATATGGTAATTACTTCTTTATCAGTTACCCAAGATAAGAATACTTCCCGTATAGTCTTAATGAACATTGGTTTAGAAGAAGTGCTGATAACTGAATCTCAGATTGTTAAGTTAACTCCTGAACAATTACAAGAAGGATCTACCCGTGAACAAGCTACGTCAGCGGAAAAGAAAGGTCGTCAGGAACCAGTTACGCCAAGTGAGACGACGAACAAATCGGCTCTTAAATCTATTACGAGTTGGGTAGGTGGATAATGATTGAAATACCTTTAAATTCCAGTCCTGAGCAGTTGTTCTCAATAACATTAAATGGGAACACTTATGACTGTAGAGTTATATTGAATTCACGAACAGTAGTTTGGTCTATATCCTTTTCCCAATCAGGAGTGGATATTGCGGTTGGTGTTTCTTTATTAGGTGGAGTTGATATTCTAAATCAATATAATATTCCAATTGAGAACGCTTATATTGTGAATCTAGATAACACTAATCAGGATCCAACTAAAACTAACTTAGGTACTGTAGCTAAATTGTTTATACTTACTGAAGAAGAGGTGAGTGGTGGCTAGACAGTATAAAAGAGTATACGACCTAACTATCATCCCTACTGACGGTGAGTCTCGTATAATTAAACAGTTAAGAGTTAATTTTGAGATTACTAAGAGTATTCTCAGTTTCCCTAATTTATGTAAATTAACCATATATAATCCTAACGACGATACCTTATCTGCTTTACAAAAGAAATATACTAAGATCGTATTAAATGCAGGTTACGAAGGTGATTTACGATTATTGTTCAAAGGTGAGATTCGTAACGTATTCCAGTCTAAAGGTGGTACGGATAGAGTAGTTACTATTTATGCAGGTGACGGAGAAAGAGATTGGCAGAATGCAACCTTCAATAAAACCTTCACCGAAAATGTAACTATCAGCTCGGCTATTGAAGAAGTCCTAAAATCGTTTAAGGAAGTTACAACTGGAGTTATTAATGGTTTGCCTCAGGTAGCTGATAAACTACGTGGACAGACCTTATCTGGATCCTCAAAGGATATACTTGATGGGTTTGCAGATGAGTACGGCTTTGACTGGAATATTCAAGATGGCGAAGTTATTATAACTCCTGTAGAAAGCCCATTGGAAGGAGACGAAGCTGTGCTGGTTAATTCTGCAACTGGTATGATAGGATCTCCAACTATAACTGAAGTCGGTGCTGACGTAACTACTTTATTAAATCCTAGAATACTACCTAATAAGGCATTCAAAATAGAATCTGTTAATGCTGATATTCAACTAGGTAATCTATTCTTCAGGAATGTAAAACGAACATCAGCTGAAGGTACTTACAAAATACAAGAGGTTACGTTTAGAGGTGATTCTCGTGAAGGTGAGTGGACTTCTGCTGCTAAAGGGAGATTAATAAATGTCTGATAAAACTCCAGGATTATCAACATTAGCATCTAATATTAAACAGGGAGTAGAGTCAAAATTAAAAGACTTGCATACTTCCATGCCAGGAATTATAGAAAGCTTCGATGCTGAAACTCAATTAGCCTCTATACAACCTGCGATAAGAAGAATATTTGTAACTAGAGATGGTGATACCGAAATACTAACTCCTAGCGATCTACCTATTCTTATTGAGGTACCTATTATATTTCCAAGAGGCGGTGGGTTCTCATTAACATTCCCAGTGAAAAAGGGAGATGAATGCTTACTTAACTTTTGTGAGAGATCCATAGATAATTGGCATGAAACAGGTAAGGTTAAGAAACCTGGAGCTAGACGCTTCCATTCATTAAGTGACGCTACTGCTTTTGTTGGTCTCTCTTCATTACCTAATAAAATTCCTAATTACGATCCTACTAACACTGAGATTAAAAAGGATGACGGTACTGTATCTATTAAACTGAAAGAAAATTCAGATTTAGATATCGCTGCTGAAGGTAATATGAATGCAACTATTACCAAAGACGTCAATATCAGTTGTAAAAATATAAAGGTAGACGCAACCTCAACGGCAGAGGTCAATTGTCCTGAGAGCACTTTTAACGGTAACGTCACGGTAAATGGTAATATTACTTTCACTGGTGTTGTGGCTGGACCAACTGCTAATGTTCCTACTGTTACATCTACGTCGGTATCTGCTTCGTCAAGTTTATCTGTAGCTGGTAAAGAGATGTCAGGACATAAACATTTACCAGGAACTTACACAGCTGGATCAACTCCAGTAACAGGAAACTCAGGAGACCCATCATGATAGGTAGAGCTTTAGATTCAAATAACGACTTAGTTGTTGCACCTAAAGGTAATTTGAAATTAGTAGAGGACGGAGCTGAAACTACACAACATGTTCGTACTCGTCTTCAATTTTATCTAGAGGAGTGGTTTTTAGATTTAGATGCTGGTACTCCTTACTTCCAACAGATATTTACAAAACCTGCGAACTTAGCTAATATTGAATCGATTTTTAAGTCTAGAATACTTAACACGCCTGAGGTTCTAACACTAACTGAGTTTTCCATGGATTACGAGGGAGGTTCAGTAAGAAGATTAAATGTTTCTTTCTCAGCTGAGACAACTTATGGCGTTATAAATAATGAGAAGGTAACAATCAATGTCTGATTATGGTATATCATCTGAAGGGTTCAAACGTAAACGTCTTGATCAACTTTTAGAAGAATTAAATAGCGAAGTTAAGTCTATATTCGGTGATAATTTTAATGTGTCGCCAGAGTCCCCAGACGGACAAATTAACGGCACTATTTCTGAATCTAATGCAAACCTATGGGAAATTGCGGAGGAGTCTTACAATGCGTTTAACCCTTCTGCTGCGACAGGAGTTACCCTTTCAAACTTAGTTCAGTTGAATGGCATAACTAGATTACCATCGACTCCTTCTAGGGCTCAATTATCACTGACTGGTACAGCGGGAACTATAATTCCAATTGGCAGTTTAGTAAGCACTAGTGATACAAATGATCAATTTTCAACTGAAGTTCAAATAACATTAGACGGAGCTGGTAATGGTTCTGTATTTGCTAATGCTCTTGAGATAGGTCCTATATCAGCTCTGTCTGGTAGTATTACCGAAATAGACACTCCTATTACAGGTTGGGCTTCAGTTACCAATTTAGATGATGCACAATTAGGTACTAATGAAGAGACTGATATTGAGTTACGTGCTCGTCGTGAACGTTCAGTAGCTAGAGATGCTCAGGCTATTATTGACGCCATATTTGCAGCAGTTGCTAACGTTCCTGGAGTCACTCAAACTGTAGTATTGGAAAACGACACTGACGTGACTGACTCCAACGGTCTACCTCCTCATTCTTTTCAGGTTATTGTAGTTGGTGGAGTTGACGAAGAAATAGCCGATGTTATTTGGTTGAAGAAACCTGCTGGGATTCTTAGTTTTGGATCCACTACGACTCAAATATTAGATAGTCAAGGTATACCACATAATATATCTTTCTCTAGACCTACAACAGTGGATATTTATGTTGAGGTTGACTTGACTGTTTTTCCTGAATATCCAGCGAACGGTGATGATTTAATTAAACAAGCTATTGTAGACTACGCTAATGGCGATCTAGTTGCAGGTAGAGAATTCGGTCTATCAGACGATGTGATTTATACTAGATTATATACACCTGTTAACTATGTACAAGGTCACGAGATAGATGCACTTAGAATAGGATTAACACCTAGTCCAACTGGGACAGTTAATATTCCTATTTCGGCTACTGAAACATCTAACTTTCTAATTACTAATATAGTGGTAAATTCATAATGACTTCTATAGATCATAAGTCTCTTGCTATAAGTAGATTAGCTACTCAGTTTAAAGAGTCAACTAATCTTATTAATTATATAAAAGCTCTTCTACTAGAGGCTAATAATCTAGAAGAAGTATTTTGCGATTTATTGGAAAAAAGGTGGATAGATACGGCTGAGGGGGTTAACCTAGATATATTAGGGTCTATAGTTGGTCAATCTAGAGAGTTTATAGATGCTGAAATATTTGATTATTTCGGCTTCTTTGATAACTTTCAAGCTCAGTCTTTTGGTTCAGTCGTAGATACTTCCATTGGAGGTAGATTTAAATTCGTAGACGAAGTAACTACTGGTATAAGACAGCTAAGTGACGACGAATATAGATTATTCATAAAAGCTAGTATATCTAGAAACAGGACTTCATCTACACCAGAGGATATAATATCTCAAATCCGATATATATTTAATTCGCCACTGGTGCTATTTGTTGACGGTGATACAAAGTACGAAATTAGTATAGGTAGGAAGTTAGGACTTAACGAAAAGTCTATACTCATAAATACTAATATTGTTCCAAAAACAGCTAGTGTTCAAGCTAGTTATGTTACAGAATTTGATAGTAATAATTTCTTCGGGTTCCAAGGCTTGCCGAATAGTCTCGGACTTGGTTCTCTAAGTAATCCTAATCAGGGCGGAAAGCTCGGCAATTTAATATTATAACGGAGATCAATAATGGCAACTCAAAAACCAGATTTAACTCGTGTGTGGGCTAACGGAGCTCCCCCAGGAAACGTAGTAGATCCAGATATAACAACTCCAGGTAAGGTGTTAGCTGGATGGCAAGCTGAAGTCCCTCCATTTGAACACTTTAATTTTTTACAAAAGTGGTTCACCCAAGGTCTAGCTCATAATAATGAACAAGGTATTAATTTGTGGGATACGAACACTACATATCCTGTAGATGCGTTAGTTAAAGGTAGCGATGGTAATGTTTATAAGTGTTTATCAGAAGATTCTGGTGAAAATCCTCTAAACAATATCACTAAATGGGTTAGTTATGAAATAGCTGCAATCGCTCGTAACCTAAATGTTAAAGACTCGCAGGTTATTTACAGCACGGATACCGTAACGCCGATCCCTGCTTATATTTACTCCGCATCACAGCAAAAAACTTACTCTGTCCCTGTTGATGCAATAGGTGAAACGATTGTTAGTGTTGTTGGTGATACGTTAAACACAAATGTTTCTACATACAAACTATTGCCGCCTAATGTTGCAGGGATTGCGCTTGCTTCTGAATGGGGGGTTGTTGACAGCCTGATTGTTGATAGTTCTACTGCCTACCAAGCCATGCTAGATTCGGGTTTACCTATAATTCTAGATGTTGATGAGATGTTTATTGATGAAATTTGTCATCCGTATGAAGGGACTGTTGTAAAAGGGTTATCTCCAAAATCACTGAAAACTACAATTAAGTTAGGGGTGGGGGTGTCAATTAACGGGATAGATAACGCAGTTGATAAAACAGCGTTTTTTGAACTGAACAATATGACATATGAAAATATAGCGTTTGGTGGTGATGTTACAGCATCATTTTTAGACGAAGATATCACAGGTGATTGCTATTACCCTAATTTAGATGTTAGAGGCTGCACGTTTAGCTGGGCCTTGAAGTCGGGAATTAATAACAAGCTTTTAACGTCTAATGTAGAGTTTAACAAGTTTTGTATACCAGTCATAAGTGGCGAGACTTTAAATCCAAACTATATAGCATATCAAACATTAGGGACATTAATTCCATACATAGAAGAGACTAACGCTAACCGATTCTTTAAAAATAGAATATCAAATGTACCTACAGGTGGAATAGTTGTCCGCGTTGAACTGGCTGTACTATTTAATGCAGAGCAGAATGTTATTCAGAACTGCGCACAAAGACCGTGGGTCTTGGAAGGTGTGTATAATTTCCACATATCAGACACTTACTATGAAACCTGTACTTCTGATTTTATATATCACATAAAAGGCACGACTAAGGAAGCGCAACAACGGTGCTTCGGGGTTATTGAACGAGAACGTAACCTAGGACAAGAAATAGAAGCTCTAGCTTTGATGGGTGTTGAAAATAATATATATGTCTCATTTAAAAATAACTACCACAAAGCATCAGGAGCATACTATCTCACTAAGGTTGATGATGGTGCTGGTGGTTTTACTGATTTTGACGGTAAGATTGCAGAGTCTAAAATTAACTTTTTGCGTGATGCTTACGCAGGAGAAAGAGCATCTAACTATATTAATAATGAATTTGCGGGTTCTTTATACAACGAACATGCGCTAACAAAAGTCGACAACAATAAAGGCTTACAGTGTGAATACAGCGATGGCAGCACTTGGCAAATATTTAATTACTATGCAAGAAATGACATATCAGCACTAACGGGTGGAAGCAACTTCGGCACATTATTCGAGTCAAGACCAGATTCTCATGCTGTTATCGGATTAGATCCTAATGATGTCACTGATTCATTTAGTGTATTAAGTAAAGATGTTACAGGGGCAACTGAAGATTACGACAAGATACTTTTAAAGATAACAGGGTCCTCTGCTTTCTGCCCTAACGTTTATGATATCACGAGCGGTAGCTCTGCAAACGTTGTGGTGCTGTCAAACGGTCATCTAGTTCGTTCAACTTCATCAAGACGCTTTAAAGAAAATGAGCGTAATGCGGAAATTGACACCAATTCAGTCTTGAATTTAACTCCTGTTTTATTTGACTATAAAGACAGGGTTATTAAAGGTGGCTGTAAGGGTGAGCCAGATGAAAATGGAGAGCATAATTGTCGAACTGATGAAATAATCAAAGGCGAAAAGGATTGTATTAGCTATATTGCTGAGGATTCTTTAGCCTTTGCAACTACAGACAAAGAAGGAAATGCAGACGGCATTAACTGGAATCTAATAACTATTAGCCTGGTTGAGGAAATGAAAAAACTAAAATCGGAGCTAGAGACACTAAAAAGTAATTGATTATTACAAATTAATATGTGGGTTAAATTTATCTAACCCGCATTATTCACCTATAACCAAAACAACAAATACGGGTGATTTATGTGCTTAAACATTTACACAAAAGATCCTATTAAAACAGTGGGAAATAATCCGTGGCTTCTTAGGGGGTCACGATATCTTTTTATTTCATTATTTCATCTATGTGATACCAATCTCACGATGTTTAACACTAAACCGTAACCAAGTCTGTAAATGATTTGGTTATGGTTTCCTACCTCAACACGAGTTGTAATAGGTGGCGATCGGGTCAGTAAGAATACTTTAAATATACGTTATAAGCGTAGCAGGGATTATTATGTTTAAATTATCTAACAGTTCAAAACAAAGACGTGAAGGTATAGATCCACGTCTTATTGAAATATCAGACTTAGCCTTGAGCATCAGTGTGGTTGATTTCGGTCATCCTGCTGATGCAGGTAAACGAACAGCTGAGCGACAAAATGAGCTGTTCGTAGCAGGTAAGTCTAAATGTGATGGGTATAAGAAGCCGAGTCGTCATCAAAGCGGTAAAGCTCTTGACTTCTATGCGTTTGTAAACGGCAAGGCAAGTTGGAACACAGAGCATCTTGCAATGGTCGCTGCTGCATTTTTACAAGCTGCATCTATACTTGGTTATAAATTAAAGTGGGGAGGTCTTTGGAAGTCATTTAAGGATTACCCTCACGTAGAATTGATGGACTAATATGTCGTTTTTATCTAAGGTTACAGATTTTGTTGGTGGTTCTCTATTTAAGGAGATTAAGGAGGGAGTGATGTCTTACTTCCCACCTGATATGTCTCCACAACAGAAAGCCGAAGCAGAGATGAAAATCCAAGAGTTTTTACATCGTAAAGAGGTAGAAGCTAATAAGGTATTAACTGATGCTGCTGCTCAACTAGATAAGCGTATTGCGGAACAGGAAGGTACAGCGTCTGATCTTAAAGGTATACCCTTCTTTGGTACTATAGTTTTATTCTTAAGAGGTCTACAAAGACCCACTTGGGGATTCTTAACTATGTGGATGGATATGCAGTGGTTCTTCGGAACTTATACATTCACCGAACAGCAACAAACAGCAATGATTGTAATCAATGTGTTGGTATTGGGGTTCTTGTTTGGTGAACGTACCATTAAGAACTTAGAACCTCTTATTATCAAGGTGTTTGCTAGGTCAGATAAGACCTAACCTGTAATTCTTTAATGCTGTTCTGAGGTCATGTTGCCCTTTTGCTCGTTCACCCAAACGGGATAACATAACCTCATCTATTGTACCCTTCGCAATAATATGGTGGATTCTAACTGAACCTTTAACTCCCTGTCTGTATATACGAGCATTGAATTGCAAGTAATCCTCTAAACTCCAAGTTAAGCTAAACCAACAAATATCATTACCGCTGGATTGTAAGTTTAGGCCGTGAGCCATACTCACTGGATGCCCAACTAATATCGGTAATTTACCATCGTTCCAGTCCGCTACTAGGTTTTGTGTTTGTTTTGGGTTAACTCCACTTCCGATATATGGTACGTCTCCCAGGACTGATTTAATGGCTTCTAAGTCATGTTTATAATGGTATGCTATAAGTAGAGGTTTACCATTCAGCTCATCGACTAAATCTCTAAGAGTTTCTAGTTTAGATTTATGAACTTGTATTGGTTTACGTCTCTTCTTAAATTCACGTAACTCATCTTCATCAAGACACTCAGGTATGTCCTCATATACTCTACCGTTGGCTATTTGGTGACATTTCATACTAGCTTGAGCAGTTGCTTCGGCTGTAGCTTCTAAACCGTCTAACTCTAGGAAGAAGTCCTTCTCCATTCGCTTATAATGTTTAAAAGCCTTGTCAGGTAATATAGTTTGAATATCATTAAATAATAAGTCTGGCATATCCAAATAATCATCAGCTGACATCTCCAATACCAGTGGTGCGACTGCTTCGTGTATTTGATCAGCTGAGAAGTCTTTAATCTCCCAGTTATATTTATCCCAGTCGTTTGCCTGGAAATACTTGTTACGGAAATGATGGAAGTTATGTTGGAGAGCTTTACCTTCGTCAAGTATATAAACCTGAGACCATAAATCTAACAAACTCTTAGGTGACGGAGTACCTGTCATAATATGTCTACGTTTGAACAACGGTAGCATATCACAAATATAACCAAATCGGCTTGACTCGTGAGATTTAAACTTAGTACTCTCATCAATCCAAAGGGTATCAAACGGGCACTTCTTCCCATCTTTAAGGCCGATTAGTAATTCTGTGTGTAACCACTTAAGAGCTTCAGGGTTTATTAGGTAGATGTCCTTTTGGGATCCCCAAAGAGTACTCTTAGTTTTATCATGTAATATGGTACAAGACAAACTTTCAAAGTTAGACCACTTGTCTATCTCCTGAGGCCAAACACTATAAATAACACGTAACGGAGCTACCAGTAGAACTCCTTTAATCATATCGGCATTGCGTAATATTTTAATAGCGGATAAACTGGTGGAAGTCTTACCAAGACCAGGATCTAGGAATAAACCTGACTTGGGATTAGACAGTAGGAATGATATCGCTGTCTTTTGATAATTATGTGGAATCCACTTCTGTTTTACCATTCTAAGAATTCCTTTAATATGGACTCGGCCTGACCTATTTTATCACATACGTAATATTCAAAACCGAAAGATTCTAACAACTTTTGGGTTAACTTTTGAGCAGGTGATTGCTTTTTACCAAGACGTTTAAACTCAATAAACAGTAATCTACCTTTAGGACACACCACTGTTCGGTCTGGGAAACCTTTCTTATTGAGGTATATTAGCTTTAGAGCTTTACATTTGTTCTTCTCTGCAAACTTACAGAACTCCTGCTCTATATCAGCTTCTGTAATCTCAGATTCTTTGGATTTACGCTTGGTA
>Ga0209223_10002278_pt1 | contig 19474 bp, 17 predicted proteins | sample COG_06_FD_184750 | JGI IMG/M metagenome (GOLD analysis project Ga0209223, IMG submission 184750) | Pelagic Microbial community sample from North Sea - COGITO 998_met_06 (SPAdes) (version 2) | ecosystem: Environmental > Aquatic > Marine > Neritic zone/Coastal water | place: Helgoland, sampling...
TACTTTGTCCTTGTTCTCATTATTAGGTATAAGCCATTGTGGAGATTTGTATGCACCGTTATCTCCCATACGATACCAAGCTACTGGAAAAAGGTCTGATAAGTCTGTTGGTTGATTGCTACCATCCCATAAATCTCCTATTGGAATAACAGAATCAAAAATTGCTACTTCGTCAATATTGCCACGAAAACCAAATGAGTTATCGTACAAAGACCCAATTTTACTATCCATAGCAGATGTGAAAGCACCTATTGATGTTGGTATTGTCCCAGAAAAAGAAGAAGCAATTATTTCTATGCCATTCACATATAACTTTAATCTATCGGTATTTGTTGCACCACTTCCGTCAAACACATAAACTATATTGTACCAATTATTTAGAGCCGTAGAAATAGAATATTCCGCATTAACATTGTTGACATATAAGTATATTGTACTGTTGGAATATCTTTGAATAGTTATTCTACTAGTACCCTCTTTAAAGTCTAATAATATGCGATTTGCTGAGGAAGTAGATTTCATCCACAGAGAAAGGGTAACAGTGGGGGCATTGCTTAATTCTAATACCTCTCCACAATCAACATAATCGTCCACACCATCAAAGTCTAATGAATAGGTGTTTATAAATGGTGGTGTTAAGGGTTTTAATGGTCCTACTCTTCCGCTCATAATCTTCTTTTGCTAAGTTGGTACATCTGTTGAATAAGTTGGGGAATTTTCTAGGGTTCCATTATTTCCTCCAGTCCCAGAATCTATAGCTGTTGTGCCCGATCCTTCTTCAAATCTATACCAAGCTACTGGAGAAAGGTCTGTTAAGTCGGTTGGAACCCCATCAGTGTAAATAGCTAAAACCTCAGCAGCCGAAAGTTCAGAATCATAAATTGCAAATTCGTCTTGATTGCCTAACAAAAAGCTACTTACTCCATTAAAAGAACTAAGATAGGCATCTTCAGTATTAACAATAGTTTGATTTTGTAAGTTGTCTTGTGATATTGAAGACGCTCGAAGAACTCCATTTTTATAATAATTTATTCCTGATGCTAATCCGCTGCCGTCATAAGTAAGAACTATATTTACCCAGGTATTAATTGGTGCAAAATTAAAATCACTTGTAGTAATCCTTTTTCTTCCTGATAGTGTACCACTATTAGTATTATATAGATTAAAATGTAAAGTATTATTATTATTAGTACCACTACTATTAAGGTATATTAAAATACCTTTACCTCCTATATATTTTGAATAAAGATATTTAACCCCACTTTTAGGTAGTGGTTTTATCCAAGTTGAAAAACTAAAAGAATCTGTATATTCAAAATTTACTCCATTGCCCATGTTTACATAATCATCCATCCCATCAAATTCCATAGAATACGTGTTTATAAATGATGGTTTTAATGGTCCCCTCCGTATTGACATAACATTATATTGATCTTATTGTTGTTTTTATCTTCCACCCTGCAGTATCTGTTACTGAGATAAGTTGTGCTTGACTTTGTGATATTTCTACATTAAATGTAACTCCTACTGTTGAACCTATATCGGTTGTAGTATTTTCTGTGTAAACTAAATTACCTCCATTCCATATTGACATTATGTTACCTGCTCTAGCATTTGATGCGGATGTTACCGTGTAATCAAAGAATACACCGTCGTATGAGCTAGTACTCAGTGAATATATGGACTCTGACGTAGCAGCTAATGTTGCGTTTATAGTCGCAGTAGTGTATAATGAACGAGGATCGGCTCCTATTAAAGTTCTACCATCTGAGAATATTTCAAATTGGGGATCTCCGGCGGCATCATTTATTACTAATAGCGAACCTGATAAAACATCATCTATAGCAAATAATTCTCCTAAACTACCTTGTACACTAAATACTGTTGAACCACTTCCTATTATTTCTAAGGGTTTGCTTGAACCTGACACTAATAAACTTCCTGTTATAACTGCTGAGCCTGAAAATGGGAATGGATCTACTCCTGTTAATCCACTTCCATCACCTACATAACTTCCTGAGAATGAACCACTAAATAATCCGTTTCCACTTTGGGCAAAGGAGGCTGTGTCTGCGTAGCTTGAAGAAACTTCCTTAATTATTTCGTGTGATGCCGAAACAGCGTAGGATGCAGTTAAGGCATAACTTGAACTGATCGCATTTAAAACGTAGGATGCTGTTTGAGATGTTTCTACATAGGAAGCTGTTAAAGCGTATGATGAAGATACTACATTTATTAATTGTGAACCATCACCTACAAAATACGATGCTGAGATAAACCCACTTGCACTTATGTTTCCTGATGCTGTTATATTGGTATTGACAAATAATCCTCCATTTGGTGAAATTGAAGCAGTTGAACTACCACTTGCAATTTGAGATAAATTTAAACCAATTATTCCTGTTGCAGGAATGTCTGTTAATCCCGAGCCGTTTCCTTCAAAGCTTCCACTAAAGCTTCCGCTAAAAATACCATTTCCAGATTGTGCAAATGAAGCAGTTTCGGCATAGGATGAAGATAATTCATGTATAATTTCATGTGAAGCCGAGACTGCGTAGGATGCTGTTAAAGCGTAACTTGAACTTACGGCATTAAAAGCATAAGATGAAGTTGTAGAGTAACTTGAACTTACAGCATTTAAAACGTATGAAGCTGTTTGAGCTGTTTCTACATATGAGGCCGTTAAAGCGTAAGAGGAGGATATGGATGATGTTGGATGGGATATTCCTGTTAATTGAGAACCATCCCCAATAAATGAACCTGTAAATGAACCAGTTGCTTTAAATAGTCCTGAGCCACTATTATTTAGTAAAGCAATAGTTCCTGTAGCATCGGGCAAGTAATAAGCATTATTTGCTACTGATACGGGTGGAATTATTTGACCACTTTGATTCGCACCATATCCACCTTGTGTAAATACTATTCTTTCTTCTACATAAAGTTTACTAGTAAAAAATGCTTCTTGGTCAAATAAAGCCGTAACATATCCTTCATCAGTGTTTGTTATTTCAAGATAACCCGTTGCTGAGTTTTTTTCAAATTGCCATGTTGCATTAGCCGAACCAAATTCTATATAGGTATTGTCTTCAACTACAATAGCACCCGTCAGTGTGCCTCCCGATAAAGGAAGATAGCCCGATAAGTCACTTGTTAAGGCAATAGTTCCCGAAGCAGTAGGGAGAGAGTAAGTATATGCTAAACCATTTGTGGGGAATTGGATTTTCATTAAACCACCACCATCTGGGGTAACTTCAATATCTCCGTTATTTCTAATAATAATTTGATCACCACCACCGCTTACTAATTCCAATGCGCCTCCTGTATAAGTAGCGGTACCGCTATCATCATTTAATGTAACACCCTTACTACCTTCAAGTATAAGGAAATTTCCATCGGTTGATATTAGATTTTGGGATGGGAAAATTCTAACATAATCTCCTCCTGATTGTTTAATGGAAAAGAATCCTCCAGGTAAATCTGCAATAAAACTTTCACCATCATAAGTAATAACTGAATCGCCAATACCGTTTGCACTCGTGAATATTGGAATAGTGTCTGTAGTTCCACTTACTACGGGTAAACCTATAATTCCTGAGGCAGGAATGGATGTTAATCCACTACCATTACCTTCATAACTACCACTAAAGCTTCCGCTAAAAATACCATTTCCAGATTGTGCAAATGAAGCAGTATCAGCATAACTTGAAGATACTTCTTTTGTGATTTCATGAGATGCAGAAACAGCGTATGAAGCTGATGTAGCAAAATCAGCAAATGAGGCTGTTTCAGCATATGATGAGGAAACAGCATTAACACCCCCAATATTCCCAAAGGCACTTACTGATAATTGATCTGCAAATCTAACGTTACTAGCCATTTAATTCTTTTTTTATTATAAATATTAACCTGTAGATACTGTTGGCACTCCTCCATCATTCCATAATACTCCTACTACACCAGGATCAGATGTAGGTAAATCATTTAATGATATTAAAGAAGGACTAGTAGGACTAGCAGGAAATGAAGCAGGTGGTGATGATAAAGTTACACTTCCTCCCCCTTGAGTATTTCTACTTCTACCATCATTAGTTGTTTCAGGGTTAGCTTCATATCTATTAGGATCTGAAGTAGTTTCTACTTGAAATATTATTTTTGATTTATCATTGTATTTCTTTATAGCTGTGGTATCTTTTTGAATTATATCAGGAATTATATACCCATGCATTTTTATATCAAAGTTACTTCTAACACTCCTGTCTTGGCTTTGAGCTAATTCAGTAACTGTTGTAAAACTATCTATATTGGCTTTAAATTTGAATCTTTCAGGATTACCCCAATATGAACCCGCAGCATAATTTATTGCTTCAATTATCTTATTTAATTGCTCTACATAATAAGTCTGAATAATACAACTATAAGTTAAAGTAACATAATCAGGAACTACATTTGCTATAAATTGTTTTGTAGGTATACTGTTGTTTAGTAAGTTAAAATTACTGTAGAAGTTTTTAGTATTATAAGGTTTTTGCCAAGATGTATATAAATTAGGAGAATTAGCATCTAACTTTGTAGTTAAATTTAAATTCTTTTCTAATGAATTTCTTTTAAACATTATAATAGGATTCATTATTGCTCCCTTTTTATCTCTAAGAAATCCTTTCTTTTGAACAGATACCCACCTTTCAGGGGAACCATAAATTACTGGAACTGCTATTCTTTCACCATTTTGAATTACATAAGGTTTAATAACATTATCAAAATAATACATTATTGACTCATCAATGTCTTTTATTCCTACTGTGAAGGGTTTTGTAGTATCTCCTTTAAAGGACATTTTAGTTGACCTATTAAAGTCTATATTAGCTTGGTTAGCAGGTGAATTTTGAGCCCCATCCGCTGCATCATTAGGATTTCCCCTTTTAGCATCATAAGGAGTTTGTAAGTCCTTAGAAATTTCCTTTTGTGATTTAGGTATGGGTTTTCTGTAGTTCTTAGCCATTTATTCTTCCTTTTTCTATTTGTACTTTGTCAACAGGAGTATAGTGGGTTTTACAAATTATTGATAAATCACTACCAAAATCACCTAATCCTGGGTTGATAGGATTAGTAGCATAATCATAATCAGGATCTTTACCCATAAAATATTGGTTTCCTACTACATCATCTACTTCATAATATCCTTTATAGTACATAATTATATCTCCTACTTCAGGAACTAAATCAGCTCCAAAGTAGTTTGCTTGGTCATAATCAACATTGAAATCTTCAGACCTATTTAATAAATCATCTCGTAAGAATTTAAAGTCAATTGTTTGGTTGTATTGTACACCAAATTCATCATCTGGGTATTCTTGATCTGATCTTTCAACTAAACAGCTTAAAATAATGGGGTCATAATAATATTTAGAGCCTGCTGATTCACCATAGATATTAACTTTAGTTTCTGCTAGTTTTAATTTATAATAAACACATTCTTGGGAAATGATATCTCCCATTAACTCCCTGTTAACATGCCTAAATAAACTTATATCTCGCTGACCTCCGTATAATGCGCACATACTATCCTATAAAAATTGTGTAGGGTACTTTATTTAATTCTTTTTCTAAATAATCACCCTCTAATGACCTTCTCTCTAATAATTTATCTCTTGATGTTTCATCAAAATATGCTCTTAATCTTTCAATTAAAGCTGCTCTGTCAGCCGTAGCTGATGATAATAAATCAGATTGGTTTAATGTTACATCTGCATTTGGAATTGGTATTGTAGAGTATTTACCTCTTATATACCCTAACATTTCTTTAGCAATGGCTAAAGTCATTTCAAATATCCATTGCCTTCCAATTGAATTAATTTTGTTGTAATCTGGGTTGGAAAATGGGACTTCTCCTACATTTGTAATTAAGTCAGTTCCATTAGAGTAAGGATTGTTTCTTTCTGATTTTTTAATATATTCGAAAAATAAATGTCCTCCTGATGTTGGTATAGGGAATATTTTTAAGTTGTTGTTTATTAATTCAAATGAATAGTTAGACCTTCTAATTTGGCGGTTTAATTCTATGGCTTGCATTACTTGCAAATCGTAATTTAAAGGCATCATCAAAGCATTAACCGCAAATGTTTGATTTCCCCAACCAAATGCATTCATTAAACCTAACATTCCAGTTCCAGCACCTGAGTAAATCCTTGTTCCTGCGGGGGAAGGCTCGTAAAATATTCGTTTTAGTTCTATTGAGTCGTTTGCTGCTAAATCTGCATTAGCTTCGGCCCAATCATTCATGTTGTATGTTTGTTGAGAGGCAGTTAAGTGGATTGCACCTTTATACCAAGTTACATTTCCCCCTACTCCAGCTTCAACACCATATTGCTCTGATATTCTTACTATTGAAGCAAGATTTGGTGAAACTAATTGACCATTTGGGGTAGTATCACTTGATGCTCCTTCTAATGATAGATAATTTTCTCTAACCTTATAGGCATATAATTCGTTTCCATATATTGTAATGGCTTCTTCAAAAGCAGTATAAAATGATCCTGATTGTAATTCTACATCAGCAATGGGATAACCTAATCTCCTAGCACAAAAATCTGATACTTTATCAGAATCTGTTTGAAAATCTAATTGATTATCATAAAAGCCAAATGGGGTTTGACCAATAGCAAAGGTTGATGTTCCTGTCCAAATAGGTATATTCATAATGTTTTAATTAAGTGGTTGCAATAAAATACTCTACCTTAGCACTACTACCTGAAGGTTCTACTGAAACTGAAGCTATATCATCATATGCAAAAGTGTTTATTGAACTTCCTGTTATTTCACTTGTTGAAAGCATAAATGTGCCTCCTGCTGCTATTGAAAAGTTTAGTAATTCTGTTGATGATGAAACTTTTAAATTTAAAGGCACCGTAGTTGAATAATTAGATATTCTACCATATTTAAAGCTTCCTGAGGTAAAAGTACCTGCTCCAGGTGTATCATCATATTTAAAAATAGTAGTTTCACTTCCGGAAGGAATGGTAACTATTCTATTATCAATGTTTTCAATGTTTTTTATCGTTAAATTGTAATCGGTTCCCCTTTCAGTACCCTCAAGTAGAACACGTTCTCTTATTAACAAAGTGAAATCAGCCATGGTTTTGGTTATAAATACTAGAAAATATAATTAAACACAAAAAAAGACCTGACTAAAAGCCAGGTCTTAATTTAAATTATATTAGATAAGTATCTTATACTGCAGCTAAATTGCTTACAAATACTCTTCCGTAAAATTCTGGTCTGATCATTTTCTTAGCATAACGAGTTAATAGACCTTTTCTTGGTGTGAAAGTGTCTGGATCGTATACTAATGGAGTCATGATCAAAGGAATATAAGGAGCAAATACAGCACCAGTTTCTAAGAACTGATTACCTCTGTATCCCATTAATATAACATTTTCAGTCATATATGGGTTTTTGTAGATATCATATCTGCTATTCATTTGTCCCATTTTCTGGATTCCAAATGCAAATTTACCTTTTGAAGCATCACCATCAGCGTTAGAAGCAAATCCTGGGATTGATTCTATGATAGTAGCAACTGAAGGAGAAATCATAGCAAAATTAGCACCACCTCTAAGGGTCTTTTGGTGAATTTTGTTAGATACTTTTTGCATTTTAGTTCCCAATGTTTGGAACCATTGTCCTTGTGTATTGAAGAAATTCAAATCATCGTATCCTGTTCCAGCAGAATTTAATGATTGGTTATTCTGTGCATTCCAGTATTCATCAGCAGCTGATGCATCTTGGATAAGCATATCAATAATTTCAAGATCAATTTCTAATGAAATATACTCACTCATGATTGAAGTTAACTCAGCCTCAGCATCTAAGCTTTGGTAAGCATTCAAATCTTGTGCAAATTCAGGTGTCCATTGTGCTTTTAACTTTCTAGTTTTGGCAACAATTGCTTCTGATTTCATTTTCACATCAATTGTTGGAATTGAAAGTGCAGTGTTTGATTGGTTATTTGGGAAACCAGCTCCTGTCTCATCTTCAAAGTCTCCTCTGTAGTTGTCTTCAGGTTGAACGTTGTATAAAACAACCATATCCGGAGTTAAATCAGCCAATGAAGCTGAGCTTACTTCGTGAATAAAAGTAACATCGGTTCCACTAACAGAAGTATATTCTGGTAAGAGTGTAGTTGTAGTTAAAACAGTACCTGGAGCTGATCCAGATGTTGCAACAAATGCTCTAGCACCTTTGAAATCAGGTGTTCTACCTGCTGTTAATGTACTCATATCAACCGTTACAGCCGTGTATGTGACACCAGCAGCAACAGAAGCAGATAATTCAGCTTTGTAATCTAATTGTGCCCAAGTTGCTGCAGCAGCAGTTTGACCTGTAAGTGAAGCTGAGAATTGATTTACAGAATATGCAAATCTTCCAGCACCATAAAGACCATCAGATGGATCTACTCCAGCACCTGGATCTGTGTTACCATACATTGAAGCAGGGGTTGTATAAACATTTCCTGGTCCTCCTTGGTTAAGCTCTTTGTCTTGACCATATTGGAAATCTAAGAAGAATACTAGGCCTGAAGGTAAGTTCATAGGTTGAACAGAAACAAATTCTTTAGAAGCGATTTGTCCAAATACTTTTCTTACCAATGGTAAAGCAACACCAGCCCACTGAGCACCTTGCCCTGCGGTAAAGTTAGCACCACCTTGGTTAGTAGCATTAGTTTCAACTACTAATTGTTTAGCTTGGTTTTCAAGTATCATAGACATATTGTTCTTATGAACTTCATTACCTAAACCTTCCAATAGTCCTGTTCTCTCCCATTTTGATGCTAATCTTGCAGCATCACTCTGCATGTTTTTCCAACCTTTTGCAGAGCTTTCTAAAAGTGAATTTAATTGACTCATTTTTTTAAGTTTTAATTTTAATTATTAATTTATTTTAAACCTGCCAACTTTTGAAACCTAGCCACCATTGGATCAGTTTTAATAATTGGGTTTTTTGTTCTTTTAAAGTTTCCAGTTGGTTTGGAAGCACTACCTAAAGATTCTCTAATTGGTGTTCTTTTTGACTTAAGTCCCTCACTTAATGTCTCGAATATCAATTTTGTTTCTTTAATGGTTGTTGCTTTATCAAATGAACTTAATACTTTAACTTTTTCATTTTCTGTTAAGCTTTTCGCTTTAAAAATCTTATTTGTATAAAGTAATTTTGCATTTAACAATTTTACTTCATTTAAGGTAGATTTTTGAGTATTAATAGCAGCATGTGCTTCTTTTAATTCTCTCCTTAGTTTTTTGTTTTCGGTTATTGCTTTAATGTTAGCGCGTTTTTCTCGATTGTTGTTTTCAGATAAATAACGACTATTTCTTGATACTCTTTCAGCGATTTCAACCTCTTCAGTTTCATCATCTTCAATTTCAATATCAATTTCTTCATCGTCTTCAACCTCAACTTCATCTTCAACTTCAAAGCTTTCTCCAGCTTCTAAGTCTCCGCTAGCAACCATGTCTTCGATAACACCTTCAATAAATGATTTTAAATCTTCATCGGTCATGTCTTCGATTTCAACACTTTCTTCTTCTGTTTCGGTTTCTACTTCTTCTTCAGTATCATCTTCGTCTTCGACTTCAACTTCTTCTTCAGTTTCTACTTCTTCAGCTTCGTTAAGTGTTTCTTCTTCTAATTCAGCAAGAATTTCATCTAGATTAACTTCTTCATCTATGTCTTCAGCTTCCATCATTTTTCTGTCAACTGTATCTCTTGCAGGAGCATATTCATCTTCTGCAGGTTCACGCATATCTGTATCCATATCTAGCATTTCTTCCATTGAATCTTCTTCATCCATTTCTTGAATCTTTGCTGATAGCATAGATTTAAGTTGAGGAGTGAAAGCTTCTTCAAGTGCCGCTTTAGCGTTTGCGATTGCAACTTCTTTAACTGCTTTAGCATCTGCAATAGCCTCTTTGAGGATATCTCGTTTTGCCATTTTTCCTAAATTTTAATTTGTTGGGAAAGTACGTTTATTATGAAACGTAATAGAATTTAATTATTGTCCATGTCATATAAATGAGGGGATGACATATTTACAGTTATACGTATATGGGGGTTCTTCAAAGTCGAAGAATTATTTAAAATATTGGACAATTACCATTAGCACATAGTATTTCTGTTACTATGCTGTTAATTTTTGAATAAGGGTTAGTAGTAATCTCTTTACCTTCTTTAATTGTTTTCATATATGAACCTGGATTAGAAGGTGTTGAAACAAAATCCCAACATAATAATTCGAAGTCATCTTGTACTTCCATTAATTCACCTTTTTGTTCTAATGAACCCATTCCTCTAGATGATACACCGCATGTAATACCACTTTCGATTAATGCTTTAAGTATGTTTCCTGATGGTGTAGGTAATATTTCTATTTTACCCATTACATTATCTCCATCCCACCACATATCTTTAATGTTGTGTGAAACGTTTTTTAGGTTAACTACTGATGATTCGGGGTGGTCTAATTCACCCATTGCTCTGTTTTCATTAACCAATTCTTTGTACTTATCTATTTCTCTGTTCCACAAATCTTTAGAGTAATATCTTCCGTTACCGTTTTTTACTTCAGCTGTGGCTAAAATACCTTCAACGATTGGGTTGCCTCTTTCAGATACCTTACCCTCTGATAACATACCAGGGGTTGGTTTAAATAATTGTGTTTCTATAAGTACTTGTTTCATATTAATAATCTCCCATTTTAAGTCCTAAATGCATTTCCACAAATTCTATGATTTCTGCTGTGGACATTCCTGCTTCGTATGCCATTTCAACTGCATCTGCTACTGCTTCCATATGTTCAGGAGCATCAGAGTCAGGTGTGGTGTCATCTTCTTCAAACATATTAATTGTTGAAATTGATTTTGTTAGTTTCTCAATTTCTTTAGTATTATCTAAAGTCTCTTTTGATCTATCTGCATCACCATCAGCTTCATCTAACCCATAATATTCTCTGTAATCCATACCTACAAATCCGGTACCTGTTACAATACCACCAACAGTAGAAACTGAATGTTCTTTTAACTTACCATATCCTGATGATTTATGTTCACCCTTTGGTTCTTCAGGAATACCTAATGATACATTATCATCTGTGTACCCTACACCTTCTTCTCCGAATTGTCCATTTTTAGTATAATATATTGGATCTTTTTCTAAATTCTTGAATACAATGTCTTTAATTTCTTGCTCTGTTTTATCAGCGTTTTTAGGATTTTTTAACTCACAGTAGTAACCCATTTGGATTTGACCAAAAATCATATTGTTAGGATCTTTTTTATCTGCTGTGTCATACCCACGACTTTGGTCTTCTTCTACTTCTTTAGATACTTTCTTTTCTTCAGCTTTTACTTCAGCTGCTTCTTTTAAAAAGTTTTCAAATGCGTTTTCAAATCCTTCTTTTTTTCTTTCTAGTGGATTTCCTACCATAGGAGTACCAACGAAATTTTCTGATATAATGTTCTTTTGTTTGAGGATTGTTGATGCTTCATTATATGTAGCCCCTTGTCTTATTAAATTAGGGAATTGTTTTTTAGCTTCTTTTAAGAAAACACCTTTATGACCCTTGTCTTCTTTAATTAGTCTGTATTGTTCTGTTAATGTTTTTTTCATTCTCCTTGTTTTAATAATTTTGTTATGTCATCCAATAATTCATTTACCATATCTGTTGAATACACTATTGCGTATGAACCTGGATTTTCATTGTAATATTGGGCGGTTTCGTTTTTTGCGTTTGATAAAAGTGGGGATATAGAATTGATTTTTTCTTCTATATCTGTAAATGTGTTAATTCTGTTTTGTTGGAAATCACTGTATTCAGTTAATTCCTCTTTTTCAAATAATTGTTTTACTTCTAAACCTGATCCTTTAATTTTTTTAGGTACAGGTTTATATCCTAATTTGTAATAGTAATTGTTAGTTTTTTTATTTTTATTAAAAGCGTTTGGTGTCATGTATCCCATACCTTCACCTTCGTCAACTTCTTCTTCATTTAACTTATGACCCCACCCTTTGCCATAGATTAAAACCATATCTTCATTGTTATAAAGCGTAACTTTACCGTTTGATTTTATTTTATGATTCCCCCTATCATCCCTTCCTAGGTAAATATCACCCTTGGGGAGTTTTTTATCTTCACCTTCATCAACTTCTTCTTCTAATGTATTTACATAAGGTTCTGATGTTCCATCTTCATATTCAACTGTATAGTCTTCAGGATTATTACTACCATTTTTATTAATAGTTTTTACTTTTTTATCTCCTATAGAAAGTTCTTCTTCTAACGCAGAACCAAAAATAGAATTAAAAGCCTTGCCTAATTTAACAAGTTTACCTTTCAGGTTTGAATAATCAAACTCTTCAGGTGTCATACTATAAAGAATGTTACCTTGAGGTTTATTCTGATGTTTTGATAATTCTGCTTCTAATCTTCCTATGTTATTTATAAGGTTATTAAGTGTCTTAAGAGTTAAATTTAAGGGTCTATTAACGTTATTAACATCTAATTGTGTCCACTGTTCAGATTCTTTTACCATTCTAATCCTGTCATAGGCTTCAGGGTAATTTTTTCTAACGTGTGTTCTATATTGGTTAAATAGTTTTTTTACTTGGTCTGTAATTGAATCAATTGTTGGATCAGATTCAGCTTCGCCTTCGCTTTCTAATGTTCTTAGTAGTTTATTTAGCTTATCAAAAGTTTTATAAACTGTATCAAAAGCACCTACATTTACTATATCCCATGAAACTGCCCCGGTTACAGGGTTAATGTTAGTTACTGTGGATTTGGTTCCATCTTTAACTTTTACATCACCAACTTCAAATTTACTATTTTCTTTTAATTTAAATCTATACATGAGTAACTTCTAATTCTTCAATTAAATCATAATATTGTAATAGGTTAATAAGATCATCATCTTTAACCCTAGAGGTTTTATCTATAACTGGGAGTATTTTGATTACTTCATTGATTTTTATTTGGGTTGTTTTATCTGTAACTTGGGTTGAAAGTTCGGTTAATGAGGTTTTAATCTCATATACTTTGTTGTTATAAAATTCTTTTAACCTAGGTGTATTATCTATTGAGGTAATTAATTCTTTTAAAACTGTTTTTTGTGGGTGATTTAAATTATCATACTTACCATTAAATTTTTCTAATAAAACTTTGTATGTTAAAGTTTTCAAATCTGTGTCGTAATTTTTAAACTCTTCTAATACTGTTTCTTTAATTTTACTTTTAGCTACAGGAGTAGCTAAGTGTTCCATAATAGTAAGTTTATTATTAATTTCGTGCTTAATATTATTTAAGTTAGGGTTAGATTTAATTTCAACTAAAGTATAAAAAGCAGCTTGGACCTTATAATTAGGGAGAGTATGTTTAAAGAATTTATTAACATCATAGTGTTTTTTAATTTCTTTAATTAGATTATATTTTTGTCTTCTCAAAGAAGCCCTATTTAAATTTTTAGAAGATTCCAATAAAGTTGACAATACTGTATTGGCTTTTGCTTCTGATAGGTTTGTTTTAGTTGTAAGAGTTTCATACAATTTGTATTCTCTTCCTAATTCTGTTTTTACAAAATATTCTTTTAATATTTTTCTAGCTTTTGAGTCTTTACCATCTAAAGTGTCAGATGTAATTTGCCTAACTAAAAGCTCAAAAAGAATACCGGAATTTTTATACTTTGAATGTTTTACGCTCATTCCTTGTGATTTGGTTTGTTATAAATATATAAAGATTTTTTAATCGTGCAATTGAGATTCATCTAGTAGATTATTTCCCTTCTTTTCTTCCTCAAATACTAACTGCTTTCCGGTTCTAATTGGTTTAGGTGCCTTTTTCAACATGTTTTTTGTTTCTAAAGCTAATGGAGAGCCACCCTTATATTGGGTTTTTAAACTTTTAGAATCATTGTCATCCCTTTTCATTCCCTTTCTACCTAATGGATCCTTACCGAAATTACTATCTTGAGTATTTCTTTTAGTTAGTTTTTCTTTTGGTCTTCCTAATGGAGTTTTCTCATCATATCCATCTGGCACATTACCAGGGTCTGATTGGGTTCTACCTACTCCATATAATGAAGCTAAATCATGTGGTGTACCATAAGATTTACCTGTTTCTTGTGGATCATTACCTTCTGCTTCAATTTGTGCTAATCTAAATTTACGTTTAGCATCTTGTTTAACCAAATCTCTATATTCATCATATTCATCTTGACTAAAGTGGAAGATGTTTTCATATACCCAATCTGATGGGATTATGTTACTATCTAACATTGATTGGGCTAATGTCATTTTTTCTGTCATTAATGCTACCCTTTCTTGGTCGTATATAATTGATGGAGTAGTTAAAGATAATTCAAAGTTGGTTAGGTTTTCATCTTTATACCCTTGGGTATATAAATGTACTAATGCTATTTTCTTAAGTTCAGAAACTACTATTCTTTGGATTCTTTCTATAGTACGAGCAAATCTTATATCTTGAGCTGCTAATGTAGCTTTACCATCTGTGTTTTCATCGTAACCCATAAAAGCTTTAGGTACTTTAAGGGCTGCAAATAGTTTATCTCTTAAATACTCTACATCAGCTATTCCATCATATTGTAGTCCAGGGGCAGTTTCTATTTTAGTAGCTGTGTCATTTCCTCTAACTGGTATATAATAATCTTCTAACATGTTTTGCATGTTATATTTTAAATTGTAATCTCCTGTTTGTTGATCAACATAAGGAGTACGTTTCATTTTGGAGATTGTTTTTTGCATGAAGTTTTCAACTTCAGCAGGAGGTATATTTCCTACGTTCATGTAGAAAATGCGCTTTTCAGGCGCTCTAACTATACGGTGGATAAGCATGGCGTCCTCCATTAGTGTGTATTGTTTAAACAATTTACGTGCTGGCTCTATGTAAGATCTACCATAAGGTAAAAAGTTAGTATCGGTAAGTAATCTAAAATGGGCCATTTCATAATTATCAAAGATAAGAGTATTACTACTATTATCATTAGAATTAGGAATGTTATAATAACCCGAACCACCTGTAGATATCCCATCAGGGTCAAAACCATACTGAATATCAGCTGGATTATCTGGGTCATGTCCTTCTAATCTCTCAATGTGAAATGCATTGTAAGGAATAATATTATAAACCCCAAATTCTTCAGCAATTTCTAATTTTAAGAAAAAATCACCATATTTACACATATTTCGAATCCATGGCCAAAGATTAAATTCAATATTTAAAATGTCGTAAAATAAGTTATACAATATTTTTTGGACGTTTTCATCTGAGCTTCTGATTTGGAGAACTTCCCCCATATCATTTTTCAAAGTACTTTCATCAGCTATAATATCTAAGGCAGAAGCAATAATTGCATCTGTATCCATTGAATCATACTCTGAGTATAGTTGGGGTCTTAAGGTTTGGTAATTAAAATTACTTTGATAACCATATAAGGATGTTGGGGAATTTGTATAAACTCTATTAAATCTATCTACCAAAGAATTAGTTTCGTATTCACCAGATTGTTGGATTTTATTTACATCCATAACCTTTAATTGGTCTCCACCTTGGTTACGGATAATTACATCTGTTGAAAATAATCTTTTTAATCTTGAAAATAATCTTCTATCTGCCATTTGTTATATATTGTTATAAATATTGTATTATTACTTTTATTATAAAAGCCACCTAATGTCTTCTTCCCCACCAGAATATGGATTATTTATTTTCCATGGATTGTCTGTTTGAGTTCCATTGGGGGTATAAACCCCACTGTGGTTTGTTTTATTTGTTGCAATTCCATTTAACATACTTTTAGTTAAATCTACTCCTTGTTGTTTGTATTTAAATGCAGTATCTCTCATGTACATAGCAATTCCAAATGACATAACTAAATCATCATTATACCCGGATTGAGCTTCTGGTCTACCATTCCTCCAAATGAAAGTTTTCATTTCTTCTAATAACCTTTTAGAATAAAAAGTAACACCTTTATCAGAAATGTATTCTTGGAATTTACCTATAACCATAGGTCTTGTCCTTGATGACATTGTAAATCCTGCTACCATTTTTGATGTATCCATATACCTATCAAAATACGAATCTGCTCTTACTTCTCCACCTTTAGGTGAATAATAAAGGTTATCATATCCTCTATCTATTATTGTTTGAATAGTTGCCCATCCTATACTTGCATTTTCTACTACTAATAAAGCATTATTATATTCTGTTGCTATGCCTACTAATAAATGACCATATTCTTTTGTTCCTAATTGACCTTTATATTCTCCTACTTGCACATTATTTTCAACATCAATAATGTGAAAAGCTGAATGGTCTTTCCCATCTCCTCTAGCTACATCAGCTATAACCATATAGGTTCTTGAGTAATCACAAGGTTCCCATATCCATAAGTTACGATCTGCCCCTCGCCTTTCCAAGGGTTCTTTAATAAATGTTTTTTCATAGTATTCCATATATTCTGGGTAGAATACTACATCACCAGATGTACTAAAATCACAATCACATTCTTGGGCTGCTATTCTAGGATCACCTAATAATTCATCTTGTCTTTTTCTCCATACTTCATCTCTTTCGGGATGGACAAACCATGGTAATCTTATAGGTAAAAAATCATTTTCTTTATTTTCTGCCCTTACCCATGTTTGGTGAAACCAATTTCCAGTTCCATAAGGGGTAGATAAAGCGATACAACCACCCCCTGTAGCTAGGGTTTGTTGAGCGGATGCCCATATTTCACCTATGTTTTCAATAAAGGCTGCCTCATCAATTAATAGTAAAGATACTGCTTCTGATCTACCTGCATCACTTGAAGCTGATGTTGCTTTAATTTGGGAGCCATTTGATAAGCGAAGAGTTAATTTGTTGTTTTCATCATCTTTTACTTTAAGCCATGAAGGTAAATTTTCGTACATGAATTTTACCTTAGTAACCATGTTTTTAGCTGTATCTTGTTTGGTTGCTATGCAAAGTATATTTTTATCTTTGTGAAATGTCATCATCCATAAAGAGTAACCTGCAGTTAAAGTAGATATACCTAACTGTCTTGACTTTAGAATAATTGAGTAGGGATTATCTTGAAATAGTGTTAGTACTTTTTCTTGAAATGGAAACAATGAAAACTGTATTCTACCTCTTTGAGGATGTTGAATGAAACAGTATTTTTTCATAAAATGTATAGGATCGCTAGCACACTTTAGGTATTCTTGTCTTATAACTTGTTTTATATCACTCATTTAGGTTAAAGCTATTAGTGTGATTATAGGTAATAAAATGGAACCTATAAAACCAACTATTTTCAATCTTTTTTGTTTTCTAATTTCTTTTTCTTGTGTTTTGATAACGTTGTCTTTAATCTCAATTTCTTTTTTATTGTTGCTTAATATTTCTTCAAAATTATCAATTATAGATTGTTGATTGTCTGATTTAATGGAAAGCTTTATAAATATATCTTTTTGCATTTCTATTATCTCTTGACATAAACTATCCTTTTCTTTATAAGCAATGAGGAGACTATCTGCTATTTCATACTCTAAAAGATCGCTTAATATTGTTCGAGCATCATCCAGATGCATTAAAATTAAGGTATCACCATTGGTATTAATTATTTCCCTTACTTCTCCTCTTGAGATAGTCTGAGATGTTATTGGTAATATCGTCACTATCCATATTGTTAATAATACTAGGTACTTCATTTCTTCTTTTTTCTAATTCTGTTAATTTAGCTTCAGTTTCTCTTAAAGCAACTTCAGTACTATCTATAGCATACAATATAATATTAATTTCTTCTTGCAACTTGACATTAGCTGAAGTAAGGCTATCATTAGATAACCTTAGTTCTTTGTTTTGTTTTTTTAATAGATTTATTTCATCCTCATAAGTATCAATTGGAGTTGATGGTTTGGATAATATGCTTAAAATTAATGCAACTGCTAATATTATTATAAAAACTAATTGTATGTTATTAAAGAGCTTTTTCAAGTTGTTTCTTTTCTTTAGTCATTTTCTTTAACTCATCCTTAATCTTATCTTTAGCATCACCCTCAGCTGCTTTGAATTCTTTAGCTTTGTCCTTCATTTTTTTAGTTAACTTTTGTAGTTTATTTGAAGTTGCTGCTATTGAATCTTTTTTCTTTAATTCTGCGGATGTTGGTTCCTCTTCTTCTCTAATAGAAATATCATCTAGTGCATCCATTGTATCTCCAAAACCTGGCATATCATATTTTGTGTCTGATTTTCGTTGTTCTAAAGCAGCCATAATAGCATATACTGCATCTTGCTCCTCATACCCATATCTTTTAGCCATTGATTTAATGAAACTATCTAATGATTTGGAAACTTCTGGGTTTAATGATTCATCTATTCCTCTCATATCAAAACCTGCTCTTTCACCCGTACCTTTGAAGCTAGGTTCACGATCCATCATTCTTGAAACTTCATCACGTTGTAAAATGTCTAATGCCTTTTCCATTAGTTCTGGGTTTGGGTATGAGTTGTGTTTTTTGAGGAAAGCAAGAACCGTTCTAAGGGTTTTAAAGGCAGCATCTGTATCCATTTGATTTTCTAATAGAAGTGATTTTATTTCACTTTTGATAACTTCTTTAAGTGTTGATTTTTTCATTGTTATAAATATTTTGTTATAAATATCAAGAGGAAATTGCTGATTTAAATAATTCTATACGTTCCTCTGTGGTGCCCTTTAATTCTACTAAATTTTTAAGTTTGTATTGGTATTTAGTTATGAGGTTTTGTATACTAATGTCTATTTCTTCTCTATACCCTGCATCAGTTTCTCTTACACCATTATCTTCTATAGCAATTCCTTCAGGTGAAATATAGAAAATATAATCATATTCGCTTAGTAAGTTTGAAGCAAATTGTTCAAATGAATCTGACATATAATATGGGATTTCTTTTGATAAACTAGTGAACGCCATAACATCAATAACTGTTCTGTCTGTTATAACTTTTTCATTCATTAATTCAGCTGCCCTTTCTGCTAAAAATACTGTTTGACCCTTAATTGTAGAGTCTGTATTTAAAGGAATACCTAAATCTCTTAAATATTTAGAACGTTCTGTTTTAAAAGTGTAATCTTTAAATTCAGGGAGTCCTTTTATTGCATTTACTAAAGTTGTTTTCCCAACGCTCATTGTACCACAAAAACCTATCTTCATAATTATAATATAATAAAATTGTTTAACGTATCAAAATCTAGCTACAGCCTTCATTGATGGATTTTTATACCAAGGTAAACCTTCTTTACTCTGTTGGAAGTCTTTAAATTCATCATAAGTTTTTTCAATCCCATGGAAGTAATATTTTTTTGGAATACTTCTATCTTCTGGGTCAACTGGTTCAATAGCGGGACCCTCTGAATTATGGTGTTTCCAATTTTCATTGACACTTCCT
>Ga0209223_10002281_pt1 | contig 19453 bp, 19 predicted proteins | sample COG_06_FD_184750 | JGI IMG/M metagenome (GOLD analysis project Ga0209223, IMG submission 184750) | Pelagic Microbial community sample from North Sea - COGITO 998_met_06 (SPAdes) (version 2) | ecosystem: Environmental > Aquatic > Marine > Neritic zone/Coastal water | place: Helgoland, sampling...
TTCCATTTGAACTTTGGGAAATAAAACGTTTTTCAAATGATACTATTGTTTTCAATAAACATAAATCTATTTCAAAGGAAAGTATTGAATCTTTAACCAATACTAAAAATAAAAACATAATTAGTTCTGTAAGTAAAGAGGTCAAAGTTTATGATGATAATAAATGGATTTTAAAAACCAATGAACAACTTGTTCAAAAATGGGAGGAATTAAAAGAATATGTAATTAATCTCAATGATGTTGAATTAGTTACAAAAAAAGATTACATCAGTTTAATGTTTGGACACAAAACAGTGTGTTATTTTAATTTTCAGAAAGATAAAATAAGAATGGATTTTCAAAGAGGGAATATGAAAACCGACGGTTCAAAATCAAAAAACTTTTTTACATTAGATGATCCAAAACAAATTTCCAAAGAAAGCTCATGGAAATGGAAAAATGGAAATACTGGACATACTTATAAAGTTCCACTAAACAAAAACTTTGATGTGGATTATGTGAAATTTCTTATCAAACAGAAGTATAATAATTTATCTCAATAGAATGCCATATTTATTCCTTATAAATACTGTCAACATCAGAAACAGACTTTTTTAATTAAGCAATCGCATCTCAAATTGAAAATTAAGTAAAAAATAAAAATCCCGTAGCCAGACAGACACTAGAGGATTTAAATCATCAATGCTACTGATCTTCACTTACAAACTCAATCAATTGTTTTCATAAATAATATCAGCTTTTTCAAGTAATTTTTTAGTAACAGAAATATTCCAAGCACTCACAGTTTTATGCCATCTTTTAAAAGTCAAGAATGTTTTCCAATCGAGTTGTATTATTCTTTTCAGACTAAAATTATCCTTAAACTGAACAATTAATAGGTATTCAAACTTTTGAGAGTTTTCTTCATTTGAGTCTGGTTTTTCTAATCCGTAAAATCCTCCTGTTAAGTTTGAACTTGTGGATTTAATACTATATCTGTCGCCATTTCTACTTATTGCGTCAATATTCTTTGTTCCTGCAGGCGCAAACTGAAGGTTTGATTTTCCTGAAGTCTTATTAAAGTATTCTATGGCTAGGTGTTCACCAATATCACCAATTAAATTTTTAGTTCTAATAACGCCCCTATCTTTTAGTTCATTGATTATTTCAGAATAAGTATTTATTAGTTCTAAAGTATTTAGCTTCTTTATTTCCATCCCTCCAAGTTACAAAATTTGGTTTTTACTTAACAAAATTATTCCATTCAGGGTCTATCTTTTTGCCCTCTCAGGTTTCAAAGCAGCTCTAAATTCCGGAAAAGTTAAAATTCATTTATCCAATCTAGTCCAATAGGTTCTCCATCTCTAGCACTAACCGTCTGTACTTTTGGCATTACATAGGGGAGTAGTTTAATAAGTAATTCTATTCTTTCTTTAGGCTCAAGTTCATTGATGTTATCTTGAAGATTTTGAAGTTCATTATCTACCATATGCTTTAATACTCTCCTTAATTCACTTGTTGTTTTATTTGGAGTGCCTAACTATCGTCCTCCTGTTTTAAATCCTTTTGCCATAAATCGGTTTTTTTACTTTTAAACTGTGGTTGGTAAATTAACATCCACTCTAATTGGTTGTGTGTTTCTTCAACACCTGTGTTCTTGTTTATTTCTGTGGTTTTTAACCTCATCAATTTATTGATTACTTCTTGTCTGTTAAATGCCATATTATTTTAATGCGTTTGGTAATTCGGTGGTATAAATTTGGTATTACGATGGTATATGTTTGGCATCTAAATATTTCTACTTTAGATAGTATTGTTCCTTAAACTTTAAATCATAAGGTATGTTTTGGTTTAACTGTTTTGAGAAGTACCATGAGATTGCTGTATTGCTTTTAACCGTATCAAAGTATGAAACCGATTTACTATACTTACCTAATCCTTTAGCTATACTATCTCTTCCTACCGTTGGGGTTGCATTGAGAAGTATATGAATATGGTTAATGTCGTGTCTATCGTTTTCTACACAGTAGAATAAGTAGTTTATAGGCTTATACTTTACAAGTTTTGTAGTGATTCTATCTGCACTTAATTCACTTATCCTGTAGTGTAATCTTACAGTAGCTGTATGAGTCCATTCGAAGTTATTTAGGTAGTTACTCCAACTGTTATTTAACCTTTGCATAGAGGAAGGGTATATAGGCTTAGAGCCAGTTTATATGATAATTTGATAATATTAATTGAGGTTTTATTAATTATTAGCCCAAGCTTTTGCATCTGAAACTGCTGATTCATTTTTATTTGACAGGAGCCAAGTATCAATTTCATCTTTATCAAAAAATATAATTTTTCCAGTAGGGGAGTTGCAAGGTATTTTACCAGTAGAGGTAAGCTTGTAAATAGTGCTTTTAGATAGTCCAGTGTATCTATGAAGGTCAGTTGTGTTAAAAACCTTCTTTTGGAGCCTTAGACCCTCTTCAATTGCCTTTAAACGGTCTGCTATTGTTGTGTTATCCATATTATTTGTGATTAAATGATTATATGGGCAAATATTGAACCTATTAAGTGTTAATTCCCTGTACCTTTTTAAATGGTGAGTATTTTAAATAAAATAATAAACGACTAAATCATCAAAACACTTCAGATAATTAAAACAAGCTTTAAAAACAGTTTTGTACATTGTATTGATAAATTAGATATTATGAAAAAGCTACTTTTTCTATTATTCTTAATTCCGATAATATCTTTTGGTCAAGAGAATTATAAGCTATATGAAGATTACCTTCCAAGTTCAAAATGTGGAGAAGTAATTCATTACAAGTATTACAGCGTCTCGTATTGTGATGAAAATAAAATATCTGAGTGGAGTATTCATAATGTTTCAAAAGAATCTTTGAAAGGAACAGCCCCGAGACAGAAATCTTTTACATTAGACGACAAAGGAAGAGGAGCTACTTCAGATGATTATCGACATTCAGGGTATGACAGGGGCCACTTAGTTCCGGCTGCTGATATGAAATTAACTGAAACATCGAGTCGTGAAGTTGCGTATATGACCAACATGACTCCTCAACAACCAGTGTTCAATCGAGGTATTTGGCTCTTTTTAGAATCCAAACTCAGAGAAAAAACAATAGAGTGGGCAAATGATAAAGCAAATTTAACCATCATATCTGGTCAGTTTGGAAAAACAGCTGAAATAGGCTGGAAAGAGAATAAAATACCAGTTCCAGAATATTTTTATAAGATAGCTTTTGATATTACTGAAAATAGAGCAATAGCATTTTTAATTCCAAACAAAAAAGGATATAGAACTAATCTAGAAAACTATGCTGTTTCCATTAGTTATTTGGAAAAGTTAACAGGGATTGATTTTTTTTATAAGCTGGACAGCTTCACTCAATTTCAATTAGAAAAGTTAGAAACTAAACTTGTTAAACAAAAAACTTACACTAGAGTCTTGAGTGATGACAAAAAAGAAAGTAAAGTAGTCACAATAAATAATTATAATAAAAAAGGAATTCCTCATTATTTAAAAAATGTTGAAATTGATCCTAAAAAATCAAATTCCATTTATTCTAAATCTGTAAACTATTCAAATATAAAAAGCCGAGGCTTTTTTAGTCAAAAAAAAATGGATTATAATAAGTTAAATAATTATGTTGATTCTCAATCTTATACTAATTCAAAAACCAGTGTGGACATAAAAAATTGGTTTTATGATAATATTAAAGAAGAAGTTGTCTCAAACAAAAGAGAGGCACTGGTTATTGGTAATACAAATTATAAGAATGATAGACTTGACCTAAAAAATCCAGTGAATGATGCAAGCCTAATGAAAAAATCACTTGTTGAATTAGGGTTTAATGTTAAACTTAAGTTGGATTTAGATAAATCAGAATTATTTGAAGAACTCAAAGATTTTCAATTGAAGCAAAAAGAAAGTGACCTTAGTATAATATATTATGCAGGTCATGCATTTCAAGATGAAAATGGAAATTCTTATTTAATCCCAACAGACTTATCAAATGATAATAATTTTGAAAATGATGCTGTTGCTATTAATCCTTTCTTGAATTATTATGATAATAGCGACAAACCAACTTTATTTATTTTAGACGCTTGTCGTGATACAAACAATGAGGGGCTCTCAAGGCCGTTGATTAAAGACCCTTTGAATATCAAATTATCCTATTCTACTTCATTTGGTAAAACTGCTTCTGAAAATGAAAATCGGATGAATACAATTTATACTTTAGCTTTATCAAAAATGTTATTGCTTGATGGACTAACAGTACAACAAATTTTTCATAATACTTCTAAATGGGTTAAGGAGACAACTAATGAGAATCAAGTTCCGGCAAACTATTTTGGATTAAACGTAGATGATTTACAATTTTCAAAAACCAATAATTAAATTCTATGATAATTAAAAATTTAAATTGGTCAACAACTATGTTAAAGAAAAAGTTGCTTATTATTTCGCTTTTAGTTTCAATTATTACTTTTGGGCAGAATGAAATTTATCAAAATCCTGAGGTTATTTCAGATGAAATACATCAAAACTGTGAACAAAAGGTAAAAGAAGTTTATCAAAAGATAATTTCCAGTATTGGAAATAATTTCCCTGCTCCTCCAAATCTAGTCATAACAAAAAGTAAAAAGAGTCCTGCCACTATATCCTCAAACAAAATTTTTATTGAGGAAAAATATATTCTCCACCTGTGTAGTGATCCAAATTTTGAAGATAAACTTTCTTATGTTATCGCTCATGAATTAGCTCACCACTATTTAGATCATACCATGATGTATGGCATTGGACTATCATACGCCTCTTCTTTTGACCAATTTATTGATGAAAAGTCTTCTTCTGAAGAAGAAATTTCTGAAATAAAAAAATTAATGGTTATTAATCAAAGAAAAGCATGTGAAGAGGCTGCTGATAAATATGCAGGTTTTTATGGACAAATAGCGGGATATAATACTATGGGGCATGCCAAGTCAGCTCTAGAGGAAATCTATGCTTTATATAGTCTTAAAAACGAAATTAAAGGATACCCTAGCTACAGTGAAAGATTAGAGATAATTGATTCAAAATTTAATGAAGCAAAAAATCTTTCAAAATTATTTCACCTTGGAAATATAATGCTAAGACTAGGTGAATATGATTTAGCTAAACAATGTTTTGAATACATAATTCAAAATAAGTTTATATCTAGAGAAATTTATAACAACCTTGGTACTGTTTATTTACTATATGGAATTAGTCTTTCAAAAGAAATCTCTAAATTTCAATACCCTATTTTTATTGATTATCAGACTAGGGCAGAAGTTGAGGCAACAAGGTCAGGAAGCATTTTAAATAATAACCCTAAAGAACTCATCAATAAAGCAAGAGAGTTTTTTAAAACAGCAAGAACTCTAGATCCTAAGTACCTACCATCAGTTCAAAATCTTTATGTGATTGATTTAATAGATAATATTGATAATAAAAAAGAAAGAAAGAAACTACTTTCCCAAATATCTGAATCAGATATAAGCAATCAATATAAAATAGATTTTGAAATTTTAAATGATCTTCTAAATGGTAAAAATAAAAAGAAGCTTTTGAATAAAATTAGTGATGGATCTAATACTAGTGAAGAAAACCTTTCTGATTTAAAAATAAACCGAGATAAAATAGATAAAGATTGGCTTAAGAAAAATGACATCAATGATCCTTTTGAATTTATGGGAATCTCTATGCCTTTTGAAAAAATCACAACTTCTAATAGGTCTTTGAAAATTAAGGAAAAGCTTCATGATGAATATTCAATTTATGAAATCAATGAAAACAATAATAGTCTTTATTTAATCAAAATACACCCCAGTAAAATCGATGATTTTGAGCTTAACAACCATGAATATATTAGATATAAAAGTGATATTTATCTAAAGTTTAGACCTTAACAAGGTTAAATCTTATTTCACTAAACTTTTATTGCCATTTTTGAACAATAGAATTAAATGGAATATACTTAAGCCCAAAAAAATCAAATCAACATTAGCGCCAAAGCTATCTACCTCACGAGCTACCAAGTTCCCTAATCCGTGAATAGGTATTGCAATAGAACAAAAGATTCTTAATTCATTAGACCAACCTAAAGCCCCACTTCTTTTATAACCAGTAGATGATAAGATCCATAATCCAACAATTATTGCGGATAGTAGTGATCCGACTATAACCCTTATTAAGTATTGTGACCCGGTTATAGGCTCGTCGTCAAACAAAAAATATTTTTTCACAACAATTTGTATTAAATTAAGGGTTTACTGATTACAGTTTTGAGAAATTAATATTTTAATTTCTTTCTTTTTTTCTGGTTCTTTAGTTAGACTAAGTGCGGAATTATAATCTTCACATGAGTTTTTATTTTTACCTAGCATTAAGTTTGCTATTTCTGCTCTTTTTAAATAGAGGTCTTCTAAACTTAATTCACTTATTAAATCTTCTCCTAGAATTATATATTCATTTATCTTTTTATGTCTATCTATGGCAGATGATATTTTTAATAAAGCATTGAAATAATCTTTTTCGCTTATTAAACTCATTGCATAGAGATAATATGCTGAGGGATCTTTATCTTTTAAAGATATTGCTTTTTTTAAAAAACTTTGAGCCTCTTCCGGTTTTAGTGAATAATGATAAAGATTTGCCAGATAATAATATGTATTATAGTCTTCTGGTTTAAGTTCATTGACGTCTTTTAATTTTTGTTCAGCTAGAGAAAACTTTTTTAAATTAATATATGCTATAGCTTCTGATGTTAATGAAAATGAAGTTTGTTCTATATCATTTGCCTTTTTAATCCATTTTAATCCATTCTTAAAATCAAATAAATATTTTAAATAGATATTTCCTTTTTCTAAATAATGAGTAGCATTATTTGGTTCAAGGCTTATTCTAGAATCATAAAACTCCAATGCTTTGTTATACTGATTCTTAGATTTTTCAAAATCCTTTAATTTATTTTTATAAAAATCACCTAAATCAAGATAAAAACTTTCATAATCCGGGTGTAGCTCAATTGCTTTTAAATAATCTGCTTCAGCTTTATCATATAGCTCTAATGCCTCATATGGAGTTGCTCTATTGAAATAAAAACTTGCTTCAGCTGAATCTATTGCAATCGCCTTGGAATAATACTCGATTGACTTTTTATATTTTTCTTGATCATTAAAAATATACCCAATATTAATATATGGGTATGGATATAAAGAACCGATTTTAGCAGCTTTAAAATAATACTCTAATGCCTTTTCATTATTCTTTAGAAAAACCTCGTAAGTTTTTCCAATACTATTTAAAGCACTTGATAACTCCGGGTTTATTTCAAGAGCCTTCAGGTACTCAGCAATTGCTTTCTCGGGTTCGTTTAAATTAATTCCATATAAATCACCTAGATTGATGTAACTCCATTCATAATCCGGGTCTAGCTCAATTGCTTTTAGATAATCTGCTTCAGCTTTATCATATAGCTCTAATGCCTCATATGGAGTTGTTCTATTGTAATAAAAACTTACTTCAGTTGAATCTATTGCAATCGCCTTGGAATAATACTCGATTGATTTTTCATATTTTTCTTGATCTTTATAAATTATCGCCGAGTTAAAGTAAGGATATGGATTCAAAGAATTGATTTTAGCAGCTTTAAAATAATACTCTAATGCCTTTTCATTATTCTCTAGGTTATTCCGATAGGTAAACCCAATACGATTTAAAGCATCTGATGACTCCGGATTTATTTCAAGAGCTTTTAGGTACTCAGCAATTGCTTTCTCGGGTTCATTTAAATTAGCTCTATATAAATCGCCTAGTTTGATGTAACTCCTTTCGTCATCTGGGTCTAGCTCAATTACTTTTAGATAATCTGCTTCAGCTTTATCATATAGCTCTAATGCCTCATATGGAGTTGCTCTATTGTAATAAAAATGTGATACAGTTGAATCTATTGCAATCGCCTTGGAATAATACTCGATTGACTTTTCATATTTTTCTTGATTATTATAAATAATCCCAATATTACCATATGGATATGGATATAAAGAATCGATTTCAGCAGCTTTAAAATAATACTCTAATGCCTTTTCATTATTCTTTAGATAAAACTTATAAGTAACCCCAATACGATTTAAAGCGGTTGATGACTCCGGATTTATTTCAAGAGCCTTCAGGTACTCAGCAATTGCTTTCTCGGGTTCGTTTAAATTATCACTATATAAATCGCCTAGATTGATGTAACTCCCTTCGTCATCTGGGTCTAGCTCAATTGCTTTTAGATAATCTGCTTTAGCTTTATCATATAGCTCTAAAGCCATATATGGTGATGTTCTATTGTAATAAAAACTTACTTCAGTTGAATCTATTGCAATCGCCTTGGAATAATACTCTAATGCCTTTTCATATTTTTCTTGATCATCATAAATATTCCCAATATTACCATATGGATGTGGATTCAAAGAATCGATATTGGCAGCTTTTAAATAATACTCTAATCCCTTTTCATTATTCTCTAGGTTATTCCGATAGGTAAACCCAATACGATTTAAAGCATCTGATGACTCCGGGTTTATTTCAAGAGCTTTTAGGTACTCAGCAATTGCTTTCTCGGGTTCGTTTAAATTAGCTCTATATAAATCGCCTAGATTGATGTAACTCCCTTCGTCATCTGGGTCTAGCTCAATTGCTTTTATATAATCTGCTTCAGCTTTATCAAATAGCTCTAATGCCTTATATGGAGTTGTTCTTTTGTTATAAAAATCTGATACAGTTGAATCTATTGCAATCGCCTTGGAATAATACTCGATTGACTTTTTATATTTTTCTTGATCATTATAAATACTCGCTATGTTTTGGTATGGGTATGGTTTCAAAGAATCTATTTTAGCAGCTTTAAAATAATACTCTAATGCCTTTTCATTATTCTCTAGGTTATTTTGATATGTAACCCCAATATTATTTAAAGCAGTTGATGACTCCGGGTTTATTTCAAGAGCTTTTAGGAACTCAGCAATTGCTTTCTCGGGTTCGTTTAAATTATCACTATATAAATCGCCTAGATACACGTAAATCACTTCTTGATCTGGGTCTAGCTCAATTGCTTTTAGATAATCTGCTTCAGCTTTATCATATAGCTCTAATACCTCATATGGAGTTGCTCTATTGTAATAAAAATCTGATACAGTTGAATCAATTGCAATCGCCTTGGAATAATACTCTAATGCCTTTTCATATTTTTCTTGATTATTATAAATTATCGCCGAGTTAAAGTAAGGATATGGATTCAAAGAATTGATTTTAGCAGCTTTAAAATAATACTCTAATGCCTTTTCATTATTCTTTAGTTCATTTTGGTAAGTAATCCCAATACTATTTAAAGCATCTGATGACTCCGGGTTTATTTCAAGAGCTTTTAGGAACTCAGCAATTGCTTTCTCGGGTTCGTTTAAATTTTGACCATATAAAATGCCTAGATTGTAGTAACTCCCATCATAATCCGGGTCTAGCTCAATTGCTTTTAGATAATCTGCTTCAGCTTTATCAAATAGCTCTAATGCCTCATATGGAGTTGTTCTATTGTAATAAAAATATGCTTCAGTTGAATCAATTGCAATCGCCTTGGAAAAATACTCGATTGACTTTTCATATTTTTCTTGATTATCAAGTAATTCGGCATATCGAGCATAAATTAATGGATTAAGAGAGTCTAACGGTATTAGATTTAAAAATTCTGTTTCTGATTTTTCATATTCTTTAAGCCCATTGTAAATTCTAGCCTTCAATAAATTAGCCTCGAGTTCATTTGTGTTTTTAATTACGGGTTCAATTAATGAAAGAGCATACAATAAGTCTCCATCTTCTTGGTTTAAAATAGACTCTACTTCTTTATAGATCTTTGTGTAATCACTTGGATTAAGATAAAATGCCTTACCAGTTAATTGAGTAGCTTCAATAGGTCGCTGCTCACCGTTACTCTCAGATAAAACTTCAGCTCTAACATTTCTAAAAACTTGATCAATAGATGTTTGCTCTAAAAGCATGTTTTTAGAAAGACTCATTGTATAAATACTATTCTCTCCCTCTCCATCGGGAGCAGTTTTCCCCGAGTCTGTTGAGAAAGCTATCAGAGATCCTGTTGGTGGTGGAAGCTTTGCTAATCCTTGACCTTTAACTGATCTTGTTTTTTGCCAGCTTGATTCAAAAGGGTTGTCCCTACAGGCATCAAGAATCAAAATATTTACCTGATCTGTTTTACTTTCTAAAACTCGCATTATCTTTTGAACACTAACAGCGTAATCTGCTACATCTGATTCTGAAGTATAATTTTCTTTAGTGGGCAGTAAGAAATTCTCATTATTTATTTGAATCCCATGGCCTGCGTAATAAACAAATCCGATATCAGCACTATCTCTTTTAATTCCAAATTTCTTAATTATATCAATGAGATCCCTTTGGGTTTCTATATTATAAGCTTCAATCACATCGAAATTTAAAGAATCTAATGTTCGTGCAATTAGCTTTGCATCATTTACAGGGTTTTTTAGTTCACCCTTTTCATAATTAGAATTACCAATAACAAGCGCTAAGCGTCTCTCCTCCTGAGAAAAAGAAAAAAATGCAGATAAAAATGCAAAACAAAAAATGATTCTTTTGAATACTACCATAATATTATTGCTACTAGTAGAATAGTGAAATAATATATGGAATAGAAAAAGTCATATTTTTCAGATTCTAAGTAGGCAAAATTAATTTTTTTGCTTCTTTGAAGAATTACAGCAAGAACATTTAAAGCTACCATAAAGATTATAAGATTACTTATAACGTCAGATTTAGTAAGAACCTGAACCCCCGATAATGATGAATCCACAAAATATCTATTCCCAATTGCTCCAAAAATTGATCCTACAGCTATGCTCATTTTAGCTTCAAATTCTTCTTTAGGAATAAGGAACATAAAACAAGACAACAGATACGATAAAATACCTCCAATAAAAAGTTTAAAAAATAGCCATGATCCGTTTCTGCTTAGATTAATAATAATTCCTAAGGTTTCAGTAACTAAGGGTCTAAATTCCCCTGGACCTGTTTGAATTATATCTGATTGGTCTGTTTCAAATGAGTTTGAATAATCAATAGATGTGATTTCATAACCATCTTGTAAATTTGGTAAGTGATCTGAAAAAGAGCTTTTATTTATTGTTGACGCAACCAGTCTTATGGCGGAGGTGTCCATTTTGGCTTTAAAGCGATAAATTAATTTTTGAGTATCAAAAGGGAAATCTCTAAAGTTCCAATTTATTGCAATTGGGGCTTCAACAAGCTCTATAGATTTTAAATGATTATTTTCATCAAATAGATATGAATGTTCTTTAGAATTGAAGTAGGCAAGATCATTTTTAATTCGTTCAGATCTCGAAATTTCATCTGTTTCAAATGTAACTAATTCTTTATGAGGTAAATAAATAGTATCTCCCAATTTTGTAATGAAGCTTTCACCATATTTTGAAAATACACTTTTCAATATTTTTGACCTAAATCTATTAGATTTGTACGATAGATCTGTTATATCTTTTACTTCAATCAATACTTCCAAAATTAATGGCCACTTTAAAGAATCAGATTCAGAAAGTTTCTGTTCTGGATAATATGGTATACCCTCTCTTTTGTAATTAATTTTTTGGCTAAAAATACTTTGTGATAAAAATAAAGTTAATACTAATATGGATAAGAAATTTTTACTTGTGAGTAACATAGATTTAATTCTTGTTAGATTTTGATTTCCTAAGTGCATAATTGAATCCCGAGGAGATTAGGTAATCTTTTAATGTCTGGTGTTTCTCATCCATTTCATCGTTATCTCCTGAAAAACCAAAGGCATTAATATCGATTAGAACATCATCTTGATAATTACTGGAATACATCTCTTGATTATCGATCAAGATAAAATGACCTTCTTTTTTGTTGTTTATAAACCGTCCAATTGCATAGGTGTCATAATCACTTGAGTATAATATTCCCAGTCCATTTAAATATTCAAATAAACCTTGACCCTCATAACTTCCAAAACTCCCGGAAAACCTTATATAATCATTATCTTTTAATTTAATTTTAACGTTATACTCATTTAAATTATCGTTAAGCTCAAGTATAAAAACTTCATTTACAAATTCTTTAAAATCGCTGTATTTTATCCAAGCATATCCACTGTCTCCAAAATCTTTTCCCCAACTATTAGCTATTTTAAATGATCCTCCATTAAAATTATCATCATAACCAATCACACACATTGCATGGCCCCCTTTAGGTGCTTCTGCTGGATATCTCCTAGGGTTCCATATTCCATCTGAGGTGATTCCATTTGGGTTTGATTCAGAATAACTATAAAATGAATCATAAGTCTCCATTCCAAATATCAATGGATAATTTGAATTAAGAGTCTCTTTTATGATACTGATGTAATTTATATTTTCATTCTCTAGATAAAGGAAAGTATTGATAGCGTAGACTCCTGTATGTTTTTTAATAATATTAATCATTTCCTTGGACCAACTAGAGTCGCAATCTAAATAAGGATTAAAAAATAATTTTTTAGCACCTATTTCAACCATAAGGTCAAAATGTTCTTTCATGTATGTCCCATCATTACACGTATATTTATCATTTTGCATTATTGAGTATAAGAAATTAGGGTCAAAAGCATGAGCTAATTTCCCTGAAGTAGATGTGATATTAAATTTTTGATTATACATTGTAGATAGCCCATAATAGAGAGATGCCCATCCTACACAAGTTTGTCCAGATTGATCCTGTATTGGCGGTACATACTTTTCTAAAGAATATTTACTTGGTAAACTTTCTGCAAAACCAAAAGTCTCATTAGAAAATGATTTAAACTGGGCTAAATCCTCCTTGGGTGTGAGGTTTAATCCCTGAGAAAAACAGTTTGAAAAAAATAAAATCGATAAACTTAAACTTAAAAGATATTTCATTTTGTTATATTTATTAATTACCAAGATCTTAAGTCATTTGAACAATAAATAGACCCAAGACCCGAAAATTTATTATCAGTTGTTTTCCTATACCAAACGAAGTCGTTAACACAAAAAGTTTTTTCGTTTCCAGAAATATCATTGACAACAACAATACCATAATCTCCATTTCCAGGAAGTTCCCTTTTAACATATTCCGATATAATTACGTTTCCATTTGGATAACGTGGGTCAGGATAACGAATATAGCCTTCCCAACAAGGATTTCCCATTTCTTGGGTATAATCATTATCCCAAAACCCAACTATTTTACCACAATGTTCTCGAGGAGGTTTTAAAACAAGATCTTCAACTTCACATCCAAAAAAACTGAACGTAAAGATTAACAGGAATATTTTAAAAAGTCTAGTCATTATAATAATCATACTCCTCTTGATCAGGGTTGGTTCTTTTAATCTTAGAGACACCAATAGCAACTAGAGTGACAACAACTGCTCCTCCAACATACATAAGTATCCTACCGAGTTTACTTCTATCTTTAATTCTTACTTTTTTAATTTGTTTTGTTGGAGTATTTAAGTCTCTATCACATCCATATGTGGTTTCTTCAAATGAAATTAATCCATCTCCGTTACAATCTTTAGGGTCAATTTGATCAAAGACAACTTTACTTTCACCTTTGGTATATCCTGAATTAAATCCTTCTACAATGCTAGCTATTCTTTTATTTCTGGAGGGGTGTGTTGATGATGAATCATCTTTATCAGATGAAATAATGGAGATAGCTTCAATTATTTTGTCTAATGGTGCTCCTAATCGCGCCAATATGAAACCTGCAAATTTATCTGCTTCAAGTTCTTGTTTCCTTTTAATTGCAAGTGTCTTTGGTTCTAGAACATCAAATAAAGCTACATCCAAAGTATGGTTATTTAGATGATGACCTACCTCGTGCGCTAGAATTAAAATATTTGACCAGTTGTTAGTTTTCCAGTTGATATTATCCATAAACTCTTTATCGTAAAGAATATATCTATCTCCTTTATATGATATAGCTGCTGCATTGTTAATATTATCACATGGGACAAGACTAAAGTTCTTTTCAAGACCAACTTCCGCTAAAATTTTATCAAGAATATTTTTAGCATTTAAGTCTGAAGTAAAACTATTGCTTTGAAGCGCAAGACAAATTTCAAAACCGGCTTTACTTTGCCCTAAAGCAAGCAAAGGAAATAACATTAAAATTATGGCAAATCTCTTCATTTTATTTAAATATAGGTAAATTATTAATTGTTATAGGAAATTAGGAGTTGTATCTGTCATTTTTAGTGCGCCCTCAACAGCTTTATCAATCAACTCATAGCCCAAGGGAACGCCATAGTTTGTAATAGGATGCTTATTATCATTTGTCTGATAATAATGCCTTAATCTTTTTGAATTTTTAATTCCAAAGTTATTTCCTGTTTGAGGATCAGAATGATTGTGCAATATTTTTTTATCAAATAAAACCTCAATTAGATAAACGCACAAAACTTTTGATAAAAGCCATTCACACTTATTAAGAGTAGTTCCCAAAGGTGTAAATGCTTGTCGAAATTTATTGGAGTCCTCTTTTCTTATAGCGCCACGCATCCAGAGCGAAATTGACAGTGTTCTAAAGAATGCAGTGTACTCTGACTCATTCTCACCTTTATTAATTTCGAGATTTAAGGGGTTATTCTTTTTCTTGTTTGGTTTATAACCGTCTCCTTTCCAGTTTATGTAAGCAGCTATTATTTTCCGTTGAATTAAAATTTCATTTATAAGCTCTTCTTTGGAGTAGCTCTTAAGCGAAAAGTCCATTGGATTAAGTCTTTTATTTGTTGCCATAAATATTGTCCATTATTATATCTAAATCTTCTGTTGCATAATCAGCATAGTGTCTTTCAGTGGTTACACTGGTACTATGTCCTAATAGTTTTGACAAATGATACATTGTCGTTCCGTTTTTTAGCTGGTGCACCGCAAAGGAGTGCCTAGCTGTGTGTGAAGTTATTTTTTTTTGGATTCCACATTGTAACGCCCACATTTTCAATTGTTGGTTAGTATGAGCTGTGTATCGGAAATTTGTAAATACATTATCGTCTTTGCCTTTTCTCTCTGGTAGAGTGTCTATTGCTTGTCGAGGTAATTTAAAACGTATTTGAATCTTCTTTTTTTCAGTAATTAGATTAATCATTGTTATGCTATTTTCTTCCACTATATGTTTCCACTTTAGAGTACTTATATCGCCTCCACGTAATCCAGTGAAACAGGCGAAAAGGAAACCTCTGTATAACATGGGCTTAACAGTATCTCTTTTCTCCCAATCTCTCATTTGGTAAATCTCATCTATTGTTAAATAAATCATTTCTTCTTTTCCTCTATCTGGTGCTTTTACCCCTTTTGATGGTGCTGATGCAATAAGTTCATTATCTACAGCATCATTAAGAACAACAGCAAACTGATTGAATCTTTGATTTTGAGTTGATGATTTGAATGATTGGCCGCTAGTAGTCTTTGCCTCAGTGATTATCCATGTTTTAAAATCAACAACAAACTTTTTATTAATCTGGTTGAGTTTAATGTTAAGAGGAATATTATTTATGGAGCAGAATTTTTGAAGCATTTTCTTTAAGCTGCTGTATCCGTTCATGGTATTGGCGTTAGTTGCACCTCTTGTTTTCATTACAGAATCAAAATGTTCAAAGAATTGAGTGTTCTCACCATTTATTAATACAGAGTTAAATATGGCAGTGTTATACTTGTCTTTTAAAGCATTTTCACGCTGTTTGATAATCTCAGTTGATTTTGCGTTCTGTTTCTTTTTCTCTTGAGTATCAGCTCTTCGCCAAAACATTACATCACTTGCGGTTTTAAATTGGATATTATACTTATCAAAATAAATTCTAAACCTTACAACATATTGTCCTTTATTTTTTTTCGATGTTGAGTTGATTTTCGTTTGTGTTATTGTCGCCATTCGTATCAATTATATGTACGAATAAATTTCTCGTACACTTTTCGTACACTAAAATACAATATTAAATGAAATTAAAGGAAACTAGTTGTTAACAGTAAGACCTAATTCACTAGTGTTTTCAGGCATAAGAAACTAAAAGAAGAGTACGTTACTTTCCAATACAGAAATTAAGTAAATTACATAATTAGCTGTATAGAAGTATTTTATGTTGTTGTGATTAGGTTGTATACGACAAATGTACGCCAAATAACAAGATTGTGTTTAAGTGGAATCATTATAATCCCTGCGTAGAAACATAAATTATCGTACAAAAAACGCTCTTGTTACTTTCTGTATTAGAAATTAAAGTGGTTTCAGTAAAATAACCATAATGCCTGAATAAATAAACAGATTATTGTACAATTAGATTCACAAATCCCTAGAATTACTAAATAGGATATGCCAGTTATTTGGTTTTTGTATTTTAATTTAATGGTAAGGTCTTTGGATTACTATTTTACGGTTACAACTACATAAATAATAAAGATTATAATTATTAATGTAATTATACCCGCACATCCCATTTCATAACCTTTATTAATATTTTTTTCTTCATCAGAAGAATCAATTTTAAAACTACTATTAGAATCATCCACTTGAACTTTACTGACTTCTTTTTCGGTAACATTTTCAGTATTCATAATCCAAATAATGATTAGTATTATTCCAAGAACAACAAATACTCCCTTAATTACATTAATAAGTTCAGGCTTAGTGAGAACAGGATAGATTGTAGTTTGAAAACTTCTTAAAAATACTAAGAGAAAAAAAAGTGTAAATAAGAAAAAAACTTTGGTAGTTTTTACCTTAAGACTTTTAATCAATGAAATTAAATAAGAGAAAAATAATATAAAAGGAGTTCCTATTACTAACCAAATGAATAGGTAAACGTAATTAGAATCAAATGGATAATCCCCATAAGTTGAACTTCCGTTAGCGAAACCAATTATATAGTCTGAAAATGTCATAAAAACAAAAAAATTTGTTGGTATGACAATAAATCCAAGAGCGATGTAGAGGAAATTATTTAATGGACTTTCTTTTTTATTTAACCATTTTCTGAATCCTCCTGATGTTTTTATTGTATCTTTTTTATTTGAATCATTTGATAATTCATCCGTAGTTTCTTTCAATACAACTTCATCTTTATCAACTAATTGTTTATTCGGTTTAATTTCTTCTTTTTTTGGAGGAATTATCTCTTTTTCGTTATTAGACTTTTCAATTGCCTTTTGTTTCCAAAACTCTTTTTCTTTTTTACTTTCTGATGGTTCAATTTTTTTGTTTTCAGAATCTAAGATTATTTTTTTTAAATCAGCTGATTTAGCATCGTATTCGTTTTGTGTTAGAATTCCTGAATCTAATAATTCTTTTAGTTGTTTAATTTCTTTTATAGCTTTATCCTTATCCATATTACTCAAATCAAAACATTATTTTTTATTGTTAGTATCTGTCTTTTTATAATTTTAAAGTATCAAATGATTTTAAAAAATCTTTGTAATTCTCACTAAAATTTTCAGGAAATGAACTCCCAATAAGTGTATAAAGTTTATTGTTTTTAACAAATTGGATAGCAAGGTTAGTTATCCTAATCCCATTTGATTTGTATGCACCACTATATATTGATGATACACAATCGCCTATTCCAATAAGAAACAATTTTTCTTTAATGTGGAATTCAAAATCGTCAAACATCATACCTGCAGTAGATTCCATCTTATTTGAATCTAGCATCTCGTTAATATAGTCCTCATTTGTAAACATTGAAAATGACCAATCGTCAGAATATCTAACCTCTATTGTTGCTTGAATATTCCCTTCATTATCATATTTTGAAGCATTGATGATTGAATATTTATCTTCACTTGGTTCTTGAATAAAATCCTTTGGAAGATTCATTCTTATCTTTTCCTCTTCAACAACGACAGTTAACTTTGCTAAACTGTTCAAATAATTTTCTTTTTCGTGTTTGTAATCCTTTTTAAATATATCTATGGTCTGTTCTCTTTCACCACCAGCACGCATTCTTCTTACATACCCATCTAATTCACCATCTTCAAAGGTTAACTCTTGTGAAAAACCAATTAATGGAAGTGTTAATAATATAATCAATAAAGTTTTCATAAAATTTCTTTTAAAGTACTTACAGTTACCTCTTCTTTTTAAATTTAAATATTCCCTTTGTTTCATTCCTTCATTTTCAGAAGTTTCTAATGCATTCACTTGTGTTTTGGAAGGTGTTTCAACTTTAGTTCCATCAAATGATTTTTTTGATATTAATCCCTTTCCACAATCATTACAAAAGTTTACACCTTCATTTAGTTTAAGACCGCAATTGGAACAGTAACTCATAAAATTATTCGCGATTTAAAACATTTTTTATTTAAATCGAATTGACCCTCCAATTGTATTTGCAATACCTACCATATCAGAAATTGAATAATTTCCATACCTAACAATACTTATTGTGTATTTTGTTTCATTATGATGTGTGATAAAAGTGAATTCAGTTAGTGGTATATTTTCCAATTCAGTTCCCTCATTTCTAGCATCAATATAAAAAGCAATTTTTTTTGAGAAGTATTTTTTATTGATAATCAAATTTGCTTTGAAATCAACTATTTCTAGGTTTTTAAAAAGGGTTTTAGGGAAAATTCTCTTCAATTGATTTAAATCTCCATCATATTTAGTTATAAACTCATTATATAATATGTCAATATATTCTTTGTTAGTTGTATTTGCTGTGTTTTTCGTTTTCAGCTTATCAATGATTACTGCATATCCGCTTTTATTTTTAATGTAATTAAATACGGCAACATTATTTGTTTCGAAAGAATTACCTCCAAAACTTCTTGTGATACTAGCTTCTTTTGGAACAGCTAAAATTATCTCTACACCCGTACCGTCTCCAATGGACTCTTCAACTAATTCATAAAACTGAATATCCTTCACAGATGAAGACACATCAATATAATTAATATTTGAATCTAAGCCATTGCAGGACATCACAATAGTTAAAAGTGGAATAAGGAATGTTGTTCTCATTATTGCTAAATATACAAAACTGTTTTTAAAGCTTCATTTAATCAATAAAAAGCGGTAAATCCTCATAAGGTTTCTCGGTTGTTTCTGTACTTCTTAGCTTAGGAACAACGTAATGAAGTGATAGCTGCAAAAGTTTTAGCTTCTGGTTAGTATCCATTAAATTCACATCGATAGAATTAACAACTTCATCTATAAGACTCTGTAACTGTTCTTTTACTTCTGTGGTTATTTTGTTCGGGCTTCCTTTGGGGCGTGGCATAGATTGTTGTTGTTTATTAATATTCTTTATTTTTTTTTAACACGATTCAACTAGTTGTATAGTCATCTGAATAAATGTTTATTGTTTTCTCATTACTTACTTATAGC
>Ga0209223_10002284_pt1 | contig 19433 bp, 16 predicted proteins | sample COG_06_FD_184750 | JGI IMG/M metagenome (GOLD analysis project Ga0209223, IMG submission 184750) | Pelagic Microbial community sample from North Sea - COGITO 998_met_06 (SPAdes) (version 2) | ecosystem: Environmental > Aquatic > Marine > Neritic zone/Coastal water | place: Helgoland, sampling...
ACTGAATAAAAGAAAAAAAATTTATAATAATTATTTAAAAGAGCTAAAAAATTTTAATCAAAATTTGAAAATTCCTCTTTATTCTAGAACTTCAAGATCCTCTTACCATTTATTTTTGATTAACATTAATTTTAAAAAATTAAAAAAAAATAAAGACCATTTTATGGAATATTTAAAAAATAAAAATATCCTGGCACAATATCATTATATTCCAATATACAAATTCAATATCTACGATGAAAAAAAATCAGATTTTCTTGAAACTGAAAAATATTTTAAAAATTCGGTTAGCTTACCTATTTATCCTAATTTAACTGTTAAAAATCAAAATTACGTGATAAAAATTGTGAAAAAATACTTTAAATAACTTGATAAATTTTTTTAGAAAAATTTGAATAAGTTTATTACATGAATTTGCTAAATATTAAAAAATGATTGGATTAATTAATTATGGTGGTGGAAATTTTAAATCAGTATCTAATATATTAGAATATTTAAACATAAATTTTAAAGAAGTTAACGATTATAAAAATTTAGATAAATTAAGTCATATTATATTGCCTGGAGTCGGAACATATAGTGACTTAGTTTCAAAATTAAAATCAAAAAATTTATTCGATGAATTGTTATATCAAATAAAAGAAAAAAAAATTTTTTATCTTGGGATTTGCGTTGGGATGCAGTTATTGAGTGATTTTGGATACGAAAACGTTAAAACAAAAGGATTTAGTTTGATTGAAGGTGCAGTAGAGAAAATTCCTGTCACAATTGAAGATTTGCCGAATATTGGATGGCATAATATAATTTTAGAAAATAAAAACAGTTTATTGTTTAAAAATATAGAAACACATGAAATGTTTTTTTATTTTGTACATAGCTACTATTTTAATGTAAAACAAAAAGAATATTGCTCATCAAATATCTATTATGAAAAAAAAATAACAGCATCTGTTGAAAAAGATAATTTATTTGGTGTTCAATTTCATCCTGAAAAAAGTCAGTTGGGTGGATTAAAACTTTTAAAAAATTTCTGTAAATTATGATTACAAAAAAAAATAGATTGATTGTAATAATTTTTTTTAAAAACGGAAACGTAGTTCAGAGCAAATTATTTAAACAACATAAAATTGTAGGAGATCCATATACTATAATCGACAGGTTAAGCGCTTGGAACGCGGATGAAGTAATTTATTTAAATATAAGACCTGAATTATCACATTTAAGCAGACAAGATAAAAAAATAAAATATGAGAATAATTTTGACAAAATTATTCAATTTGTTGGAAAAAAGGCATTTATGCCTTTAACAGTAGGTGGTGGCATCAAAAGCTTAGATGATGTAAATAAATATTTTGAATTTGGCGCAGATAAAATATCAATTAATTCTGAAATTGTAAGCAATCCAGATCTAATCTATCAATGCTCTAAAATATACGGGTCTCAGTCTATTATAGCTAGCATTGATATAAAAATTGATAGTGAAAATACATATTCGGCGTATGTTAATAATGGTAAAAAAAAAGTGATGTTAAAGTTAAGTGATTATATTAAAAAAATTGAGGATTTAGGTGCTGGTGAGTTATTAATTAACAATATAGATAGAGATGGTATGGGTAATGGTTATGACTTAAATCTTTTAAGATTAATTCAAAAAATTTCTAAATTACCAATCATTTTTGCAGGAGGTGTTGGAGAATTTAATCATTTATCTGAAGGCATTGAAAATAATTTAAATTCAGTTGCTGCAGGTAATATATTTCATTATACAGAAAATAGTTATTATGAGGCAAACAAATTTCTAAATGAACATGGATGTAATACTCGACCTCCAGTTATAAATTATTTTTGATAAATGGCTATATATTGTAAAAAATGTGTTTATCCTATACATGCTGTAAATTTAGATATAGATGATGAAGGTATATGTTCTGCTTGTAGAACATACGATGAGATTATAAAATTAGACGATCAAAGCTGGCTTAAAAGGGAACAAAAGTTAATAGAAATACTTGAAAATTATAGAAACATAACCGAAGGCGACTATGATTGCATTGTTCCAGTAGGAGGGGGTAAGGATAGTTATTTTCAAGCACACTACATAAAATCACTTGGTTTCAAGCCCTTATTAGTTACTTATTATGGTAACAATTATTTACCAGTGGGAGAAGTCAATTTACAAAATATGGCTAGAAAATTGAATTGTGACCACTATATCTTTAAACCTTCTGAGGAAATCTTAATTAAATTAAATAAGTCTGCATTCTATATGATGGGAGATATGAATTGGCACGCTCATGCTGGTATAAAAATAATTCCAGTAAAATCAGCATTACAATTTAAAGTTCCTTTATTTATTTTTGGTGAAACTAGCTGGGATATTTCTGGAATGTTTTCAATAAATGATTACTCAGAATATAATAAGCGAACTGTTTTAGAACATGATATGAGAGGTTTTCTATCAGACGATTTTGTTGGAAAAGAAGATCTAACAAAGCAAGATGTCTCTTGGTACACTCTACCTGATGATAAAATATATTTTGAAAATAAATTAAAGGGTATTTTTTTAGGAAATTTTATAAAATGGGATGCCTATAAGCAAACAAATTTAATGAAAAAGTTGTATAATTGGCAGGAGTCCAAAGAGCCATTTGAAAGAACTTATAGAACAATATCAAATTTAGATGATATGCATGAAAATGGTATACATGATTACTTAAAATACATTAAATTTGGATATGGCAGGTGTTCTGATCATGCTTCTAAAGATATAAGAATGAATTATATGACACGTGAAGAGGCAATAAAAATGGTAAGAAAGTATGATCATATAAAACCTCAAAAAGACCTAAAAAGATGGTTAGATTATGTGGATATGAAAGAAAATGAATTTGATACTGTGGCTGATACTTTTAGGAGTAAAAGTGTGTGGAGAAAAGATGAAAATGATAATTGGGCTAAAGATAATATTTGGGATAGTTAAAAATACAAAAAATTCTAAGATTTTAGTCGTTAAATAAAAATTTTTTAATTAGAAAATACTGGGGCTGGGTATTAAACAATTTGTAAACAAAAATTTATTAATCTTATTTTAAAAAATACAAAGTTATGATTTTCATTTTTAAAAAAAAATCAATTTTTAATTGTTTAGTTGCAAGCATATTTGGTCTAATAAATTGTAAAGTCCTAATCATTAGTTCTGGTGAGTCATATTTTTTAAAAAAAATAACAAGATTTGGTATTAAAATACAAAGTAAATCTTTATTGTATCTAGATATGAGTTTGGCAAACATTGAAGATTTTGGGATTATTGATGGAGATGTGAAGAAATTTTCAGATAAGCATGTTGCAAATTTATGTCAAGATATTGATATTTTTAATGATCTATCACTTTTTTTTCCTAATGTTAAAAACCTACAAAAAAAATTAAAGCTATTTGTATATCAGCATTTTAATGGAATATTTGCACCTCAACAAATGATCATAACATGGTTAAATTCTTCAGCATATAAAAATGATATAATAGTTAATTTTTCAGAATTAACACCTGGATCTAAAAGTGTCTGGAAAAATTCAAATTTAAGAGTTATCTTTATTTTTAATTATCTTAATTATTTTACAGGTATTTTTGCGGAGAAATCGATCAAGCTAGCTAAAAATTTCCTTAATATAACTTTTTCAAAATATACCAAAAAGAAAAAAAATAATAATATAATCAATAAAAATTCAGAAAATATTAATTTTCATCAAAATGAAGTTTTATTTTTCCCCCACAATGGTGTTTTGACAAGTGGACAACCTCCAAGAGATCATTTTTATTCAAATGAACCAAATTCCCCTTTTCATGCATCTAAAATTATTCATTTAGAATACGATAGTAGGCCAGATATAGAATTAGAAAAAGAAAAAATGAAAAAATATTTCAAAACAAATACTATTAAATACAAACGTTTTTTTATTGGAGCTATTTCATGGAAAAATATATTTAGCTTTATTGTAAAAACATTCCAAATTAAAAAATTTTTTCAATATAACAATGTAGGAAATAATATTATCTATTATGGGATTATACTTCATGCGTACATGACTTTTGAAAGATACTGTAACGCTATAATACCCTATAAAGATGCAAAAATTGCAATAGTTGGTTATGAAATACTTTTTCCAAAAGCTTTAGCACTTGCACTAGAGAATTATAACATAAAAACTATAGCCATATCAGAGCGTCATGTAAGTACTTTGTTAAATAGTTATTCATTTATTATTAACACATTATTTTCTATTTCAGAGCATTCATCTAAAATTATAGAAAAATCAGATAAATTTTTAATAAATAATGTATTTCCAGTTGGGCAAGTTCGAACAGATCATTTTTTTGATAATGAATTAATCAAATCTAATTCAAACCCAAGGGTATTGGTATTAGATACGAGTATTGACAATGATCCAAAAACAGAAAAGTTTTATCCATATTTAAATTGGAAAAATGATATTAGTTTTAGAAATGAAATTATTTCTATTGCAGAACACAATCCAGAGATTGAGTTTATTTTTCGTGGGAAAAATTGTAATTGGTATTATAATAAATACTACAATGAAATGAAATTAAAAATAGATAAATTGACTAATGTTAGTGTTGATACAGACTATACAATCAATCTATGGAAATCATATCATTTATGTGCTTCAGCAGATCTAATTATTGCTCGCCCAACTTCTTTAGCAGAGGAGTGTGTTTCAAAAGGAATGAATGTGATTGTGATGGACTATGGTATTAATTTTACAACAGCAATATCAAAGTTTATACCTAAAATGCTAAGACAATATTATTGTCACTCTTTTGAACAGTTGAATGAGATGTTTGAATTTTGGAAAAAGCATAAATATATTTTGTCAAATGATATTAAAAATCTAATCAAAAAAGAAATATTTTCAAATCTTACTGATGGTAAGGTTAAAGAGAGAATTCAAAAAAATTTAAAAGAAATCTACATACTACCAAAATAAATTATTATTAAAATTTTCAAAAAACTTAAATTGATATAATTAAATTTTAAGCAAGATTAATTTATATTTTTAAGTACACAAAATCAATAAAAAATAATAAAAGTAAACCTGTGTTAAAGATATATTTGTTTAAAAAATTGAAAACAATGATATTTAATTTATAATAATATTAAGTTTTATTATAAACATAAAATCATTTTACAAAATTAAATAAAATTATTTATATTTGAGAACTAATTGAAATTTATTTTTTTAGATACAGAATTTACAGGAGAGCATGGCAAAACCACATTGGTGTCACTAGGGATGGTTACTATGGACAACCAGTCTCTAGAGATTAATTTTAATGATTATAATAAAAAACAAGTCACAGCTTGGTTAAAAAAAAATTTCCTCATTAAATAATTTAAATGTTTATATAAATAATGTTTACTAAAATCTTTCTATACAAGATAATTTGAGGTTTTATTTAAGTCAAATATAAATAGACTTTTAAAAAAAAACCAATTATTAAGAATTTAGCATGATAAATAATGTAAAAAATTTTATTAAATCTATAAGGAATTACATATTAGAGAAATTTTTTTTTAAAAAAAAAACTTATTTTTTCAATCATGATGGTAAAAATTATTTAGGTTCATTAAATTTTTTTAGAAATCTGATACTTACAGTATTGTATCCAGGAAGGTTTTTTTTTAAATTCATATATAAACAAGCATTCAAAAAAGATTCTAATTCTAAAAAATATTTAGAAAAAAAATTAAAAATATTGTCAAGCTATTATCCTGAATATTTTAATAAAAATAAAATTGATCAATTACATTTTTGTTTAGAAAAATTTATTAAAGATGGTGGCTTTATATTTGAGGAATATTTTTCAAAAAATCAGATAAATTTGATAAAGAAAAAATATTCAAAAGAAATTGAAGATTTAAAAGATAACAATGAGAGTGATAAAATATTTTATAATAATACATTACTGAAGATGGATAAATTGACCAAATCTTTTTTTTATGACCCAGGTATAATTTTGGTGTTAGAATCTTTTTTTCAAAGAGAAATATATGCAAGAGATTATCCGGTTATTACAAAAACATCTGTCCCAAAAATTATAAATAAAGATACTATCTCTGAAGCTGCAGAAAATTGGCATGTCGACCATGTAAATATTTGTTCATTGTTTATTTTTTTAGAAGATGTTGAAATTAACGGAACAAGAATGCAGTATTTGCCTGGAAGCCACAAACATCATCATATTGTAACTAATCACTCAAAGGAACAATATGAAAATAAAAAAAAACAAGAATGTTATGGTAAACAGGGTACAATTCAGATTCATTGCGGAAATACTTTGCATAGAGCAAAAATTGAACCTGGGTCTAATAGATGGAGTTTAATTTTTAATTACTCCATAGGTAGTAATATCTTACTAAATCCGTCAGCTATAGCTAAAACAATAACTTCAGAATTTGATATTACAGATGATTTAAATTTAAATATTTTAGAAAAAAAATTCTTTAATGGAATTTATCCAAAAGTTTTACCAAAAGGATATGAAATTATTAATAACAAATTTATACCTACAAGATATTTAGGAATTTGAACTTATTTTTATTAAAGATGTTTAAAATTATCTTAATGAGAAAATCGTACCTCTTGAAGGAGGGCAAACAGCTTGGTAGTTCGTAGACTTATACTAACTGCAATTGAACATACATGGCCTCAAGATACTAAAGAACCACTTATTTTTTTAGGTGAATGGTGTAGACGTTATAGTCGAAAAGCTGTGTGGCAGCAATTAGATGCTAAAGTTGCACCATATCATTGGGATGACCGGCAGAAGTTATTTGATGATTATGAATATACTCAAGAATTATATGAACAATTGCTCTCTGAATTATCAGATAAACTTAATCATATTCATTCAGTCAACCACTCACTGCGATATTGGAGGATACTAATTGGTCCTTGGTTAGGGTGTTTTATTCAAATACTTTTTGATCGATGGTTCATGCTAAAGCAAACCATTGAAAAAGAAAAAATTATTGACTGTAATATCATAGAACGTACTCCTTTGTCAGTAGTGTCAAATGATATGAGGCACTTTATTAAACAATTTGTTGATGACGATTGGAATGAGGCTGTGTATGGACAGTTGCTTAAATTATGTTGGGGTAACGTAGTTAATATTCAAAAAATAAAAAAACAATCTATTCATAAAAAACTTGAAAATGATAGTAACGTAAAGTTGAGGATAAGACCAAATTTTAAAAATTGCATTGATAAATTTTGTATACCAATATTTAATAAATTGTTTCCTAAAGATGATGGTTACCTCTTCATTTCAAGTTATTTCCCTTTGAAAACAGATTTTAAATTACAGATAGGCTTAGGACAATTTCCCAAATTATGGCAAAGACCATCTGCCCCAATTACAAAGACTGACATTCAGCAAAGACAATGGCGGTTAGGAGACCATAAATTTGATAATGCTTTATTTGATGATGTTGCACGTTATTTTATTCCATTACATATTCCAACAATATATCTAGAAGGTTATAAAAAATTAAACACATTAACGGATCAAATTGCTTGGCCAAAGAAGCCAAATGCTATCTTTACCGCTAATGCTTATAACTCTAACGATGTATTTAAGAATTGGGCTGGGAAAAAAACAGAAGAAGGGACGATGCTTGTAATAGGTCAACATGGTGGTAACTATGGAATGTCACGCTTTTCATTTTTAGAAAAGCATCAGATTGATATTGCAGATAAATGGCTTTCTTGGGGATGGTCAGATAAGAAGATACCAAAAATTATACCGTTTGGTAACTTAAAAAGTTTTGAAAGGAAAGTTAGATATGATCCAGATGGTAATGCATTAATGGTAGAAATGTCTTTACCTCGTTATAGCTATCATTTATACGCGTTACCTTTATCAAAACAGTTGTTGGAGTATCAAGATGACCAACAAAAATTTCTTAAAACTTTACCATATGAGCTACGATGCCAAGTTCTAATTAGGCTTTCTTCTCAAGATTATGGTTGGGATCAGAAGTACCGATGGAGAGATAAAGTGCCAGAGGCACAGATTGATCCAGGTAGTCAGGATATACGTAAGTTAGTTAGAAAATCTAGGCTTTATATTTCGACCTATAATTCAACAACGTATTTAGAGTCTCTTAGTTGGAATGTGCCCACAATTATATTCTGGAATCCAAAGCATTGGGAGCTGAAGGATGAAGCAAAACCATACTTTGAATTGTTAAAATCAGCTGGCATATTTCATAACACACCAGAGAGTGCAGCTCAACAAATGATTAATGTATGGCAAAATGTAGATAGCTGGTGGTCTCAAAGTCATGTGCAAAAAGTACGAAAAAAATTTTGTGAGATTTACTCAAAAAGAAATCAGAAACCATTAAAAGATTTTAAGAAAATTTTACTATCATAAGTAAATACATTTAATCTTATTATCTTAATTTTTTTTTCTAAAACTATTTAGATTTTTTATATATTAAGATTAATTATATGAATAGAAACAATCAATTGTTTTGCTGTATATTTTTGTACTATAATTTTTAACTTTTTTACTAGAGATAGTTAAAAGTTATCATAACCAAACTTAGAGAGCATATCCTTCTCTTTATTGGTAAAAAGGTCAATATGTTCTGCTGTAAAATGATCTCTCCAACCCCCAGAGCCACCTTTTCTAAAGGTAGATTTTTCTCCTGCAAGTTTGTTATTATTAAATCCTTTTTTCATATTTTTTAAAGAATCGAGAATAAGAATAATTTGTTTATCATCTAGGTCTAATCCATAATGATGAGATATTTTCTTAAAAGATTTAAGCGTATCAGAATACATGTCTTCGTATTTTATAACACTTATCATGTCAGGATTCTCATGAGCATAATCAAGCCATCCGTCAATCCATTTGAAAAATTCTTTCTTAATTATCATAATTGAGTGTTTAATTGCATCATTTTTATTCATGGAGTTATAATCCATATAATAAGGTTCAAATGGTTTTTTAGGAGATTTGCAAAGATGAAAATATCTTGATACGACTACATCTCTAGGATCTCTATAAATAACTACAATTTTTTTAATCCCATTTTTATCTAATGACTTAAAATTTTCAATTGTTGGGTTTGCATGGGTTTTTATACATGAGTAACATTTTACTGGAAAATATTTAAAACCATTTTCAGGAATTCCATGATTTAGAATATATTCCTGATCTCCACTAAGTGATCTTATAACGTATCCTGGTATTTTAGAAAAAAAATTTTCCACCCAAGTTGTACCTGATTTAGGAAGCCCAGCTACAAATATTATTTTATATGGATAATTATACTTTCCAAAATATGACTTTAAATCTTCACGAATATTTCTTAACTCATATAATGGGCTCTTTAGTAAATTTATTATTCTTGGATGTAAGAGATTTTTAATAATTTTTTTTACCATTAAACTACCTCAATATTATTCACTGTTATTAATTTTAATTTAATTTTTTTATCTATAATACGTGAACTCTTATTGAATTCTTAATATTTAAAATTAATAATTTTAGCTAATAAAAAATTATTAACAATTTAATATATTCTAACTTTCAAATTTTTAAATTCAATAATAAAGTGTTGTTAAATTTTAATTTAATATGTGTATAGCCAAATTACAAACCTCTGAATTAATTTTTATCCTTTTTGACATCAATAATTTTTTTTTATAAAAATCATTTTTTATGATTCTATATATCCTTGATAAACAAATACACGATTAAGTAAACTAACGTTATTATTTACATATTAATCACATAGTATAGTTTAAACAAATTTTATTATTGAAAAATTTAAATATGTTTCTATCCTAATTTGTCTACCTGATGAAGAATTATAAGTTATGAGTCCAAAAGAATTAAATCGAAATTACCAAGAAAAAAAAGATATATTCCATCATTATATTGATACAATAAAAAAAAATGCAAAAAGAAACTTAAATACCATTATAAACCCAACTTTAATAAAAAATACTTATGCTAGTAGTTTTCCAAAAAATTATTTTTTAAACACTTTAAATAATCATAATAAATTTTTTTTATTTATAAAGAAAATTATTAATTTTTATTTTAAAAATATATTATTTTTATTAAGTTATTTTATATCTTATGTTTTATATAAATTATATTTTAAAAAACAACGTAAGAATAGATTAGAAATCATCATAGATGTTAATGGATTAGTTGATAAAACAAATCAAGATAATAGTTTTAATGAAAACTACCTTACTGGTATTTATGAAGTATTTGAGAAGTATAATACACAATATGCAATACTAGTCAGACCTTATCCAGTAGGCAAAAATCCATTTAAACTTAAAAAATTTTTTACGATAATGAATAACGATAAAAGAGATTTTATATTTGAATATGAATTCTTAAAACTGTTTGATTTTGTGAGATTGCTATTTATGATTATAGTTTATCCATTTCGAGTACTCAACCTCATGCAAAAAGAAAGTAGTGATATCGATAAGATATTTAATAATTCACTAATAGAAGACATAAAATATTTTAATTTTATTAGTCTTACTAGATATATTTTAGGTGAGAATTTATCTAAAATAGTCAGCATCAAAAAGATATACTCATGGTGTGAGTTTCAAGTAATAGAGAGAAGTTTTAACTATGCCATAAAAAAAAAATGCAATCATATCAAATTAATTGGTTTGCAAGTTTATATCAATTATGAAACATTTTTTAATACTTATGTGGATGATACAGATTTTAATATGTTAAGTAGTCCTGATAAAATTATAGTTAATGGCAAATATTATATTAGAGATTTAAAAAAAATTATATATGAGACGGGAGTTTCTTTGAGATATAAAAGTTTATTCAATTTCAAAGGCATTATTAGAGAAAAGAGTATTTTGCTTTTAGGTTCATATGTAATATCAGATACAAAATATTTACTTAACAGTGTAAAGAAATTTGATGATATAGTTTTTAAAAATCATCCAGCTATTAATATTAAAAGACTTGGTAATTTGCCTGAAAACATTAAAATATCTAATGAGGATGTTTATAAACTATTAGAAGACACAAAGTTAGTTATAACTACAGCATCAGGCACAGCTATTGAAGCAGTTTCCTGTGGTGTGTCTGTTATCATTGTTTCCAGTCAAGATAATCTTACTGCAAACCCTTTGATAAAAAAAGGGCAAGGAAAAATATGGGATATAGCTTTTAGTGCAAATGAAATAAGTGATATTTATAAAAAACTAATTCATTATAGAAATCATAATCAAGCACAAATAGTAGAAATTGCTAATTGGTATAAAGATAATTTTTTTGTAGAACCTATGGAAAAAAATATTGCTAAAATGTTTGATTTAGAAAAGAGCATATAAAATATTTAAAGTATTATTAACAGTGAATAGATGCAAAAAAATGTAAATTATTGAAATATATGTCAAGTTTAGGTAAACATTAAAAACATGTACCACAAAAAATATTTACAAAGGAAAAATGTTAAATTAAACTAGCAGATGAAAATATTATGATGTTAGAAAATATTTTTTTATTTTAGGCTTATAATAAACTATAAAAGTGTTGAGTCTAATGTTAATTACCTAATAAATAAAATGTTAAAAAAATTAAAAATATTCAAAAATAAAAAAGTACTTATAACAGGCCATAATGGTTTTAAAGGTTCTTGGTTGACAATATGGTTGAATTTATTGGGTGCAAAAGTTATTGGAATTTCTTTAAAAGACAATAATAAAAGTAATCATTTTAATTTAGTTAAAAAAAAAATTAAAATTAAGACATATTATTTTGACATACGTAATAAAATAAAAATACAAAATGTTATATTAAAAGAACAACCTGATTTTATTTTTCATTTAGCTGCTCAGTCCTTGGTTTATAAATCAGTTTTAAATCCCAGGTTTAACTGGGAAACAAATGTTATAGGTCTGTTAAATTTGTTAGAGTCCATTTCAAAATTAAAAAAAAAATGCTACGGAATTATTATTACTAGTGACAAGTGCTATAAAAATTTAGAACAGAACAAGGGATATAAAGAAACAGATGTTTTAGGGGGAATTGACCCATACAGTGCATCCAAGGCATCAGCTGAAATTTTATTTCATTCTTATTATCAAACATTTTTTGCTAATAAGAAGAAAAATATCAAGCTATGTACAGCTAGAGCGGGAAATGTAATAGGTGGAGGTGACTGGTCAAATTTTAGGTTGATTCCAGATTGTATGAAAATGTGGTTAAATAATAAAAAACCATTAATAAGAAATCCAAATTCAACAAGACCATGGCAACATGTTCTTGAAGCTCTATCAGGTTATTTAGTGTTAGCATACGAGCTAACTAAAAATGAAAAAATTAATGGTAATTCTTTTAATTTTAGTTCCAACAAAATTAAGGACATAACTGTCATAAATTTTTTAAAAAAAATAAATAATAGATGGCCTGATATAAAATGGAAAATCAAAAAAACAAATAAATTTTATGAGTCATCTTTATTACAATTAGATAACTCTAAAGCTAAAAAAATTCTTAATTGGAAAGCTAAACTTAATATAAATGAAACAATAGATTTTGTAGTTGAATGGTATCAAAATTTTATTCTTAATAAACAGAATATATTTTTTATATCACAAAAACAAATCCTTAAATTCATGAAAAAAAAAATATGAAAGTAGTAATTCTCGCTGGAGGCTTTGGAACAAGAATCTCTGAGTACACAAAAAAAATTCCAAAGCCTATGGTCAAAATTGATAACTTACCAATTTTAGTTCACATTATGAGACATTATTATAGATATGGATTCGAAGACTTTATAATAGCTCTCGGTTATAAAGGTAAATTAATTAAAGAATATTTTAATAAAAAAAAATTTCCATGGAAAATTACTTTGGTTGACACTGGTCTCAAAACTATGACAGGTGGTAGACTAAAGCGATTATCAAAATATTTAGATAAAGAAACTTTTTTGCTTACTTATGGAGATGGTTTGTCAAATGTAAATTTAAAAAAATTATACAATTTTCATAAGAAAAATAAAAAAATGGTTACCTTAACTGCCGTTAGACCACCTGCAAGATTTGGAGGATTAAAAATTCAAGGTAATTTTGTAAATTACTTTAAAGAAAAAGCAAAACTTGATGCGGGGTGGATTAATGGTGGTTTTTTTGTAATGGAACCAAAATTCTTAAAATATATTAAAAATGATAAAACTTTTTTAGAACGTGAACCTTTAGAGAAAGTGACTAAAACCAAAAATTTGGTAGCTTTTAAACACAAAGGCTTTTGGCAATGTATGGATACAGTAAAAGATAAGGAAAAATTAGAATCTGTTATTAAAGCAAAAAAACATTTTTAATAAAATCTTAACTAATTAAATAAAAAAATTAAATTGAAAAAAATTACAATTTTAATTACTGGGGGAACAGGATTTATTGGGTCACATTTAATTGAGAAATGTATACAAAAAAAATGGAATATTATTTCTTTATCTCTTAATAAAAGAACTAAAAAAAAAGGAGTAAAATCAATTAATTTAAATATTAGTAATAAAAATCTTTTATTACGAAAATTAAGTCAGTTTAAAATTGACTACATAGTAAACCTTGCAGGTCACATCAACCATTATGAAAAGAAAAAAACTTCTGAAACTCATTATAGAGGTTGTAAAAATTTAATTGATTTAGCGGTAAAAAAAAAAATTAAAAAATTTATTCAAATAGGAAGTAGTGTAGAATATGGTTTTTTAAAATCTCCACTTTCAGAAGATAAAAAATTAAGCATTAAAAAATTAAAATCAATTTATGGTATCTCAAAACTAAAAGCATCTAATTATTTAATTAAAATTTCTAAAGAAAAGAGCTTGAAATATATAATTTTAAGACCTTTCTTAATTTATGGTCCTGGGCAAACCACAAATAGATTAATTCCAAGCACGATTGTGAATTGTTTAAAAAATGAAAGTTTTTCATGTTCTGATGGAAATCAAACAAGAGACTTTTTACATATTAATGATTTTGTAAATTTAGTAATTAAATGTATACAAAAAGAAAATATTTATAATAAAATTTTTAATGCTGGCTCAGGAAGACCTGTAAAAGTTAAAAAGATTATTAAAAGCATTCAAAAATTAATAAGAAAGGGCAACCCTATTTTTGGAAAAATTTTATTGAGAAAAGACGAACCCTTAAGTTTATACCCAGAAATTAAAAATACTCTTAAATATTTTAATTGGAGACCAAAAAAATTATTGTTAAATGGTTTAAAAGAAACAATAAAATATTATAAAAAACTAATATGACAAAAAAACATACTCCTATAATAGATATATTAAAAAATTTAACTAATTAAATTGTACTAAGAGAGTTTAATATTGAATACTAAACATACACCGTTTGTGTCGATTATAATGCCCACTTATAATCATGCTAATTTTATTGGCAAAGCATTGAGATCTGTTCTTAATCAGACTTATGAAGATTGGGAAATTATTATTATAGACAATCATTCAACAGATCAAACTACTAAAATAATCAATACATTTAATGATTCTCGATTTAAATATTTAAAAATTGTTAATAATGGAGTCCTTGCCAAATCAAGGAATCTTGGAATAGAAGCAGCGAAAGGTGAGTGGATTGCATTTTTAGACTCCGATGATTGGTGGACTGAAGATAAACTTAAGACTTGTATTAATGAAATTAATGAAAATGTTGATTTATTGTATCATGATTTAGAAGTTATAAATAAATCAAAATCTTACTTAAAAAAAAGAAAATATAAAGGCCGCCAATTAAAAAAGCCTATATTAATTGATTTACTAATAGGAGCAATTACAAATGGAAATGCTATTGCTCAATCATCTGTTATGCTACGTAAAAATTTATTTACTAAAATTAGAGGCATTGATGAAAATAAAAAATTAGTTGGCGCCGAAGATTATAACACTTGGTTGCGAATTGCACAGATAACAGATCAATTTAAATATATAAAAAAAAGATTAGGTTATATTCTTATTCATGATTCTAATGTTTCTAATAAAGATATGTCTATTCCTCAGAGACAAGCTGTTGTTGATTTTATGGAATTATTCAATCCTCAACAAAAAATCAATTTTGAAGTAAAGTTGAAATATATCTCTGGCAGTTACAATTATTTGAATAAAAATCATAATAAAGCAAAAAAAGATTTTATATTTGTGATAAAAAATGGTTTTTTTCATTTAAAACTTCGATCATTATTAAAACTTATTTTAATAGCATTTAAGTAAATAAAATTTTAATTTAAAACTTTATTATTTATTTGCCAAGTTTATGTTATTCAAGCTCTATAAAATTCAATAATTTTTATACATACATAAATAGTTTTTTTATTCTAAAAAAAACATTAATAAAGTTAGGATGGAAAAAATTTTTTCAAAAATAACAGTTAATACAACTTCCAAGACAATCTCATACGACTGTATAGTTGATGTTAATAAAAAATTGAAAAATTAAGAGATGTTAAAAATAATATAATTCATGGCTTATGTATCTTGGCATTAAAAAAAAAGATTTTAATAAGAAATGGTTCTATTCAAAGAGCACTCATTCCATCACAAATATTTTTTGAAACAATTAATTCTATAATTAAAAAAATTTTTTAAAATTCAAGAATAAATCTTATTTATCCATTTTCTTAAATATAAGTTGTTATTTGAATTAGTATTTTTTGATTAGTTAGTTTTTTGAAATATGTTAATATACTCTTTTATTATATAGCTAATATGATAATTTTTTAAAAATTTATTATGATCTGCTTTTTTAATCTTATTATTTAATCCATTCAAAATACCATTTTTTAAGTCTGAAATGTTTCCTACTTCAGCCAAATAACCACAATTTAACTTAGACATAATCTCTTTTGGACCACTTGGGCAATTAGTAGAAATTACCATTTTTTTTAGAGCTATTGCTTGCAGTAAGGCTGTAGGCATACCTTCTCTTCTTGAAGTTAAAATAAACATTTTTGCTTGTAATAAAATTGGAAATGGATTCTTTATTTCTCCCAATAATTTAATATTGCTATTTAATTTATTTTTTTTTATTTCAAAGTTAAGAATCTTTTTTTGTATACCTTTGCCCATAATTAAAAGTTGTATTTTTTTCACTTTAAGGGTGGCATGAACAACTTTAATCATGGTTAAAAAATCTTTATCAGGTATTAATCTTCCCATAGAAACTAATAAAGGTATTTTTTTTTTAAGGTTTAAATTAACTTTTTTTTTTGACTGAGATTTTATAAAATTTATGTCTATAGGATTAGAAATAATTGCAATTTTTTTGTTTTTTATTTTATACGTATTTATGAGATCTTGCTTTACTCCCAAAGAAGGAACAATTATTTTTGCGGCTTTCGGATAAAAAAAAGGGATAATTAAATTTAATATAGAATGCCTAAATTTATGTGAATGTTTTTTTTTGAGTGATACTGTAGTTGTTTCATTTATAAAAATTTTAAATTTCATCTTTAAAAAAATTTTAAAAAATATAACAAAAACATTAATGTGTGTTAAATGAGATAAAATTATATCTGGGTTATTTTTTTTTAGGTATTTAAAAAAATTAATAAAGGAAAAAAGTAATCTTTTTTTATTTAAATTCACAACATTAACTCTCTTATCTAAAAACTTTAAATAATATCCTTTTTTTTGTAATAAAATTAAGTCCACTGTAAAATTATATTTAATAAGTTCGTTAACAAAAACTAGAGTAACGCTCTCTGTACCACCTATTTCAAGGCTATTAACGAAAACTGCGATTTTTTTTTTCATATTCTATAATTTTTTTTATTCCATTTTTTAGTGAAAATTTTGGTTCCCAACTCAGATATTTTTTAGCTGAAGCAATTCTAGCTTTCGTTTTTTGAACTGGATTTCTAATTTTCTTTGTTTTTTTAATAATTAATTTTTTTTTTGTAAATTTTTCTATAATTTTAATTATTTCAACTATTTTAAATGATTTACCAGAGCCAATATTTAAAAGTAATTTTTTTTTGTTTACATAAATTGACTTAAAAATTGCTGTTAATATATCATCAATGTATATGTAATCTCTAGAAATATTAAAATCACTAATCTCAATTTCTTTTTTCTTTAGAATGCAATTTATTATATTAGAAATTAAAAATCTTTTACTTTGTCCATAACCATACACATTAAAAGGTCTTAATATTACACTATTAACATTATAGTAATCTCGATAAAGACAAATTAATTTTTCAGATATTATTTTTGATAGAGAATATGGATTATTACCATCAGTTGTTTGAAATTCTGGTGTTGGTATTGTTGGATTTTTTCCATAAACATATGAACTTAAATAGATTATTTTACAATTATGTTTTTTGCAATATGCCAATGCATTTAATAGCAAATCAATATTATTTTTTATGACTTGATTAGGGGAAGAAAAACTTTTTTCTATTGAATTAAAATTGGCAAGCTGAATCATCACCTCAGCTTTAGGTAAATTTTGCCAATTCTTTTCAATCGCTAAATTTCCATACTGATGACCAATTTTTATAATATTAAATCTATCTTTATATTTCTTAGAAAAATTATCACCAATAAATCCTTTTGCACCAATAATAATAATTTTTTTTTTATTTTTCATTTTTAAATGTAAATATTAAGATTGGTTGAAATTTTTTGTATATTATCCTTATATATTATTTTTTTGTATTTAAAAAATGTTTTGTTAAATCTTTCAAGATGTAAAATCATTTTAATACATTTAATTGTTCTGGTGAATAAAGTAAAATTATTAAAAAATTGATTAATTCATTTGTTTATAATTTATAGCATTTTTCTTAATTAAAATATTTTTTTTTAAAAATTATTTATTTTTGAAATTAATTTATTATTCTAGTATATTCTTTCTTTTTGAGGATTCCCATAAACAATTGTATTTGGATTGGTTGATTTTGTAATTACAGAGCCTGCTCTAACAAATGTATATTTCTAATACTTGTACCATGCATTATAATTGAATTAGAGTTTATAAAAACCCCTCTTCCATTTTGACTTTATTTTTATATTTCTTGATAGGATCTTTTTTTACACCCTCTGTCGCATCAAACGTATAATATTTATAAATATTAAGAGAAATTCATTATTTAATTTTATATAAAAATTTCTCATCCTTATGGGTAAATGTTTTTATTTTGTCGATTAATGTATTTTTTGTTTTAATTTTTTGAATTATTTTAATAAAAAAAATCGATAATAAATAAGGTATATAAATTTTAAATTTTTTATTATTATCACATAAGTCTAAGAAGTCATTTAGTTTAAATATTTTATCTACAACTAAAAAATTAGATTTAATTTTTTTATATTCTATTATATCTATTATTAAATTTACTAATGTTTCAATTTTGACATAATAAACATTGAAAATATTTTTAGTAAACCTCAATTGAAATAGCCTAAAATTAAAAATTTTATTTAATAATTTAATATGGTTGCTAAATTTATAGTCAACCAAACCAATAAATAAATTAATATTCTTATTTTTAAGATTTATATTTGATAATTTATATTTTGTTTTTCCATAGTTACTAATTGCATTTGGAGTTGCTGCTACTGTAGAAAAAAAAATAATTTTTGCTTTTTTATTTTTATATTTTAAAAGTTTATTGTAGAGTTTTAGGTTATCTTTATTATCTGAATTCCTATTCCAGCCAACATGAATTATAAATTCACACTGCGGAATTACATTTTTTAAAAAATCATAGTCATCAATTCTAGCAATTTTTTGATAATATTTTTTTTTTACAATCCTTGATGAAGTTAAGCCATACAATTGAAATTTTTGTTTATTTAATTTTTTAGAAATATAATTTGAAATTATAGAATTTACTCCAGTTAATAGTATTTTTTTTTGACGAGTCATAATTTTAATTCATATTATTTTTTTTTATAGATTGTTCTTAAAGTGATAAATTTAATTATAAAAGAAATTATTAAAACAAGAGTAACAATTAAAAAATAATTATTATCAGAATTATTTCTGATAATAATGAATATAAAATATTCACTAGTCCTAAAAATAAGAGTAAATATGATGTAATTTATAAAATTTTTAAGATTTAGACGTGTATTGAAAGTTATTTTTACTGAAAATACGAAATTGTAAAAAAAAGAGACAATTATAGAAATTATAAAACAATTTTTTTGCTCGAGTTCAAATAAATTTAAGCATATTAAAGACACTAAAATGAATAGAATGTAAGAAATAATAGCCTGGTAAATAAATTTTTTAAAATCTTTATTTATTAACATTCACAATGCTCTTTCATGTTTATATATTTTCTTGAATCAATTACAAATAGATATCAG
>Ga0209223_10002291_pt1 | contig 19382 bp, 19 predicted proteins | sample COG_06_FD_184750 | JGI IMG/M metagenome (GOLD analysis project Ga0209223, IMG submission 184750) | Pelagic Microbial community sample from North Sea - COGITO 998_met_06 (SPAdes) (version 2) | ecosystem: Environmental > Aquatic > Marine > Neritic zone/Coastal water | place: Helgoland, sampling...
TGTGAGTTGCTCTACATGATAACTTCCTGCCCAAGGGTCTACAGTTCTAGTAATTTGAGTCTCTTCTTGTAAATATATTTGAGTGTTTCTTGCTATTCTAGCAGAGAAATCTGTGGGCAATGCAATGGCTTCATCAAGCGCATTTGTGTGTAAACTTTGAGTCCCGCCAAAAGCAGCAGCCATGGCTTCAATTGTTGTTCTGGCAACATTGTTAAAAGGATCCTGTTCGGTTAAACTCCATCCGCTTGTTTGACAATGTGTTCTTAATGCTAGCGATTTTGGATTTTTAGGATTGAATTGTTTTACAATTTTTGCCCAAAGCATTCTAGCTGCTCTCATTTTAGCAATTTCAGTAAAATGATCCATGCCAATGGCCCAAAAGAAAGATAATCTAGGCGCAAATGAATCAATATCCATACCAGCGTCTAATCCTTTTTTTATGTATTCTAATCCGTCAGCTAAAGTATAGGCTAATTCTATCTCTGAGGTTGCTCCAGCTTCTTGCATATGGTAACCAGAGATAGAAATTGAATTAAACTTCGGCATATTATTACTTGAGAATTCAAAAATATCAGCAATAATTTTCATGGAAGGAGTTGGTGGATAGATGTATGTATTCCTTACCATAAACTCTTTTAGTATATCATTCTGAATGGTTCCAGAAAGGTGTTCTGGAGAAACTCCTTGTTCTTCTGCTGCTACAATATAAAATGCTAGAATGGGTAGTACAGCACCATTCATTGTCATAGAAACTGACATTTTATCTAAGGGGATTCCGTCAAATAAAACTTTCATGTCTTCAACAGAATCTATGGCAACTCCAGCTTTTCCTATATCACCTTGTACACGATCGTGATCTGAGTCGTAGCCTCGATGTGTGGCAAGATCAAAAGCAACGGATAATCCTTTTTGTCCAGCTTCTAAATTTCTTCTATAGAAAGCATTGCTTTCTTCAGCAGTAGAAAAACCTGCATATTGTCTAATGGTCCAAGGCCTTCTTACATACATTGTAGAATAAGGGCCACGTAAATTGGGAGCTATTCCAGCAATAAACCCTTCATGATTAAAGGTTTTAGTGTTTTTTTTTGGAGAAAAATCTAAAGTTATATTATGTAAACTTTTTCTAACCATTCTCTAACTTCATTAGTTTGTATAATTTACTATTAATGTTTTTAATGTCTTTCAAGTTTTTCTTTATTCTATATTGTACGAATAAGTAATATGTTGCAGAAATTAAAAGGAGTATTGAAAAAGTAACAATAACAAAATTTAAAACGTTATCATAATAATTACGGGAGTTATCTATAGAATAAATGATAAAGGTGACTATTACCAACGATATCCAGAATAAGTGTTTCCACATTCTTTTTGTCAGTTTTTTGTTTTCTTCTAATTTTCTTTTTTGAGTATTCTTCAATTGAATGACTCTTTCAGCTTTTAATGTCATAATAATTCCTTTTCCAGTCTGTGTTTTTCATGTTGCTCTGAGAGCCTTGTTTGGAGGATTGGGGGAATTAATGTTTTTGAATGTTTCTTTTTTAAAAAAGGATAGATCTCAAGGGTATCTTTCATTCTATCATTTCTATTAGGTAATTTATTTGTGCCTAGTAAGGTAATTTGATTTGAATCGAATTGTTGTTGCTCTTTTTGAGCACTATCTTGTATTTTCTTTTGAATGACTCCGCTTTTTAATTGTTTTAAAAAACCACCACTTTTTTCTATTTCTTTAAATATTTCTAAAGCTCTTTCAGCGAGTTGTTTTGTAATACTTTCTACATAGTAAGCTCCGTCAGCAAAGGATTGTGCTTCTTGCAGATAGACTTCTTTTTGTAAAATGAGTAATTGATTTCTAGCGATTCTTTCTCCAAAGTCATTTGATTTGTTATAAAGAGTGTCATAGGAAACATTAGAAACAGTATCTGACCCTCCTAATATAGCACTCATACATTCACTAGTTGTTCGTAACATATTTACATTATAATCGTAAATAGTTTTGTTTCTTAGGCTAGGTTGAGAAAACAAATGTGCTGTTTGACTTTCTACTCCAAGTTCTTTTAAGAGAGATTTATGTAAGATACGGAAAGCTCTTAATTTGGCAATTTCAAAAAAGTAATTACTACTAACAGAAAAAATATAATGAATTTTATTAGCGACTGAGTTTCCATACAGTTCTATGTATTCATTGGTTTGAGCTAATGAATAAGCCAATTCTTGAACAATACTTGCTCCTGCATTTTGATAGAGAGATACATTTACAGATATTGAATTCTTTACAGAACCTGTAAACTTTTTTACCTCATTAATATCTGAATTCAGGTTTGTATACCAGTTACCAGTTTCAGCTATATGGCCAATGATATCAATTTGAAAATAGCAGTTGTTGTTTTTGCAAAACTCATTGAGTTTTAGAACAAAATCTGAATTCAAAAAATTTAAATTAAAGTATAAAATCGTATCGGAAAGGTTAATTCCTCGCAATAAAGAAGTGTAATCAAACGATTTATTAGCTTTAAATTGTATTGAGTTGGCACCTCTTTTTAAAGCATTAATAGCTAGTTTGTTTGCAATAGGAACGTCATCAACAAAAATAGATTGACAAATGTTAAATCCTTTTTTAGGTAGATCAATATCAACATCATTTCTGTCTTCTTTAGAATAAAAAGGCCTAACAACAATTCCTTCGTTGGTTTTCCAAAGTAAGGTATCATTATAATCAGCACCTTTTAAGTCTACTTGTATTTTTTGTTTCCAAGCAGCTGGAGAAAGTGTGTTAAAATCATCAAATAAAAAAGAATTCATTATTTTTTTATAGTATCAAATTCTATGATGTATACATCTTCATTGTCTTTCTTCATTAAATATTTTTCTCTTGCAAAACGTTCTAATTGTAATGAATCTTGCAATTGTTTTATCATTTTTTTATCGGTATCAATTTCTGTTTTATAGAAATTAATTGTGCTTTCTAATTTTTTTATTTCTTTTTTAAATTCACGATTCAAATGAGTGTTTTCATCAAAAAAGAACATCCAAACTAGAAAAATAGTCAATATTATAATATAACTATTGGTTAAAAATTTAAAAAAACGATTTTCTTTCAGTTTCTTGAGTTCCATAAACTATAAACGTTCGCTAATTACAGTTCGTACAATGTCTATAGCCACTGTATTATAACGGTCGTTTGGTATAATAATATCTGCAAAGTTCTTCGTTGGCTCAATAAATTGTTGGTGCATTGGTTTTAACGTGTCTTGATAACGATTCAAGACTTCATCAATATCTCTGCCTCTTTCAGAAATATCTCTTCGTACCCTTCTAATTAACCTTTCATCTGCATCTGCATGTACAAAAACTTTAATATCGAATAAGTTTCGTAAATCTTCACTATTAAAAATTAAAATACCTTCTACAATAACAACTTTACGCGGATGTGTTTTAATAGTGTCTTTTATTCTATTATGTGTTACAAAAGAATAAATTGGCTGTTCAATGACTTTGTTTTCTTTTAAAGTTGAGATGTGTTGAATTAATAAGTCAAAATCAATGGCTCTAGGATGATCAAAATTTATTTTAGTTCGTTCATCGTATGTAAGGTTGTCGGTAGCTTTGTAATAAGAGTCTTGTGAAATCACACAAACTTCATCGGCAGGGAGCTCGTTTATGATTTGATTAACAACGGTAGTCTTTCCACTTCCTGTTCCTCCAGCAATTCCAATTACAAGCATTTATAGAATTATTAATTTGACAAATAATTGACAACAAATTTAGGGAAATAATAATGAATATAGGATGGGCTTTTTTGAATACTTTATTGTAGGTAAATCAGTTTTTAGCAATAAATGAACCAAAAAGAAACGTCATTTTTAATTATTTTTACTATTAGTAAAAAATATTGACTTAAAAAACAACTTTTAAAATGGATTATTCACAATTTTACATTAAAGAAAATGTATTTAGAATGAAAGGATTATTTCTTTCTTTGGTGTTATTTTTAGTATTTGTTAGCAATCAAGCTATAGGACAAAATAAAGGATGCTTATTGGTGGTAAATAAGTATGATAATACCGTTTCAATTTTGGATTTGAATAGCAATAAGGAAATTATTTCTATTCAAACAGGTTCTGGTCCTCATGAGGTAGCAGTTTCAGAAAATGGAAAGATGGCTGCCGTTACAAATTATGGGACTCAAGCTCCTGGAAATTCAGTAACTATTATTGATGTTGTAAATAAAAAAAAGGTCAAAGAAATTAATTTAGGAGAATATCAAAGACCACATGGGATAGAATTTCTTAACAACTCAGAGATTATAGTAACGTGTGAAAAACAAGGTGCTTTGATAAAAGTAAATATTGAGGATAATAAAGTAGATTTATTAGCAAAAACAGATCAAAGAATAGGACATATGGTTGCGATCTCTAAAAAGAAAAAGTATGCTTATGTAGCAAACGTATTATCTGGTACTGTAAGTAAAATTGATATTAAAAAGGCAAAGTTCATTGATTACCTAAATTTTAAAAAAGGAATAGAAGGAATAGAAGTGAGTCCAGATGGAAAAGAGGTTTGGGTTTCTAATCGGTATACGAGTCTTGTTTCTGTTGCTGATGCTAAAACGTATGATTCTATAGCAACAATGAAAGCTAATAAAGTAGCATTTCGTATTAAAATTTCACCTAATGGTAAGTATGCAGTTGTGAGTAACGGAGAAAGTGCAAATATTTCAATTTATAATGCAAAACAGAAGAAGCATATCAAGGATATTAGCTTATTTAATTTACATACTCCTACTGAACAAAGACCAAAAGATCTTCCTTCTGTTCCCGTTGGAATTGCATTTAGTAATAACAGTAAACACGTCTTTGTTGCTTGCGCAAATTATAATTTAGTAGCTGTAATTGATACCAATTCTTGGGAATTAGTAAATACAATTAAAACAGGGAATGTACCAGATGGGGTGTATTATAGTTCAATAAATCATTGAGGAGGTTTTACAAATATTTCTTTGATAAAAACACAAACAAAAAAAGCTCTCTTAAGGAAGTGAACTTTCTACTTTATTAAGAAAATAAATTTTCTGCATATCTGTTCAACTTTAGTTAGTCGGGATGAGAGGATTCGAACCTCCGATCTCTGGTCCCCCAGACCAGCACTTTAACCGGACTAAGCTACATCCCGAATTTTGCATGGCAAATATAGAATTCAGATTAAAAAGAAACAACCTTTTTATGCTAAAGCTTCTTTATATGCTTTTAGGCAGCGTTCTCTAGCAAACTTATGATCAACTATAGGAGCAGGGTAGGTTAGTTCTTGAAAATCAGGAACCCATTTTTTTATATACTCTAGTCTCTTGTCAAATTTCTCTATCTGAGTGGTAGGGTTGAAAATTCTAAAATATGGAGCGGCATCAACACCAGTTCCCGCAACCCATTGCCAATTACCAACGTTACTTGCCATTTCGTAATCGTGTAGTTTCTCAGCAAAATAAGCTTCTCCCCAACGCCAATCGATTAATAAATGTTTGCATAAAAAACTTCCTACAAGCATTCTAACTCTATTGTGCATAAATCCAGTTTGATTTAATTGTCTCATTCCTGCATCAACCAAAGGATACCCTGTTTTGCCATCACGCCATTTTTTAAACTCTTGTTCATTGTTTCTCCAAAGAATTCGATCATACTTAGATTTAAAAGAATCTTTGTGTGTGTGGGGAAAATGCCATAAGATTTGCATAAAAAATTCTCGCCAAATAAGTTCTTTTAGAAATGTTGGGTTTTCTTCTTCATTTGCTCTAGCCACCATTTGACGAATGCTTACAGTTCCAAAACGTAAATGTGGTCCTAATTTAGAAGTGTTGTCTAAGTATGGATAATTACGAGTCTCTTCGTATTCATTGATAATTCTTGAATTGAAAATATATTCTTGAATAGGAGCTTCCGCTTGTGTAAAACCAATGTCTTCTAAAGTCAGAGTATTTGGTTTTATCTCAGTAAAAAATTGATCTAATAAATCTTCAGAAGGATAATTTATTTTTTTACGATATGCCTCAATCCACTTCTTAGAATAGGGGGTATATACGACATAAGGGTTTCCATCTTGTTTTGTGATTTCATCCCTTTCAAAAATGACTTGATCTTTATAGGTGCTAAATTGAATATTGTTTGATGTCAATAATTCTTCAATTACTAAATCTCTTTGAATAGCATAAGGTTCGTAATCGTGATTTGTATAAACATTTACGATCTGATATTTTTCAAGAAGTGATTGAAAAACATCTTTAGGAATTCCGTTGTATATATGAATTTCTGCTCCAAAAGAATGTAAATATTGATTCATTTTACTCAATTCATTATGAATAAAAGAAACACGAGCATCATCTTTTGGTAATTCGCTTAAAATATTTAGGTCAAATATAAAAATAGGGAGTATTTTTTCTTCAGCATTTAAAGCATGAAATAATCCTACATTGTCATGTAACCGCAAATCTCTTCGAAACCAAAAAATAGAAATTTTATCCATTAAGATTTATATTCTCCAAATAACTCAACTAACTTTTTTTGACGATAGTTAAAGATTTCTTCAAGTTTAGGTTTCACCATAAAAGGATGCACCATTTGTCCTAAAATTCCAAATGGAATTTTATAATCAATAATGTCTTCCATTTCTACACCACCATCAATTTTTTTGATAAAGTGTTTGTGATGCCATAATGCATAAGGTCCAAAACGTTGTTCGTCAACAAAGTATTCCTTGTCTTTTATATGTGTAATTTCTGTAACCCATTTTGTTTTTATTCCTAGAATAGGTGTTACAACATATTGAATGATTTGCCCAGAATACATTGGTCTATCTGCGCCTGAAAGAATATCAAAACTCATATAATCTGGAGTAATCGTTTTTAGGTTGGCAGGATTTGACAAAAACTCCCAAGCCTTATTAACAGTAATAGGTAAGCTTTGTTTTTTATGTAGTCTGTAAATTTTCATGCTAGTTGTGGATTAAGACATAAAGATTAAGAGAGTTAGCAATACAAAGCCAAACCATGTATGGTAGAAGGAGGTAACTTTTCTTTTTTTGTTCTTTATAATAAGTAAAGAAGAAGTAAAAAATCAATACTGTTAGTGATAGTATAATAACTAGAGCAAATGAAACTTGATGTTGATTGAAGAAAGCATAGTTCCAACTTATATTTAAAATAACTTGTATAACGTATAATGTTAGTTTTTTGTTGTTGTAGTTCTTTGTAAATAGATACATCAAATAGATAGAAAAACAGATCATAATAGTTGTCCAAGCGGTACCAAAAACCCATCCTGGAGGAGTCCATGGTGCTTTGTTTAGGTTTAGATACCAATCTGACATTGGTCCATTATCCATAAGCCAAGATCCTATAGCTAAACCGGCAAAATTTATTACTAGAAATAGTAGTAAGTAAGCTGTCTTTTTTTTCATAGTGACTTCTCTAATAATTCAATTTTTTCAAGAATACTTTGTGCTTCTCCATATTTTTTATCGCTAGCAGCTCTATTGATTGATTGTAAATCATACCCTTCTTTCATCATCTTTCTGTATTGATCTTCTAATTTTTCTTTCTCTGTTTTCTTCTTGAAAATATTAAACATAACTATTTTAAATGTTTTGTAATTTTAGAACTTGTTGGTTTTGTTATGGAATAATAGTAATCTATCAATTCTCCGTTTTCATCTACCAAATACTTTTGAAAATTCCATTTTACTGAAGAATTTTTCCTTCCATTCTCTTTTTTGGTTGTTAACCAACTATACAATGGGTGTTGTTCATTTCCTTTGACATCAACCTTTTCTGTAATTAAAAAAGAAACACCATAATTGACTTCACAAAAGTTTTGAATTTCCTCAGGATTACCAGATTCTTGTTTTCCAAATTGATTGCAAGGAACTCCAATAATTACTAATTTGTCTTGATATTCATCATGCAGTTTTTGTAAGTCTTTGTACTGTGGTGTAAATCCACATTTAGAGGCCACATTAACAAACAGAATTTTTTTACCCTTATATTGTGAAAAATTAATAGGACTTCTTTGTAGAGAGTTCATCTTAATATAATAAAGAGAATCGGTTGAAGACATTCGTTAAGTTTAGTTACAAAAATGTCAGCCTACCTTAATGAAAATAAGTTAAACTGACACTGTTAATTTAGGGGATCGTTTTCTATATTTCTAAATTAGAAAATCTTTCTAAGATGCATCTAAGGGACGACCTTTCAATCTTTTTTCAATCTTTTGTTTGATTACTGTCAATCGCTTCATCAAGTCCATCAATTCAGGATCTTTATTTTGCTTATAGATGTCATTTACTTCGAGAATCAAACTCTTAACCTCTCTTGAAGCTACAATACGATCACTTGTAGTGATGAATTTATGTTTTCTATTCTCAAACTCTAGAGCTTTTTCTATAATATCCATCGCTTAATTATTTAAATAGTTTAACAATTCGTTTATTTTTGAAGGACTGTTAAATTGTCCACCATAGTATGAGGTAACTGTTGCAGATGCATCATCTTTAATACCTCTTGATGATACACACAAATGTTTAGCGTCTATAATGACTGCTACATCCTCCGTTTGCAAAACCTTTTTTAACTCTTTAGCTATTTGGTTTGTTAAACGTTCTTGTACTTGGGGTCTTTTAGCATAATACTGAACAATTCTATTTAACTTAGATAGTCCAATAACTTTACCAGAAGAGATATAAGCTACGTGTGCTTTCCCAAAAATTGGAACAAAATGGTGTTCACAATTGGAGTACAAAGTAATGTTTTTTTCAACTAACATCTGATTGTATTGATATTTATTATCAAACAATGCTATTTTCGGCTTATTTTCTGGATTTAAGCCTGAAAAAATTTCTTCAATATACATCTTAGCAACCCTATTTGGTGTCCCTTTTAATGAATCATCAGTCAAATCTAACCCCATTACATCCATAATTTCGCCAAAAAGGAATGCTATTTTTTTCTTTTTGTCTTCATCAGATATAGCAAAAGCATCCTTCTTTAAAGGTGTCTCTAATCCGGTAAATAAATGATCGTCACCAACAGCATCATAATCAAAATCACTTAATTTGATTTGGTTGGTTTTTTTGCGAGTTACTGTTTCAATACTCATCTTTGTCTTTTTTTAGTGCTGTCTTTTTAAGCAAAGCACCTAGATTAATAATCTTTGTTTAGGTCGTATAAAAATGTAAATCCTTAAACTTATTTGTTAAAGATAAGACTGTTCAACTAATAAACAAAAAGATTAAACAAACATTAACATATTATTATAATGTTTTAATGTTTAACTGGTTAAATGTCTTAAATTTTTTATAACGATTATTAATAACCTTACACTTTTATTTTATACCCAAATAGAAAGATTTTATGTTGATTAAAAAATTAACTTTTGTGCATAGCAAGTATTGTATGGTTCGTTTTGTTGTGTGTTTAAAGTTGTGTAATTATTAATTCTCACATCTTTAGCTTTTAAGTCGAACATCAAATTATACAGACCAAAAAAAGTTCTATTGATGTAAATAAAGTGTTTAGAGCCTCTATTACCATTCATTTTTTTAAGTTCAGTGCTTTTGCTGTAACGTTCACCTAATTCTGTAATTTTATTAAAGAAAACATGGTCAGAGAAATCAAACACTTCTTGGTTAAAAGGCAGCGTAAATAAGCTTAGTAGCTCATGAAACATTGCCGTGAAAAATTCAATTTCTTCTGGAGAATCATCTTCTCTTAAAATCTCTAGTTCGTATAGTTTCTTACTGAAGAAGCTGGGGTTTTTGAGATTGTCTTTTTCTGCTAATTCAAAATAAGGAACATAAAAATCATTAGGTATAGTCTTCATGCAACCGAAGTCTAAAGCAATCAAATCGCCTTCTTTTGATACTAAAAAATTGCCAGGATGTGGATCTGCATGTACTTTTCTTAGGTTGTGTAATTGATGCATATAAAAATCCCATAATGCTTGCCCTAATTTATTTGAAAGCTCTTGATTGTCATTATAAGCAGTAAATTCAGAAAGGTGTTCTCCTTTCATCCAATCCATTGTGATAATTCTATCTGATGACAACTCAGGGTAATATTCTGGAAACTTTAAGTTGGGAATGTGTTTGCAATTTTCAACAATTTCTTGACTCTGTTCAACTTCTAGAATGTAGTTGGTTTCTTCAACCAATTTGTCTTCAACTTCTTTAAAATATTTATCAGAGTCTTTTCCTCTAATGTTGAACATTTTAATTGCAATAGGCTTTACCAAAGATAAATCGGAGGTAATGCTTTCTGCAATTCCAGGATATTGAATCTTAACAGCTAATAGTTTTCCATATTTTTCAGCTTCATGAACTTGTCCTATACTCGCTGCATTGATTGAAGTTGAATTGAATTTGGCATAAATTTCACTAGGATGTTTTCCAAAATATTTTTTAAATGTTTTGATTACTAAGGCAGGTGATAATGGAGGTACAGAAAATTGAGCTAAGGAAAATTTTTCCACATAAGCTTGAGGTAAAATACTTTTTTCCATGCTTAGCATTTGCGCAACTTTTAAAGCACTTCCTTTTAGCTTTTTTAAACCGTCATAAATGTCTTCTGCATTATTTTGGTTCAAACGTTCTTTAGCCTCTTCTTCTGTTTTGGTGATTTTATCACCATAGTATTTGAGGTAATTCACACCAACTTTAGCTCCTGTTTGAACTAATTTGGTGGCTCTTTGAATTTTAGAAGTAGGTATTTTGTCTATTGTTTTCATTCAGTCTAATTCATTTGAACTTTTTCTTTGAATAAAAATTTACCCAAATCAATAATACTTTTGAGAGGTGTTGCGTCGATTAAATCGAAACTAGCATTGACAGATTTTTCTATAAATATGTCTGTCTTTTCAAAAGAAGCTGAAGTGTCATCTAGCCAAAATTTGATGGTAATCAATAGTTGAAACCAAGCAGATTCTTTAATAGATCTTTGCTGTAATTTTTCTAATCGCTCTTCTTTTAAGTTTAAAGTTTCAATATTCAAGCTTTCTATATATTCAGAAAATGATTTTTTAAGTTCAGAAAGAGCTTGTAAAGATTTTAATTGATTCTTTTTTCCTTCTATAGCATATACCACATAGCTTCTATTGGCAGTCAAGTTTTCGAAGAAAGTGTAATAAAAGGTGAGTAATTTGTTACGAGCGTCAAAACTTTCATAATCTCCGCTTTTTGCTAACGGAATCATTGTATTATCTAAAAATGCCTTAAAAATCCCTTTTTCTATTGCTTCAAAAGATCCAAAGTATTGATAGAATAAAGGTTCTTCAAAATTATACTCTTTGGCAAAACTATACACAGAAGAAGGTTGCTTGTTGTTTTCTAAAACATATTCCATATACCATGAAATAATGCTATTTGAAGTAATATTTTTCTTTTTTGTCATGACCTTAAAATTATCGTATAAAGATACAAAATGTTTAACTAAAGTGCTATTTTTGTTAAACAAAAATTAATAATGAAGAATATAATTTTTAACTAAATCTTCGAATAGATTAAAGACATCATTTATAATAATTGCAATTGAATTAATTGGTGTTATATTTTGGAGAACTTTTGTTATATATTTTTACATTTTAAAGAATTGGATAAATACAGATGAAAAGAAGTGAATTATTGTACATATTATTAATTATTTCGATAACTGTTAATGCTCAAGTGAAAGGGAACTTATCAGGTAAGATTGTTGATGAAAAGAAAGTGCCTATTATAGGAGCGACAGTGTTTCTAGAAGATACCGAGAAAGGTTCTCAGACTGATTTAGAAGGAAATTATCGTATTGCTAATATTACACCTGGCTCATATAATTTAATTGTAAGTTTTGTAGGATATAAATCTCAGACACGATATAATATTATTGTTAAGTCGAAAGGTAATCCAGCATATAATTTTATTCTAAAAGAATCTACTGAGGTATTAGAAGAGGTCATCATTTCTAGAAATGATAAAATTAGTAGACCAAGAGAAACACCCTTATCTACGCAGACACTTTCAGCGGTAGAAATAGCAACATATCCTGGCAGTAATAATGATGTTGTTCAAGTAGCGCAAACCCTTCCTGGGGTATCTCCTTCAATAGGAGGTTTTAGAAACGATCTTATTATTAGAGGAGGTGCTCCAAATGAAACTGTTTATTATTTAGATGGCATGGAGGTTCCAAATATTAATCATTTTGGTACCCAAGGAAGTGCAGGTGGACCAGTAGGTTTGGTAAATGTTTCATTTATAAGTGATGTTACTTTATCTACTTCAGCATTTGGTGCTCAATATGATAATCCACTATCTGGAGTTTTGCAGTTCAAACAAAGAAGTGGAAACAAAAGAAATTTCGCAGGAAATTTCAGAGTAAGCGCAAGTGAAGCTGCATTAACTGTAGAGGGTCCTTTATTTAAAAAAGAGAACGAGACCTCTAAAACTACATTTTTAGCTTCAGTTAGAAGAAGTTACCTTCAATTCTTATTCGAAGTTATTGGGCTCCCCATTAGACCTAATTATTGGGATTATCAATACAAGCTGAATCATGTAATAGATAAGTATAATACAATCAGTTTCATTGGAATAGGTTCTATCGATGATTTTTCAGTGGAGTCTCCCGATGATTTTGATGAAGAACAACAAGCTAACTTAGATCAGTCTCCTTTTATTATTCAAAGAACGAATGCAATTGGGATAACATGGCAGAATCGATTTAAAGATGGTTCAGGGTTCATGCAAACTACAATTAGTAATAACTATTTAAAGAATGAGTTTACTCGCTATTCAGATTCAGAAAATGAAACTGGTGTAATCTTTAAAAATGATGCCTTAGAAAGCGAAACAAAACTTCGACACAAACTAACGAAGTTTTACGGAGATTGGAAAATTAAAGTAGGACTCAATGCACAATACTCTTCTTATGAAAATAGTACTGAAGACTTATTAAACAATAGTATTTTTAATACTGAAATAGCTTTTGTGAAATATGGTTTTTTTGCAAACGTTACTCGTTCATTTTTAAATAACAAATTAGATCTGTCATTTGGATTTAGAATGGATGATGATTCTTTTATAGAAGAAGATAATCTTTTATCAACCTTTTCGCCAAGAATATCGGTATCCTATGAATTTAAAGAAGATTGGAAAATTAATGCTTCTATAGGTAGATACTATAAATTACCTCCTTATACTATTCTAGGATTTAGAAATAATAATGGGCAATTAGTAAATAATGATATTGATTATACAGTAAGTGATCATTATGTGATTGGATTGCAACACTATTTTGGACCACCATCAAGTATTTCTATTGAAGGTTTCTATAAAAAATATGATGATTACCCAGTTTCGGTTAGAGATCGAGTATCATTGGCAAACAAAGGGGCTGGTTTTGAAGTGCTAGGTAGTGAAGATGTAGAATCTGTTGGTCGTGGTAGAACCTATGGTTTAGAACTTCAATTTCAACAGAAACTAACCAACAATTTCTATGGAATTTTTTCGTATACCTGGTTTTATAGTGAATTCACAGGATTTGATCGAAGTTTATATTTACCTTCTACTTGGGATAGTAGACACTTGCTTTCCTTTACTGGAGGTATGAAACTAAAAAGAAATTGGGAATTAAGTGCTAGATATAGATTTGCAGGGGAAACCCCTTTTGTACCAATCGATCAGCAAGCAACTTTAATTAATTATCCAGAAGTAGTATTAGATTATAAGAGACTTGGTCAAGAGAAATTAGGGGTGTTTAGTCAGTTTGATATTAGAATTGATAAAAAATGGAACTTTAAGAAGTACTCTTTGAATCTATTTTTAGAAGCACAAAACATACTATCTCAAGATATTCCAGAACCAACACAATTTGGATTGAATAGAAATTCTAACGGACAGATACAGTTGCCAAGAAGTCTGGTTTCTATAGAAAATGATGCAAGCCAAGTAATTCCCAGTATAGGAATCGTGGTAGATTTTTAAGAGATAAGTGTAATAAAGCTTGAAATTTTCTTAAGAAAGTAAATTCTCTATGAAAACTCCAAGCTTTATTTTGTCGGGGTGGCAGGATTCGAACCTGCGACCTCCTCGTCCCAAACGAGGCGCGATGACCGGGCTACGCTACACCCCGAAAATATTCGGACTGCGAAGTTAGTACATTATTTTCATACTAGAAATAAGGATAGCTATTAAAGTTACTCTTTTATTATGTACACTTAAGGATAAGTTCAACTAAGAAGTTAGTTTTAACATAAGGTTAACTAAAGGTTTAGTTCATTTTTCTACTTTTACTAAAATAGTTTTATAGTAATGAATCGAATAACTTTTAAAATCCTTAGAGGAATAGGGATAGTGTTTTTATTTACTTTCCATTTGACTATCCATAGTCAAGCAATAACTGAAAAATCAGTTAAGAAAAGAGATCCGCAAGAAGCTTACAAACGTTATATGGACTCTGACGATATGCAAAAGAAAATGGTTAAAATGAAAAAAGCTGCAAAACTATTGCCAGTAATTTTTGATTCATTATCAAAAATTAATTCTATAGAATACAGAATAAAGCAAAGAAAGACACATCGCCATGGATATAATATTGATGCAATATTCATACAAAAAAAAGGATATGATATTAAAGATATAGGTTTTGATAAGGCATTCATAAAGTCATATGGAACTGTTAATAGAAAACCGTTTTCATTTGCTTATAATGGTGATTTCTTTTTCCATCAGAAAGATGAAAAAGTAAAAAAATATAAAAATCCCTCAAAAGGTTTTTTAGTGGGACTTTTATCAATTCCAGTATTTAACTTAAGGGTAGATGCATTTACGCAAAGCAAACTTTTTCAGCGTAAAGCCACTGCTGTTTATGAAGGTAAAGAAATAAAAAATGGAAAATTATGCCATAAATTTGAGTCGATAATTTTCAACTATGACAAAGAAAAGGATAAAGTAGTACCAAGAAAAAGAGACAAGATATGGATAGATGAAAAGACTCATTTGCCTGTAGCAATATCATCACGAACTTCTGAAGCAGAAATTACAATCATAAGTATCAACAAAGAATTCCCTAAATCATTTTTTTCAATAGAAAGCACTGATAATATAAAGGAGTATAACAGACAAGATTCAGATGAGATCAAAGGCAAAGACTATTTGTTGAAATCAAGTACTATATCACCTGAATGGTCTGGGATTTCACAAAAGGGTAAAAAATATTCTCTCGAAAGCCTAAAAGGAAAAGTAGTCTTTATCGATTTTTGGGGCACATGGTGTCCACCTTGTATCAAAGCAATGCCTCATATAGAAAAGTTGTATCAACATTATAAAAATAATGATGATGTTGTGGTTATTGGTATTTCTGCCAATGAGAAAGATAAAAAAGCAGCAGCCACCTATTTTACGAAGAAAGAGTATAATTATGTACACATTCCTAATGGCGATGAGATAGCAAAATCCTTTAAAGTAGTTTCTTTTCCTACATTATATATCATTGATAAAAATGGTAAAATAGTACGCTCAACACTTTCTTCCGAGTCTGGTGATATTGACTGGTGGAAAAAAACAATTGATGCATTGTTAAAATAAATGCAACGATTTCTCTCAAGGCAAAAATTGTTAGATTATCACAATATTTCTATATTGTAAGATGATTTATAACAAATTGATTCTTTCATGAACGCGTTTTTTAGACTTTTTTTAGGAGCTTTTTTTATTTGTATTTTTTTGAGTTTCTCTGCATTTGTTCAGACTTATTCTTATGAAGTAATAGTAAAAGACCTACAAATACCTTGGGGTTTTGCTTTTCTACCAGACAATTCAATGCTTATTACGGAAAAAAGTGGTGAAATGATTCATTTTAAGAATGGAAAAAAAATAACAGTTACCGGTTTACCACAAATAAAATCTTATGGTCAGGGAGGTTTGATGGATGTAGAATTACATCCCGATTTTGAAAAGAACAACTATATCTATTTTACATACGCAGCCACACATGGGAGAGGAAAAGGAGCAAACACGGCTTTGATGAGAGCTGTCTATAAGGATGGAAAATTGAGTGATACTAAAATTTTATACAAGGCTTCTCCTAATAGCACAAGAGGTCAGCATTTTGGTTCTAGAATTGCTTTTAATCGTGAAGGGTACTTATATTTTAGTGTTGGTGATAGAGGAAGTAGAGATACTAATCCGCAAGACATAACAAAAGATTGTGGTAAAATTTACCGCCTGCACGATGATGGAAAAATTCCTAATGACAACCCTTTCGTAAACACAGAAGGAGCAAAGAAGGCAATTTATAGTTATGGACATAGAAACCCACAAGGGATGGAAATCAATCCGTTTACTGGTGATATTTGGACACACGAACACGGGCCAAAAGGAGGTGATGAAATCAATATCATTGAAAGAGGTAAAAACTACGGATGGCCGAAAGCAAGCTATGGAATTAACTATAGCGGTTCAAAATTTACAGATAAAACATCAATACCTTCTATGAAAGATCCTTTGCATCATTGGACTCCTTCAATAGCACCTAGTGGAATGGCTTTTGTTAACAGTGATAAATATCCTGAACTGAAAGGGAATTTATTAGTTGGGTCATTAAAATTTCAATACGTATCAAGCTGCATATTAAAAAACGGAAAAGTAGTAAAAGAGGAAAAAATATTACAAGGTTTAGGAAGAGTTCGTTCTATTGAACTAGGTAACGATGGATTTATTTATGTAGGAATTGAAAACTTGGGAATCGTAAAACTCATCTACAAAAAATAGCGATTGCACTTCATAAAACTTCTTACAATGTAAGGATTGAATTTATTTATCTTCTAATTGCAAAAATATATATGATTTCAATCGCATAGAAATCAAAAAAAATTACATTTGTAATCGTTAAAAAAGCAAAGAACAATGTCTGAAAATATAGAAAAAATAAAATGTTTAATCATTGGTTCAGGACCAGCAGGATATACGGCCGCAATCTATGCAGCTAGAGCTGATATGAAACCAATAATGTATACAGGCTTACAAATGGGAGGTCAGTTAACGACAACTACTGAAGTTGATAATTTTCCTGGTTATGCTGATGGAACCGACGGTACTGCCATGATGGAAGATTTGAAGAAGCAAGCTGAACGATTTGGTACTGAAGTTCGTTTTGGAATGGTTACTGAAGTAGAATTAAGTAAAGAAGTAGGAGGAATTCACAAAGTAATTGTTGATGGTTCTAAGCAAATTGAAGCAAATACCGTTATTATTTCTACAGGAGCTACAGCTAAGTATTTAGGATTAGAAAGTGAACAACGTTTAATTGGCGGAGGTGTTTCTGCTTGTGCTACTTGTGATGGTTTTTTCTATAAAGGACAGGATGTTGTAGTTGTTGGAGCAGGAGATACTGCAGCAGAAGAAGCTACGTACCTAGCAAATATATGTAACAAAGTTACTGTGTTGGTTCGTAAAGATTATATGAGAGCTTCAAAAGCAATGCAACATCGAGTGAACAAAACAGAAAACATAGAAGTATTGTACAATACTGAGTTGGACGAGGTTTTAGGAGAAAATGTAGTTGATGGAGTGAGAGTTGTAAATAACCAAACAGGAGAGAAACATGAAATTCCTGTGATGGGATTATTTATTGCTATCGGACACAAACCAAATACTGATTTATTTAAAGATGTATTAGATATGGATGATACAGGATACTTAATTACCGAAGGAAAATCTACAAAGACCAATTTGCCCGGAGTATTTGCTGCCGGTGATGTACAAGATAAAGAATACAGACAAGCGGTAACAGCGGCAGGAACAGGATGTATGGCTGCTTTAGATGCAGAACGTTATTTAGGTGCTTTAAATTAACCTGAATGAAGTATAAGTTTCTCTTCTTTTTCTTTTCTTTTAGCTATTTTTTTATAAATGCTCAAGAAGTTGAAAAAGAAGAGAAACTATTAACACAGCTCACACCTTTCTTGTCCAAAACCTACTTCAGTGTTAATTTAGGAGGTGTTTTCTATCCATTTTCTAATGATAATTTAAAAGATGGATATGCATCCGATAAAATTGCAAAGAACCCTTTTTCTGGACGATTTTTACTAGGTTATAAAATCAAACAACATCTTTCATTACAGTTTGGAGTATTAAGGCCAGCATCATGGTTTTCTTATGATAATGTAAATAATATTGGCTACAAGCGAAGTGTCTGGGTGAATATCTGGTCATTGTCGTTAAAAAACAATTTTCAACTGAATAATAAACTATCTGTTTTTGCAGAATTAGGAGCTGCCAATGTAGCTCGAGTTGGCTTTTCTGTAAATGATGTTATAGTGTATTCGGATGCTCATTATGGAAGTGTCATTGCTGGAGCGGGTTTACAATATTGGCTCAATGACAAATGGCGATTGTCTTTGAGTCAAGTATATATTCCAGAATCCAAAACACACAACCAACCTACAATATCTCAGACATCTATAGGGTTTGAATATCATTTAAAACAATTACCAAAAGATTCCATTATCGCATATGCTAGAAACGAACACTTCTTCCCAAAAAATATGATTCAAGTTAGTTATGGTAATAGTGGAATTGGTTTTGGAGCTAACAGATTTTTCAGTATGGAGTTGCAAGTAGGGAAATCTAGTGTTGGTGTTCCGGTTTTTTGGGTTGGTGATTCGAAAGCTAAACATGCTTTTTCCGTAACATATCAAAGAACAGCATTTCGATCTAAAAAATTGTTTTCATTAGATTGGGGAGTTAGTATTACTGGGTTTCAAACAGAACTGAATAAAGAAAATGTGTTAGCATTTTCTATTTTTCCAGTGATTCGTTTTTATTTGTTGAGAACAAAAGGTTTTGATATGTATACCAATTATTCAGTAATCGGACCTACCTACCTCACCAAAAATAATATTGATGACTTAAAAGTAGGACCCAACCTTACGTATCAAGATGCAATGGGGCTGGGTGCTTTTTTTGGGAAGGATAGAAAATACAATTTTGAACTACGAATCATGCATTATTCTAACGGAAATATCTTCACCAAAAATACAGGAATTGCTATCCCTCTTCAATTTACCTTTGGAAAGACTTTCTAAAATAAACTTTGTAATAGAATAACAAATTAAGCCATTACTGAAGCTTTCTTAGATTTTCTGTATAAGAAAGAATTAAAAATATTTCTTTTCCCAAAATTGTTCATGGATTTAGCATTCACAAACCTCCCAAAGAGTATACGATTTACACCAAAATATTCGTAAGTATTACCATCTGTAAACGTAACTTCTAATAATGACCCGTCCTGAATAAAGGCTACATAATTTTAAACATTATGTACAAAAATGACAAAGTAATTAGACGGTATTCTGAATCTTTTAAACTTAAAATTTT
>Ga0209223_10002295_pt1 | contig 19376 bp, 18 predicted proteins | sample COG_06_FD_184750 | JGI IMG/M metagenome (GOLD analysis project Ga0209223, IMG submission 184750) | Pelagic Microbial community sample from North Sea - COGITO 998_met_06 (SPAdes) (version 2) | ecosystem: Environmental > Aquatic > Marine > Neritic zone/Coastal water | place: Helgoland, sampling...
ATGATTGATTTACTAAACTCTATTAAATTACAATATTAATTATTAAATTAATATATTAAATTACAAATGATATAGAAATTTGAGAACATAAAATATATAAATGAGTGAAATTTCCCTTACGGTGAGTAGTGCAAGAGTGCATGAGTTTTATACTCGTCATCCAAACTTGGATATTAACAGAATGAACGAACTATTCTGTGACGTTATCGAATCCTTAATAGATGATATGGATACTACATCGATCCGAACTGAAATACTGTCCACTCTCCGAGAACAAAATTCCAAGATCTCTGAAATGAAAGGTGAACTGAAGAGTATGGAGAACGCCATCAGCAATAATCTCACGGTAAAATTCGTTGACCTGAAACGCGATTACATCGAAGACGTAAAAAATATCGTGCATATCAGTTCTTCAGACAATAATGAGAAACTAATAAATTATCTCAACAAGGAGAACGAAAACCTTCTATCAAAAACAGAAATGATAATCAAGGAAATTGCGGGTAAGGACGAGAACTCAAAAATCATTTCTCAGATGTTAGATTCTTTCAAAGCAGACCTGACTACTGAGACGAAAAGATTGCTTGAAACATCTGTAGATTCAAGTTCGATCACGAATTTCATCTCCAATTTTGATACGAAATGTAGTAGTCTGTTCCAATCGTTAAATACTCCTTTGTATACGTGCATTTCAGCGAGTGAAGAACGCATTCAGAATAACCTCAACGCAGTCAAAAACGCAAGCACTTCAAACGAGAAGGTATTTGATGAATTGGGTCAGTATCTTAGTCGTTTTAACCAAAATTCAAGCATAAAAGGCGCGGTTTCCGAACGCCAATTGGAAGATGTTCTCACAAAATTATACCCAAGCGCTGAAATTTTAGATACATCTGCCCAGTCTGGAAGCGGAGATTTGATATTAAAAAGACCAAATAAAGTGGAGATTTTACTCGAAAATAAATGCTATGCAAAGTCGTTGAATGCTCAGGAAATTGACAAATTCCTGAAAGATGCAAATTCTCTTCGGAAGCACGGTATTTTCCTTTCTCAAACCAGCGGGATTGTATCCAAAGAGAATTTTCAAATCGATGTCCATAATGGTTTGGTTCTCGTTTACTTACATTTTGTTAATTATGATAGTTCAAAAATCCAATCAGCCGTTAATATAATCGACCACTTCTCCTCCAAATTAAATGTTGTTGATGGAGAACATGATGATAATTCTATTTCTTCAGAAATCCTTGAAAGTATCAATTTCGAATTCCAAGGTTTTCTTAGTAAAAAAGATAATATCATTGCGTCTACGAAAGAAAATCAGCGAAAGTTGATCAGTCAATTGGAGGAGTTAACTTTGATGTCCCTTGAAAAATATCTTTCGACCAAATTTGCTTTCACAAAAAAAGGGTTTACATGTGAAATCTGTGAGAATTGGACTGGGCCAACGAAGAAATCGTTATCTGCGCATATGCGAGCGTGTAAGAAAACCGGTGCGATTAAAGTGGATACACAAAATACTATATAAATATACACTAAATTTATCTATCATAAAACAATTGGACTATTTCAACTGTTTTGTCTGTCTTATTTTTTTCGTCTATCCAATAGTCTATCTGTGAAGATAACGCATGTAATCTCTCTTCCCATTCTTTCTTTTTTGTTTTTTTCACAGTACAAATGCCTTGTTTTGTGAGACCCCAACAAGATGTTATTTTGTTGTCTCCATCCATGTAGTCATCTGGATTAAAACGAATGAAGAGAATCGGTCGATGACCTACATCTTGAGATAACTCCATTAATCTTTTGTTCTCGCAAGAACAATCGTAATCTGTATGTTTATTTTCGTCTGTTTCAATGTCTAATACTTGATATCCTAAGTCAAGAAGTAAATCAGGTCTGCGACGAGAACATCCGTCTTTGACTCTCTTATCGGTAATCCATTCAAATTGACTATATTTGGTCTTGATATACTCTGCAACCGCGGTTTCTTTTGTTTTATAGTTTCGTGCGACAGGTTTATCTGGGAACATGTGGATATAGCAATGTAAACAGTATTTATCGTATTTTTTGTTTGCGAGTGTACTACACCAATCGCTTTTACATAGTGAAGATCCGCCACATTCGTAGCATTTTTGTTTATGTTTTCCATGTTTGCAAATACCAGACCCACTACATTCGTAGCATTTTTGTTTATGTTTTCCATGTTCACAAATACCAGATCCGCCGCATTCTCTGCATATATGTTTATGTTTTCCATGTTCACAAATACTAGACCCGCCACATTCTCTGCATCTGTCTTTTCGTGTTCTGTGTTTACAAATACTAGACCCGCCGCATTCTCTGCATCTGTCTTTTCGTGTTCTGTGTTTACAAAAGAAAGATCCGCCGCATTCTCTGCATTGTGATTTTTGTCTTCCATGTTCACATTTGTAATTCACGCTAATCATTCCTTTCAGTTTATGTGTTCCACAATATAACGGTTTCTGACCTTCATTATTAAAACTTGCCTGTTTCTTACAGTCAGGGTCTTTACAAATCGTCATTTTTGATGGGTTTGTTGTTTATATCATTTTTGAATGGGATATTATTCAATTTTACACATGATAATCTCTTCAAATGTGTTTTTCTGTCCATCAAAAAGGATAACCCTTTTATGATGTCAGTTGTTTTAAACTAAGTCATTTTGAAGGAATTATATACAAATATATACCTCAATAGAAACAACACGATTTTTCAAATTCCAACTCTCTAGAGATTTTTTCACTTTTGGACATTTTTAAAAATGTCCAATTTTCATTTTTCCCAAATAGTTTTTCAAAAAAATCTACAAAAAACACGTTCACAGCATAATGCTTTGATTTCTATTTTTCCTTAAAATAATTGACTGCATACTTTTTTTATTATTTTGATGCGGAATGATTTAGGAATATTTTTTGTTACCCTATTATAAGATAACACTGATAACAAAAAATGTCCCAAAAATGTTCCTCATTGTTCTATTGTGAATTATGTGATTATAAATGCAGTAAACAAAGTGTATTTAATAAACATTTATCCACAGCAAAACATCAAAAGATAACAAATGATAACAATAATGTTCCGTTAACATGTAAACAATGTTTGAAAACATTCAAACATAGATCAGGATTATCCAGACACAGCAAAAAATGCGGTATGGTCGCACCAAAACAGGTAGAATCTAATACCAAAACAGAAAATATAGATATATCTAAAAGCGATATTTTGATGATTCTTCAGCAAAACCAAGAGTTACTTACGAGTAACCAAGAGTTCAAACAACTCATGATTGATCAATCCAAACAGATCCAAGAACAGCAAGCAGAAAACCAAGAACTACAGAAACAACTCATCGATGCAGTCAAAGTAAGTGGACCCCATATAGAGAACCAAACAAATATCAACAATAATAATCAAAAGTTCAATCTGAATTTCTTCTTGAATGAACAATGTAAAGATGCGATAAATATGTCTGATTTTATTGAGAACATGGAATTAGACATAGAAGACCTGACCGAAACGGGCAGATTAGGCTATGTGGGAGGCATTTCACGTATTTTAATCAATAAACTCCAAGAATTGGATATCTATAAGCGTCCTCTTCATTGCACAGACATGAAACGTGAGACATTGTATATAAAAGAGAACGATGAATGGGAGAAGGAAGATAACTCAAAGAAGAGAATGACAAGTCTTATCAATAAAGTTGCGAACAAAAACTGTAGAAATTTGAATACATGGACCGAAAAACATCCAGAATATCAAGTATTTGATTCTCTAGACAATATGGAATATATGCGGTTGACCCAAATAGTCTTAGGAGGACTTGGTGAACAAGAATGCAATCAATTCAAAGACAAAATCATCCGCGGAGTCATCAAAGAAGTCATGGTGAATAAGTAATCATATCTATTTTCGTAATAATTATGATTAATCCTCAAAATCACTGCAATCAAACCATTTGTCGAAGACCTTGATCAGTCCCTTTTTAAGTTTCTGAGTTCCATTACCTTTCGGTTTTAGATAAATACTATCGGGTTTTGTTGTATGTTTACTCGTTTTTATTTCCTTATAGCATGCAAAACGCTTAAATCGTTTCAGATTACAGCCATGTTTCTTGTTGGTACAAGGAATAATCTCTGATGCTTTCACTTGGTGTAATCCCTTCTCTCTTAATTCTTTTGTGTTCGCTTTGGGTGATGCTAATTTCTTCGCAGTTTTACTCTTTGCACCACCACCTTTTATACGAGATGTTTTTCTGGCATTCTTACCAGATGACTTTTTTGCGGTTTTACGGTGCATTCTATATAAATATCACAGATAAAATTGAATCTATATATAAAATTGGTAAACACTATTACTTGTTAAATTGATTCTAAAAATATGAGCGTATATCGTATGCCCTACTTCGGGGTAAAAACATACAAACATGATATATATGGTAATGAAATAATGAAATTATACGTAAGTTATACTCCAAACCCCGAGTATATTCTTCCAGATTATACAGAAACGCATCACCTGTTTGTCAGTAATCTTGGTCCACATAATGCAGAAGCGACCAAGCGGATAATAAGAAGCTTCTTAACCTCATTGCGCTACGCACGATGGGATATACAAAACAATAATGGTTCAAATACTATCGATGTATTTGATTATAACGAAGGCATGATTGAACATCTTAACGATTATCTTTACCGAGAAAATATTAACCTCAATAATCAAATTAGAGGGTGTCCTGTATGCCAAGAAGAGATTGTTGCTCCTGAGAGCGATGAGGATGAGGATGAGGGTGACGAGATTATTGTATGTGCAAACGATACCGAAGACGAACACTCGACTTGCGTGACTGGTCGTATTCACGAGCGCTGCATTGATGAGTACTTACTACAACATCCGAATGTTTCACTCGACATTGACAATCATCATTGGATATGTGCTGACTGTCAAAATTGAGAAAGTGATATAAATTATAAAATAAAAAGGAGGTGGTCATCTTTTTATTTGAGCATTTTCAAAATAGAATTCTCTGAAGATTTTTGCGGTTTTACGGTGCATATCCTGTGTATATATTATAGATATAAAATTGAAATTAAATGAACATCTTCTTTATACATACATCAAAACACATTGTTCGATTCTACAAAGAATATGCCTGTATTTTCTAGACCTATTCGCACTACATCTAACGAGTTCACCGCAGATGCTGCTTGTCCAGACATTGGATATCAACGTCTAAGTGAACGTCAACACATCCTCGAAAAGGGTGGAAAAAAGAGTTGGTTTGAGGTTCCACACGATTTTGGAGGTGGAAGAAGAAATGTCGTTGGTCACAAACTACAGACGTGCAGTTGTAAAAAACATACTACCGATGTATATTGCTTACAGGGTGATATTCTAGTATATCACTGCATCACCCGCGTTGGTTTTGTATGGATGTCTAAATAATCGTTCAAATGCGATTGAGATAGAAAACATACAATTTTACACAAAAATAAAAAGGAGGTTATCCTCTTTTTTATTTGAGCATTTCCAAAAAGTTCAATAATATTTTTCAAACTCTCTAGAATTTTTTACACTTTTGGACATTTTTAAAAATGTCCAATTTTCATTTTTCCCAAATAGTTTTTCAAAAAAAACTACAAAAAACACGTTCACAGCATAATGCTTTGATTTCTATTTTTCCTTAAAAAAGTTGGCTGCATACTTTTTTTATTATTTTGATGCGGAATGATTTAGGGGATTTTTATCTTCGTATAATATACGAAAAATGACGAACATAGAAAATCCCGAAAATCCCAAAAAAAATGAATGTATACATTGTAACTATATGACGAGTAGTAAAAAAGACTATGAGAAACATTTACTCACACGTAAACATCAAATACGAACAAATACGAACAATGACGAAGGAAAAATCCTGAAAATCCCAGCTAGAAATAAGGTTTATTCTTGTAATTGTGGTAAACAATTTAAACATGCTTCATCTTTGTGGAACCACAAACAAAAATGCATTCCAACGCAGGAATCCGTAGATGATGAACAAGAAATCCCCGCAAAACCAACCGATTCGGCAATGATCTTAGAATTATTGAAGCAAAACCAAGAGTTCAAACAACTTATGATTGACCAATCGAAACAGATCCAAGAACAGCAAGCAGAAAATCAAGAACTACAGAAACAACTCATCGACGCAGTCAAAGTAAGTGGGCCCCATATAGAGAACCAAACAAATATCAACAATAATAATCAAAAATTCAATCTTAATTTCTTCTTGAATGAACAATGTAAAGATGCGATAAATATGTCTGATTTTATTGAGAACATGGAATTAGACATAGAAGATCTGACCGAAACGGGCAGATTGGGTTACGTAGGAGGAATTTCACGTATTTTAATCAATAAACTCCAAGAATTAGATATTTACAAGCGTCCTCTTCACTGTACCGATATGAAACGCGAAACATTGTATATAAAAGAGAACGACGAATGGGAGAAGGAAGATAATTCAAAGAAGAGAATGACAAGTCTTATCAATAAAGTTGCGAACAAAAACTGTAGAAATTTGAATACATGGACCGAAAAACATCCCGAATACCAAGTATTTGATTCTCTAGACAATATGGAATATATGCGGTTGACCCAAATAGTCTTAGGTGGATTAGGAGAACAAGAATGCAATCAATTCAAAGACAAAATCATCCGCGGAGTCATCAAAGAAGTCATGGTGAATAAGTAATCGTCTATTTTCAAAAATGTATGTTTTTCAAATTAGAATTCTCTGAAGATTTTTGCACTTTTGGACATTTTTAAAAATGTCTGCCCATCAACGATGATGTCGCAAACCGAACGCATTTATTAGCGTAGACACTCGTTAATTGGTGTTTCTGTTTTATATGATATCTTCAAAAATATCATATAAAAACCTTGTTAGGAAGTTACTTCTTATTTCTTGTATTTTTCTTGGTTTTTCTTACCGTTTTTTTAGGTTTAGTTCTTGTATTTCTGCGTTTTTTCGTCTTCTTACCGCCAGTTTTGTTACGATTTAGCCAAAATTTAGGGTTGGGACGCCCATCTTTGAATGCATCAGGATTATTTTTTATAATTTCATCAAACTCTTTTCGACCTTGTATAACTTCTGGGTGTTCTTTTTGATACTGTGCTACAGATTTTTCAAAATATTCAAAAAACGTATCTAATTTTTGTTGTCGTTCATCCAAATCATCTTGAACTAATTTTATTATGGTTTGTTTCAAAGTTTCATTCGCCTGATTTATCTTTGGTTCTTCATTATTTACAACAGTATCCTTTTTGCCTATATTTGTTTCATATTCCATTATCTTATTTCCCATATCTCCCATATCAGGAAATACAGTTTGTTGCGGAATAACATTCATATCTCTACCTCCTTTCATTATCTTCTTTATTAACTTTTGTAAGTTTTTTGGACGAAATGTTATCAATAAATTAGACAATGTTAGTAAATTATAGTATCTCTGTCGTTGTTTATTTCCCAACTTTACTGGATTCGGTGGTAAAAAGAAATCATTTAATATTTCACATCTACTTTGAAGATTTTCAGATATCTCAGGTCCCCTTTCTATAACAATAGTTTTTTTATTAATATGTTTGCAAATATCAGTAGAATTTTCAAGTATACCGCGGAATACCTTATCAATACCATCTGTATCTACAATCCATTCCCATTTTGACGAATCAAAATCTATAAACATATAATTCGTTTTTATACTATTGCAGCAAGAACACGCGACATCATAAACGGTGTTTTTTAAATCATCTTTATCGTCTTCGATTTTGGTTTTTATCTCATCTTTTTCACGTGTAGTAGCAGTAAATTCATTTAATCCTAATCCTCTTAATTTATTAGACATTTCATCTTTTTCCATACCGTTATAATATAATCCCGTCGTTACTGCTGCTTGATATATATTCAAAACATGCTCACAATGAAATTTTTCTTTTTGGTTTGCTTTTCTTACTCCGCATATATAACAATCTTTTGTGTCTTGCCAGTTCGAACCAAACATATTATAACATTGAGTACCTGTGTTAGACGGTTCAAAAAATTTACGGTAATCAATTCCCTTTCCCTTTAAATAAAGTTTTTCGTCAAATAGTAATTTGATTAGTTTATTGTGTCCAGTGCTTCGTGTTCCTTCTCCTTCAACTATGTCTTTATAATTAATTCCTTGTATATTATTTACTAATGTTGATATATCGCTTTCAATTTGAATATCCGCAGATTTGTCTATATCTCTAGAAAAACTATCTACCATTTTTTGTAATTTTCCTAATGCTGCAGGGAATATGTCTTCAGTTAATTTATCTAAACCTTGTTTGTTGAGATATTCAATTGGGACCTCTCTACCATCTATATTAAGCACCTTACTATTCAAATCCTCCACCAAATCATACATTTCATTGTATAAAGTGTCGATAGATTGACCGCTGTAAGCGATTTTATTTCTATGTTTTTGCTGTTTTTCTTCTAGTCTTTGTTGTTTTTTTGAAGGCATTTCTAATACAGACTTTAATATGGCATCTTTTCTCTGTTCACTATAATCCACTACTTTTCGTTTTATACCACTTCTTCTTGTTGATTGCTGAATTTCCTCCTCACTTTCACTCTCCATTTCTGTATCATATCCTCGTTCCTCAAGCAGCTGCACCACAGCCATATGGCCTTTCTTCTCGGCTATCATCAAGGGAGTCTTCTTATTAAAGGTCTTGGTGATGTCAGCTCCGCGCTCCAGCAACACTCTCACTATATCCACACGACCCTTCTGTGAGGCCGCGTACAAAGGGGTGACCCCTTTATCATCAGCCTTGTTCACATCTGCCCCCGCTGCTATGAGGGCCTGCACCACCTCGAGGTGGCTATTGCGGGAGGCCCGGGATATGGGAGTACTGCCATTGTTATCGGCCTTGTTCACATTTGCCCCCGCTGCTATGAGGGCCTGCACTACCTCGAGGTGGCCCATGTAGGAGGCCCCATATATGGGAGTCCAGCCATCGTTACCGGCCCTGTTCACATCTGCCCCCGCTGCTATGAGGGCCTGCACTACCTCGAGGTGGCCCTTGACGGAGGCCACGGATATGGGAGTCCAGCCATCGTTATTGGCCCTGTTCACATCTGCTCCCGCTGCTACGAGCGCCTGCACTACCTCGAGGTGGCCCTTGTAGGAGGCCGCATATATGGGAGTCCTGCCATCGTTATCGGCCTTGCTCACATCTGCCCCCGCTGCCAGGAGGGCCTGCACTACCTCAAGGTGGCCCCTGATGGAGGCCCTGGATATGGGAGTATAGCCATCGTTATCGGCCTTGTTCACATCTGCCCCCGCTGCTAGGAGGGCCTGCACTACCTCGAGGTGGCCATACTGGGAGGCCCCGTATATGGGAGTATAGCCATCGTTATCCGACTTGTCCTTGTCCGCCCCCGCTGCTATGAGTGCCTGCACTACCTCGAGGTGGCCATTGTAGGAGGCCCAGAATATGGGAGTATAGCCATCGTTATCCGACTTGTCCTTGTCCGCCCCCGCTGTTATGAGGGCCTCCACCATCTCGATGCGACCTTGATATGAGGCAATTATCAAGGGAGTAGTGCCGTCGTCATCAGTCTCGTCCACATCTACATCATTGTTCTGCAAAAGTTGATTAACTTGTTTATATATCTCTTCTCCGGACAATTCGTTATTATTTATAACGTCTAAAAGTTGCCCACCTCCTTTCTGGGTTCTTAGATGTTTCTTCAAAGTTGTTGATTTCTTTGATGTGTTATTATTATGTTTCTTTACAGTCTTTTTTATCCTCATTATTGAGTATTTATATATAAATACACTTACATTTATTTTATCATTTCAAAAAAATCAATAATATTTTTCAAAATAGAATTCTCTGAAGATTTTTGCACTTTTGGACATTTTTAAAAATGTCCAATTTTCATTTTTCCCAAATAGTTTTTCAAAAAAATCTACAAAAACACGTTCAAAGCATAATGCTGTGATTTCTATTTTTCCTTAAAATAATTGGCTGCATATTTTTTTTTATTATTTTGGTGCGAAAGGATTTAGGCATTTTTATTATTTCCATATATTATACTTTTTTGGAAATAAAAAATGCCGAAAAATGCCGAAATATTCTTGTGCAATAAATGTAACTTCAAATGCAGCAAAAAGAGTAACTATGAGCAACACCTACTCACACGTAAACATAATATGGAACTAAATGGAAATGATTGGAAATCAAAAAATGCCGTATGTGAAAATTGTGAAAAAACCTTCAAAACTGCGTCTGGACTGTGGAAACACCAACAAAAATGCACAAATAAGCAAATGGTGCGACAACATGATCCGGAACCCGATATCTCCAAGCGCGATATTCTAACTATTTTGGAGCAAAATCAAGAATTCAAGCAACTCATGTTGGACCAATCCAGACAAATCCAGAAACAACAAGACGAGAATCAAGAATTACAGAAACAACTCATCGAAGCGGTGAAAATAGGTGGATCCCATATAGAGAACCAAACCATCAACAACAATCAGAAGTTCAACTTGCAATTTTTCTTGAATGAACAATGTAAAGATGCGATAAATATGTCTGATTTCATTGAGAACATGGAATTAGACATGGAAGACCTGACAGAAACAGGTCGTTTGGGTTACGTAGGAGGCATTTCACGCATTTTGGTGAATAAACTCCAAGAATTGGATATTTACAAGCGTCCTCTTCACTGTACAGACATGAAACGCGAAACATTGTATATCCGAGAAAACGACGAATGGGCAAAAGAGGACCATTCCAAAGAAAAACTCAAGGAAATCGTGGAGAAAGTGTCCAATAAAAATTGCCGAAACATCAAACAGTGGACGGATGAACATCCCGACTACCAAGTATTTGATTCATATGAGAACATGGAATATATGAAACTCACCCAAGCAGTGTTAGGAGGACTTGGTGAACAAGAATGTCGTCAATTCAAGGACAGGATCGTCAAAAGTATCATCAAAGAGGTGATGGTGAATAAATAATATATCGGTTGTATACAATAAAAAATAAGATATCTATCCTATTTTTTATTCAAAGTCGCTCATTGTCCCTTTTTTTTGAAAGATTCCATCATAGTTTGGTTGCGTTTTTTGAAAGATTCCATCATAAGTTTATGGTTGGCTATTTTTCTGGCCAATTCTTCATTGGGGCACTTCGCCACCGCGACTGGTTTCTTCGCATTCCGAGGCCAGGGATATACACGAAGAGGTGTCATTTTTTGAAATGTTCCGTCTGCTAATCTTCTGAAATACATTTTTGATTGCGTTATATACATTATCTATGGTGCTAGTGTCTATATTGTATTTTTTATTGATTTTTACCAGTGACCTAGTGAAAGACCTAGAAATTCCCACTTAGTTATAAACAATCACTTCCATGGTGGTGGAACCAGGGTTTTTGGAGTTGATGGCTCTCCGGGCAACAATGTCTTCGTATTGATAATCTTTAAAATTATCCATAACAAAGTCCACTTTCGCATTACTCATCGCGAAATGGATTTTTTTCTTGTTCAATGATTTGATACCATCAAATAATTTGTTATGGGCGTCCAAATCAAAGCCATCCGCAACATAACCAACAAACGATTTCGCATTTTCAGGAGCATATGGAGGGTCCAGATACACAAAATCGCCCTTCGTGGGCGTATGAATAGACTCTTCAAACCCCCGACATGCGAATTCCACGCCTTGGACCAACTCACTGATCGAATTCAATTCGTCTTTGGTGATGATGGTTGGGGTCGTTTTATAATGACCATATGGCACATTGTAACCGTTGGGTCCTTCACGATACATGCCCCTGAAGCAGAGTTTGTTAATAATCATAAATAGAGCTGAACGTTCTACGCTGTGTTTGTCTTCCATAGTATTGTATTTATCACGTATCCAGTAATAATAGCTTTCTTTGGACGTCTTTGCTTCTTCTAATGTGTTGGGTTTTCGGTTGATGTCGGTTCCGTCAATACTATCATATGTCTGTATGTATGTTTCAATATGTCTGAACAATTCATCTTTGTTGTTTTGGACGTGTTTGTATACATGAATGAGTGTTTCGTTGATATCATATGCATATATCTTGTTTTTGATAACGATTTTTTGCTGTTTTTGTAAAGAAAGCACCGCCAACAATACACTCCCTCCACCCAAGAACAATTCGTGATAATTGTTTATTTCCTTTGGTAACTTGTTGGTCACGTTGTCTATAATCTGCGTCTTTCCTCCGACCCATTTTAAGAATGGTTTTTGTAATTTTTGTTCGGTGTTCTCGGGTTCAATGATCACCTTTTTCTTGACTGTTTTTTTGGTATTTTTGATTGGCGTGTCTTCGCATTGAGTTGCGATGTCCTTTTTGTTCACAAGTTGTAATCTTTCATCTACTGCTTTGTTTACCATTTGTTGAAAATTATCCTCAAACAACTGGAGTTTGGTCGTCAATTGTTGAACCTCTATTTTTAATTGATTGATCGTATTCGCACTACCTCCACACGGCGTTTTACGCCGTTTGTGCGAACCATAATGTGATTTTTGAGCGAATTCTTTTCCGCAATCTTCACAGCTGTATTTTCCCATGTCTTCTATATACTATATTTGGATCCTAATTCTAAGTCAATTTTGTATATTAACAAAAAATAACAACTTTCGTTAAATCTAATTTTGTGCCATATAAAATTGATTTTTATCCTTCAATAGGAGGATAATATAGAGATACAGATATAGATACACGAATAGAAGATGACCACACTTGAAACTACGGCTACGTTGGAGGATATTACGGAGGCATTGGAGGCCATTGAGATATACGAGAAGCAGAGCACGAACACAGAGAGTCAAGTGGATGACCTAGCCGATGCGTTGGGGTCCATTACGTTAAACAAGAAAACAGCCCCGACCGAGACGATGAATGACATAGTTCTGAAACTGATCCCCGCCCTTATGAAGCGAATCCGTCAGTATCACGAATTGTTCACGCAACCTCTCATTGCTGAATTCTGGGAAGAGACGTTACATAATGCGTTTGCTGATTCTGGATTTTCAACCACATGGAAAGCCGATAGGTCACACAAGGTCGGTGAGGACATGCGCATTGAAAATATGCCGAATTCGCGGATTTCATGTAAGTCGGGACAGTTGACCACGCCTCGCAAAGGAAGCCCAAGTGTGAAGTTCAATGGAAGCAGAACCACGAGTCAGGAGAGTATAGCCGATAAGATAGCGCATCTATCCGCCGACCACGACGACTGGTATTTCCTTTTGGCCAAAAAGAAGCCATTTGATAAAACATACCGATTGCTTATCTTTGAATCGTCTGTGTGTAAGGTGAACAAGTTGACTTGGGCTGAGAATGATTCAGGAAAGCAGTGGATTGGCGTAGGCGATTTCCAAGCAAGCATTAACAAGAGCATGAGTTCTCAGTTGTGGACGACCTTGCCGATGGATATGGTGACCTACAAATATGACATTGTGGTCTAAGACTCGTTTCTTAGTAGAAAACAACAAAAACAACAAAAACAACAAAAATAAAAAATATGTAAATACTGTATATTTTTTTCTAATTTATGCGCGCGAATTACGAGGTCTCTACCCCACGCAGTCTTTCATTACACAGGTCTACATAGTCTTCATTGATTTCATATCCGATAAAGTGGATATTGTGTTTTTTTGCCGCCACACATTCGCTTCCCGAGCCTGCGAAAGGGACCACCAATACCGTATCTTCGCCATTTTTGCTGGCCTTGATGAGTTTTTCGCACAATTCCAATGGTTTTTGAGTGGGGTGATTCACGCGTTCCTTTTTGCCGGCACCTCCCGCCAATGCGGATATCTTAATCACATCGCGAGGCAGAGCGCCATTTGCGTGAGCCGTATACGTGGTCTCTTTTTCACCATTACTGAATCGTCCCTTGGTCGCTTTTCTCACCTTTCCTGCCGCGTTCTTTAAGAAAGTGTCGGTGTATGGTTCTCTCACATCGTCTTTGTTGAACACAGGCTTCTCTTTGTAGCAACATAGAATACTTTCGTGTGTTCTCTGCCAGAAGTTCAAAGAAGGAGTCACTTTGTTGGTGTAATGCCAAATGATCCATCTCACATTGATGTTGATTCTTACACGAATGAAAGCCAATATCTCACTGAATCCATAAATATAGAGGGTTCCTGCGGGTTTTAGAATACGAATACATTCGCGAATCCAGTCATCGCACCAAACCAAATAATCATCCATTTTTTGCTTGTCGCTATTGTTACCAAAGTCCTTGCCGATGTTATAGGGTGGGTCGCATATAACGATGTCTACAGACTCATCTTTGATTTTTTTCATCCCCTCAATACAATCCTCCTTCACCACTTTCTGTGTTTTCTCGCCGGTATTTGATACAATGTCTGTTTTCGTAGAGTCGGTGAATGTGTTTTCCACCACAGACGGTTCGGTTGGCGCAATGTGTTCATTTTTTTTGCCTTCCAGTTTGTTTGTGATGATACCTTCTACTACCTTTTCCAATGTCTTCTTGTTATCCTGACAAGGTCTCTTCCGATTCATATGCTTGTCATAGTGCGATTTCTGTGAAAACTCCTTCAAGCAACGTTCGCAAGTATAATCAGGCATGATATGTATATAACTACTTGTTGTATTTAACTCCTTTTAACAAAAAGAGTTAAAGTTCGGTATGTTTCAATTTTGTATCATAATAAAGATAATCCTATTTGGTGCATGTAATTTCTCTTCGTTATATAAATGAGTAACATCACCTATTATTCGGCCATTTATATTATCAATCGTTCCAAAAAAGTGGCGTCAAAATTGTGTTTCTCCGGATATGCTTGTGAATTCTTACCACAAGAAATAGAGTTGCGGGAATTCGCAGGTTTAGTCGCAAATATGCAAAAGATGTGCTTCAAGGACGAGAACACCGACAATGAAAATAGTGAACGTTTGTATGATTTGTTCGATGCGACTACAGATAAAACCATGGCGGTAGCTCTTTCTTTAGGATATGACGTTAATTTCACTGATTACAAAGAGTTTGTAGATGGTGGGTCGGCAACCATTCAAATGAGTTCGCAAGATGTATTGTCTCATCAGCAACCATGGCTCAATGAGGTGTGTCGTTCAAAACGTAGCACGCAAATAAGGAAGGGACCAGTCCAGCGTATGATGAAGTTAATTGATAAGTATATAACCGATGTATTAATGAAACAATACAAGAAAGTGAACGGGCTGTATTTGTATGTGGAAAAAGAACCTGACCACGGCGATCCCGAGTTTTTATTAGCATATTACAAGAAGTATGGGTTCAAAGAGTTCATTTTAGGCGGAGAAGTGGATGAAGAATATTACTATATGAAGAAATGTTACGGAAAAGACTTATCACCTTTGCGTAAAACCAAGGCGAAAAGCACAAGGGTTTCTAAGAAACGCAAACCAAATTCCACTGTGAAAAAGGCAGCAAGTGTTTGAATGATATAATGGTGTATTTAGATACAATATTATATAAGGATAGTTTATAAGAGTGTTATGTCTCTTAATTTTAAAATAAATGCAGACAATGAAGCATTGCAGTGGTGGAATTATGATTTGAACCACGAAGATATTCTTCACGATGCCGAAAACATCAAAGAATTACGAAAAAATCAATTATTTAATCAATGTCTGAACGAGATTTTAACAGAAGAAATGGCTGGCGAGGAAGCATCAATGGACGAAACCGAAGATGCTACGTATTTTAACCCAATCAAAGTCCCAAAAGAATCTAAAATCCGTCCAGTTCAATTGTCTAATGTTAATTATACCATTCATGATACGTATTCTGGTAAGAAAATTGGTATTAAAGATAAGATTACTCCTTCTTATTATTTTGATCCGGCATCCAGAAGTTATACAAAACCACAAGTAGCTGCTGATTTGATATCATTTATTAAAAAAAACGGTATTTTGAATACTCCTATTGATTTGACCAAATACGGATTTACAGATACTACTATGACCATTAAGTTGGAACAAATCAGTAGATGGAACTATATGGTGGTTTACGTCAACACTCCCGATGACCAATTTCAAATAAAAATAACACCTAATAAGGGCGAATATGACCCAGAAGACCCTGCCTTCCCTTATCTTGGCGGTAACGAAGACAAAGCAAAGTTTTTTAAAAAACACGCGAACGACTATCAAAATAAAGAATTAGTAGTTCACGGTAAACGTTTTATTTTGTGTAAATTATTAGGCGATTTATTACATGCCGCATTTGCAAGTGATGGTGATGCTGTCTTTACAAATGATGGATATTTACGTGATAGATGCATCAAAAATAAAGTAGAAGTCATACATAGAGAATATTGTAAAAAAGGTGATATTAATTGTAAAGAAGAGTTCTTGATGGAAAACACACAAACAGGCGGGGTTGCTGGAAAGAAAGGACCAAAAAAGGCAAAAGTAGTCAAATCGTCGAAGAAAAATGGACTCAAGAAAGACCCAAAGAATTTCAACCAAATCAGTATTTATTATTATTATCCCGTTCTAGATGGTGCTCAACAAGGTGGTTCCAAACAGAAAGGCGGAAACAAATCACTCGTTTTTCAGAATGAATCGAACAAAAAAAACTTATTGAATCATATTGATAATTATATTTCCAAAATGAATGATTTTGCGTCTTCATCTTTCAAGATGTATGGTAATGACGTTGCTTGTCCTGAAAACGTAAAAACATATATTCAAAAATTAAAGGATTATCTATCTGGAGATTGTAAGACCGCGATTGCTGGTCTGGATACAACTATGCAAATTGATGAATTCAACAAAGAACTTACCAAGTGGTTCCCACAAGATATTTTGTTTTCTTCTGAAGATATTGCCACCGAAATTCGTCCAGTCACGACAAAATATTTTTCACCAACTTCTATCAAAATGGTTTTTCCTTACAACCAAGATGTTCCTTATGATTTGAACTATTTTACATCTGATAAATTGTCTTTTGCCAAGTTTGTTGCTTCTGAAGTAGAGAAACCCGCAATGTCTCCTTATACTTTGAATGATGTTGTTTCTTATTTTGACCAAAAGTTGAATGCAATTGAACAGCCTGATACAAGTGATATGTATTTACCTGGACATGAAGAATTAGATGAAGCGATTGTATTAATCAACAGATTAAAAACAAAGAGTGATTTACAAAATAACGATGACTTTTTAGTATTAATGAATCTGCTTATAGATTCATCGTTCACTTCTGAAGATGAATTATTGAAAGCGTTTTTAATGGTGATATGTGGAAATGATGAAATCAAAGCACACACTATGTATACTAGTTTATTACCTTTGACGTATTTTAATGGTTTCAATATCTATGATTACCAGATATTATCTGAATTCGTAGAAACTCTTGGCGAGAACGTCTCTTTACCTGGAGGATATGAAGCATTCATGAAACTTGTTGGGGGCATTCCCGAAACTGTTTTTACTATGAAAACCGGCAGGGATATTGGTGAAATGGAAACAACCGACCAACCGATGAAACAACCTATTATGGCCGCAGGCAAAAAACAACGTCGTTCTCTCAAAAAGGGCGGTTCCAAACCCAAATCTACATTCACGGATAAACTCAAAACCCACAAAGAAGGCGAATCGTTCGCCCACGACGGCAAGAAATACACATTAGGCAACAGAGGACATTACACAACCAGACCTCTAACCACATTAGCAGACAAACTGAAGGCACACGAAGAAGGCGATTCGTTTGAACACGACGGCAAGAAATACACATTAGGACCCAACAAGCACATGAAGATTGAGGTGGTTGGTGGTAAGAAGACACGCAGAAAGAAGTCTGCTCGTCGCACGAGGAGAAAAACTTCCAAAAAATAAACTTCCTATGTTCTCAAACCAATAATATTGTAATCATTCGTCATACAATATTATTTACTTCTTCTTCTGGGTGCTTCTCTTCTTCACCGTCTTGTTTCTGTGGGACTTGGCCTTTCTGCAGTAAGTTCTCTTGGGTCCAGCCGCCACCTTGCATCCTCTCACCTTCTTGCACTTGTTCGGTCTCTTCACGGTTTTTCCTTTGCACAGATTCTTGCGATCCATAGTATACACTAAACCTAGAAAAAAAGTCAAGACGACCTTTTCTTTTTATTTATTTTTTTATTTTACTCCTTTTTCTCTTGAATACGCTTGGAACGACGAGGAGGCGGAGGAGGCGGAGGAATATTTTCTAGAGTGGATTTGTTCTCGCTTTCCAACTGTTCACGCGCCAACCGTTCGCGCTCTCGCTTTTCCAGTCTGTATCGCTTACGCACTTTTGTGATCTGTGCATGCATTTCTGCTTCCAATTCGTCACGGATTCGGTCCCAGTCATCCATATTGTGTTCTTCCGAGAACGCGGTTCTAAGACAAAATCGCTTGTGATCGCTCAATACAATCTGGAATTTTGCCCAAATGAGGCGGATCTCGCGGTCTTCGTAGATGTTAATAGCAGGCATGTTGTCTGATTCTTGTAGTTGCTTACTGTTTGTATAGAAAACAATCAAACATCTATCAATTTTCCTTGATTATGGAGAACACGAACAGAACGTATCAAATGAGGAGAAAGAAACAGTTCCAAAAAATAAATAAAAATAATGTTCTCAAATCAATAAAAAGTCAATTGACTTTTAGTTTTTGTTTATGTTTATGTTTATACTTCTTTATGCTGTCTTTGTATACATACTACCACGTCTGTATAGTGCTAAAGGGTCGTTGGACGTTTTACTATGAACACGAGCAGAACGTCTCAAAGGAGGAGGCGATGATTCTTGTGCCTTCTTGCGTTCCAAACTATCCTGTCGTCTTTTCTCAAGCATTGATTTATGCTCTTCGCGCAATTGTCTTTCGTTTTCTGCCTTCTCAGCTCTTACCATTTCCCGCGTCTCATAGATTTCCTTGCGACGCTGGGATTCCAAATCTCGGCGAACTTGTTCCCATTCATCCAAAGTATTATTTTTCCAATGTGCTCTTCTTGAACGCTGATGATCAGCCAACATGTTCTTGTATTTGGACCAAATCAAACTGAGTTTGCGGTCTTCGTTAATATCGATAGGCATAATTGTTCTTGTTGTTCTTCTTATTGTTTCACTGCTTCTAATAACAAGCAGTGAAAAGATTTCAATTTTCCACGGTTTTGGAGAACATTACACTCAAAACATTAATCTTTCATTAAACGCTTGACGAAACTATCCGGACTGTCCGGGTAACGATGATAACACTCTAGCACCTCTTGAGGGGTCTTGTTAATATACACGAGCTGGTCCTCGTCAATCAGGCAGGGT
>Ga0209223_10002296_pt1 | contig 19375 bp, 21 predicted proteins | sample COG_06_FD_184750 | JGI IMG/M metagenome (GOLD analysis project Ga0209223, IMG submission 184750) | Pelagic Microbial community sample from North Sea - COGITO 998_met_06 (SPAdes) (version 2) | ecosystem: Environmental > Aquatic > Marine > Neritic zone/Coastal water | place: Helgoland, sampling...
CACCCAATGTCTCAGCCAATCCACCACAACCACAAACCCAAGAGCAGTACCATCTTTTTCCAAAGAAATAAACCATCACAGGAACAATAACAAGTGTTAATAAAATTCCCCATACGAGAATAAATAGACCAATGTGACCACTGCTTGTTAAAGTATCTAAATTCCATTCAAAGAAGAAATCATAATCTAGAGGAAAAGCATTTTTAAAATCATATCCAGGCATGTTCAAGCTAACCATAATCTCTGGGATTAAGAAAGCAAAAACAATTTGGAAAAATAAAACAGAGGTTGTACGAATGATTTGATATTTGTTATGTCTGTATTTGATATACATACGTGATGCCATGACTAGCATAATTACACAGTATAAGAATCCGTAGACAAACCATTGACTTGCGTCACCACCATTTAAAGACCTACTAATTGGATCCAAAATATATGTCCAGTTGACAATATAATCTGGCATAAAGTATAATACTAAGTAAAAAGAGACTAAATATAAAAGTACCAGCCAAGCAATGAAACCGCGATTTGTGCTAGAGTCTAAATAAATACCATTATTTTTTATTCCGGCTTTTCCTAATAAAATAAAGTTAGGTAGTATAAATAGTAAGGCTCCTATAATTGCCAATCCAAAAGTAAGAAACCAGAGTAAATCTGCATTGTCTTTGACGTAACCACTACCTGCTTTCTTTGCAAGTTCATAGCTCAGTGTATGAGGTTTTCCATAAATTTTATATTGATACTGTTTTCCTTTCTCATCCCAATTTTTCTCAGCATCATATTTAGCAATTAACGCATCGTAATGATCGTTAGAAGTTTTGTATGCTACGCGAACTCGACTTGAGAACTCGAAAATACTCAAGCCTTTATCGTTAGTAACTGCTTTAGAAAGTTCCTCTTTTATGACTTCGCTTTTGTATCCTTTTTCGCTTATAAAAGTGTCTAATTCTGATGAGGTTAAACTAAACGAACCTGTAAAAATTGTTGCTGTAAAAATAGATAATCCTATTAAAAATATGACGAATCCTGTTTGTTTTATTGCTTTCATCAGTTGTTTTTAATTGATTTAAATTGGTCAGGTGTAACCTCAAAAATTGAAAAAGTAGTTACTATTGTTTTTATGCTTTTCGGTTTCATGTCTTTTTAGGCTCTAGTAAAAATTCTTTTCCAACTTTTTTTTCTCGATTCTATAGAAGTTCCATTTTCTTCATTGAATTTAGAAATGATTTCTTTTTCATGAAGTGTGTAAAATTCTGGATCAAAATTGGCATCTGCCAAATATTCTAACACATAATTAATATCTCTTTTTTCAGTAAGCCATTGGTCAAAAACCTCATGTCTCATTCTAATTCCAAAAGTGTTTATTCCTAAGAATTCATTAGAATCTCTGTGATATGCTATCGTAATACATTTGGTATCATCTTTATGTTTCCAATGGAAGTGAAGTTCAGTCTCTTTTTTACTACGCTCACTAAATACCCAACCATAAGTTTGATATTCGATGTCTAAAAATTTTGCAGAGTTAAACCAGTGTCCTGGTTTGTATTCTATTTTATTTCCGCATAAGGTTTGTGCTAAGGTTTCACCCATCATTCTTCCAGTATACCAAACAGCTTCAATAGGTCTTCGATTGCCGATAGCTTCTCTCTGTTCAGCACAATCACCAATTGCATATATATCTTTTTCGCTTGTTTCTAAAAAACGATTGACCAGAACACCACGATTGGTTTCTATATCAGAACTTCTTATAAAATCGATGTTTGGTGAAACTCCTGCCGTTAATCCGACAACATTGCATTCAATTTCTCCACCTGTTTCTTCAATAATGATTGACTTTACACGACCATTTTCATCAGATTTGATTTCTTTTAAATTCGTGTTTAAGCGTAAATCTATATGATTATCTTTAATATGTCTATTAATCATTTCACTCTCACCTGAAGGAAGTACTCCATTCCAGAAACTACCTTCTCGAACTAAAAATGTTACAGGAATATTTCTTGAGTGAAGCATTTCAGCAAGCTCAATCCCGATAAGGCCACCACCAACAATGACAGCTCTTTTACAAACTTTATTGTTAGGCGCGTGAACCTCTAAATTGTCTAAATCTTGTTTGTGATACATACCCATTACACCCTCTAGGTCTTGTCCAGGCCAGCCAAATTTATTAGGCTTTGAGCCTGTTGCAATCACCAATTTGTCATAAGCCATTGAGCTACCATCTGCAAAGTTTAATTGCTTGTTTTTAGCACTGATTTCTTGAACATATCCTTTTTTGAGATTAATCCTGTTCTTTTTCCAAAACCAAGACTCATAAGGTTGCGTATGTTCAAACTTCATATGACCCATATAGACATACATAAGAGCAGTACGTGAAAAAAAGTAATCTGTTTCTGCGGAAACAATGGTAATCTCTTGATCGGAGTTTTTTCGAATATGCCTCGCTAGGGTAACTCCTGAAATTCCATTTCCAATAATGACAATGTGATTCATATTTTTTTGGTTGCTGTGGTATCTGTCGAAGTTAATTAGAATTTCTTAAACAGTTTCCTAATTTAGAACGAGTATAAATAAATTTTTTATTGAAAGTAAATGAAAATGTCATCGACGGATATGACGATGTAAAGAAATTAAATTTCAACCAAAACACACATTATGCAAAGAGTATTAATAATTGCTTTATTATTAATTAGTTATCAAGGGTTTTCTCAAGAAGATGAAGACAATACAAAAAGCAACATTCAAACATATACACCTTCTAAGCTATTAGATAAAGGACAGTGGGACATCAAATGGTTTAACAATTTATATACAGAAACTGAAAGTACATTTACCTCAGGAAAACAACCAAGACAGACATTTTTTACTTCTACTCTAGATATTTTTACGGGAGTTTCAGAGAATAGTTCTTTAAATATTGGACTTTTATTAGAATTTAGATCAAACGTTATTGGAGGAAGAAAAGCTCTGGCAGCTCTTTCATTTGGAAACGATGGTATTACAGAAAGATCGGGTTTTACATCTTTTGCTCCGGCGATTAAGTTTAATCCGTTTAAAAATGTATCTAATTTCACCATCCAAACTGCTTTCCATATTCCATTAGTAGATAATGAATCAGAGAACAACATATTTTTAGATCAGAAAGGATTCATTTTTCAGAATCGTTTCTTTTATGATTATACTTTTCCTAGTGGAGATTGGCAAATTTTCACTGAGTTAAATACTGAATACAATTTCGGAAACAAGAACGATAGTTTTGCTAATAACAGTTTGAATTTAGCTCCTGGAATCTTTTTAAGCTATTTTCCAAGTGATAAGTTTACCATTTTAGCTCTAGCACAACACAACCAACGATTGGATCTAGGAAATGATTTCTCACAGAATTTCACGGCTTTAGGTGGGGGTGCAAAATACCAATTAACTAAAGCATTAAATGTTGAAGTATTGTATACAGATTTCGTTAGAGGAAACAATACTGGACTAGGAAAAACTTTTAATATAGGTTTAAGAGCATTATTTTAATAGAAAAAAGTATTTTAGAGCCTAATTATGAAAACAATTAGGCTCTTTTTTTTGTCCCTTATCTTCTTAAGTATTTCTTTTTGTGGAAAAACTCAGAAGATTAACGGTGTTAGCTTTGTTTCATCTAGAGATAGTATTACTGATAATCATACCAATCCAATAATTAATATCAATGCAAACTACGCAGCATTGATGCCTTTTGGTTTTATAAGAGACCTTTCTTCCCCTAAAATTTCATTTAATTCTAGAGGACAGTGGTTTGGTGAACGAGTAAGAGGAGTTAGACAATATGCTGAAGAATTACGAAAAAGGAAAGTAAAAACTATGCTCAAACCTCAGCTTTGGGTTCGACGTGGACAATATACAGGGTTCATTACGATGGATAGTGAAGATAAATGGAAAATTCTTGAAGATTCTTATGAGGAATTTATCTTAATGTATGCTCAAACTGCTCAAGAAATAAAGGCAGATATCTTTTGTATTGGAACTGAATTAGAAAAATTTGTTGCTAATAGACCAAAATATTGGTCATCGTTGATTCAAAAAATCAAAAAAATATACAAAGGGAAACTGACCTATGCATCAAATTGGGATGAGTTTAAGCGTGTTTCTTTTTGGGATCAGTTAGATTACATTGGAGTCGATGCTTATTTTCCTTTGAGTGAAGAGAAAACACCAACAGTAGAAGAATTTGAAAAAGGATGGGGAAAGCACAAGACGGAAATTAAAAAGATTCAATCTCACTATAAGAAACCGATATTATTCACAGAATACGGATATAGAAGTGTGGATTTTTCTGGAAAAGAACCGTGGGATTCTAAAAGAGTGGATGGAGCAGTAAATATGGAAGCTCAAAAAAATGGATTGCAAGCAATCTACAATCAGTTTTGGAAGGAAGATTGGTTTGTAGGAGGGTTTTTGTGGAAATGGTTCCACGTGCACGACAAAGTAGGTGGTGAGAAAAACAATCGGTTTACGCCGCAGAACAAACCGGCAGAAGAATTAATGAAGAAATTATATGCGTATTAGGGCTGTCTTTTTTTTATTACTCATGGTATCTTTTACTTCTTGTAATAACGAAGAAGATGCAGGTGCTCAGTCTGCTGTTTTGTCCCAAGTACTAGCCTTTTATTCTGATTTACAATTAGATGAGGTAATAGCCTGTGCAGCTAGTAAAGAAAACGATAATTTAACCAGTTATATTTATTATTATCCAATTCCAGGTGCGACAAATATCCAATATTTTGAAACTGATTCCGCAGATTTAATTCCTGATAATTATAATAACTATTATGAAGTTAAGTTACCTGAAGAAGATGTTTTTGGAGGTTATTTAAAACGATTTGTTCGCTCTGGAGATGAAGAGGTATATTGTATTGTTACCTTTCAGGGCGATGGGAAATTTTACAAATCGAACCCGATTCGCTTAAAAAATAGAACAAAGCCTACTGAATATAGTAGCACTATTGCAATAGATCAAACACAATCTTTAATGCCATTATTTTCTTGGGAAGATGGACAGTTTCTCGACAATGCTATTTACTTTCAAGTACTTTCTGATGCTAGTAATAATTTCATTTCTGGGACGTATACTACAGAAAAATCGTTTCAATATTATACACTGGACAATGTAGTATTAGATATTAATAGAACGACTCCTAGAGATTTAATTCTGAATCAGCAATATAATTTTTCGATGTTGGCAGTAAGTCTTGATAATTGGGTTAATTTGGTTATTGAAACTCCTTTTATAGCTCAATAAATAACACGTTAAAAATTAATATATTTTTCAAAACATGATAAATGTTATGAAATCTGAAGAAACTTAGTTTTAGCTTTATCCTAGAATTAAAAGTAAACAGATGAAAACAATTATCGTACCCGTAGATTTCTCAGAATATTCTGAATATGCGTTAAAAACCGCAGCATCTCTTTCTAAGAAAATGGAAGTAAATATTTTGGCGTTGCATATGCTTGATATTCAAACTGATACGATTAATGAAAGTCCGAGTTATTTTCAAGAAAGGACGGTTTTCTTGCTCGAGCTAGCAAAAAAGAGATTTCGAGAATTTCTAAAGAAAGATTGTTTAGCAGGAGTAAAGGTTACTCCAGTTATCAAACATTTTAAAGTGTTTAGCGAAGTAAATGAAATAGCAAAAAAAGAGAATGCAGATTTAATTATTATGGGTTCTCATGGTGCTACTGGAATGAAAGAACTTTTTATTGGATCTAATACAGAGAAAGTTATTCGTTCTTCAGAAGTGCCAGTAATGGTTGTCAAAAGTGATCTTTCTAGCTTTAATTTTGATGATGTAGTTTATGCTACCGATTTCTCCAAAGAGTCGATAGACGCATACGTTAGAATGAAAAGTATTGTTGAAGAGTTTAACGGAAGAATGCACATTCTTTATGTAAATACTCCGTACGAAAGTTTTAAAACAACTTCTGAAATGGAAAGTTTAGCAGCAAAATTTTTCGAAATTTCTGATGGAAATATAGAAAAACTCAAAGAGGTGAATTTTGTTAGTGATAAAACAGTTGAAGAAGGAATTCTAAACTTTGCTGATTCAGTAGGTGCTGATTTAATAGCTGTAAGCACGCACGCTAGAAAGGGTTTAGCACATTTCTTTAAAGGAAGTTTATCGGAAGATATTGCAAATCATTCAACACTTCCAATTCTAACAGTTAAAATGTAAATTATAAAAGAATTAGCGGTTAGAGTCATAAGAGCTTTATATATTAGCTTTATTAATATGTTTTTAGAGTTTTTGTGAAACGAATTAAACTACTTTTCGTATTCTTTTTTTCTTTTGGAATTGTATCTGTTTATTGTCAGAATAAGATAATTTATGATATAAAGGTTCAAGGGAATAAAAAGATAAACATTTCTTTTGTAAAAAATGTCATAGAGTCTAAAGCTGGAAAAAAACTAGATTCTACAATCCTTAAAAAAGATATTGCCACTCTACGCAGATTACCAGCAATTTCACATGCGTATTTTCAAGTGTTTTATTCACATGATAATCTCTATAATGTGTATATTCATATAGAAGAAAATTTCACCATTATTCCTTTTGCGAATTTCTACACGACTAATGATGATGAGTTTGCATATAGAGTAGGGTTGAATGAATTTAATTTCTTAGGAAGAAGTATTATAATTGGAGGTTTTTTTCAACATGATATATACAATTCTCATGCATTTAATTTTAGAGCTCCGTTTTTATTTAGTAGAAAATTAGGGTTGTCATTTAATTATCAAAATTTAACGACACAAGAGCCTGTGTTTTTTGATGGAACCACAGCAGATTATAAATACAATAATACTTCCTATGAATTATTAGGGTTGTATCAGTTGAATTTTAACAATAAGATTGAGCTAGGATTAAACTTATTTACCGAAGATTATGAGTACAAATTTGGAGCAACGAATCCTAATATACCACAAGCTTTGGTGGTTGATAAATCATTGATCAAGTTTATATACGAATACAATGCATTGGATTATTTCTACGAAAGTGTTTCAGGATTTCGAAGTATTTTTAATTTTCAATATGTAACAGCGAAAGGAAATGAGTTACCTGATTTTTCTATTTGGTGGAACGATTTCTTTTATTACAAGCGTGTTGGAGAAAGAGGTAATTGGGCAAACCGTATGCGTATTGGTTTTGCTAGTAACGATGATTCTCCTTTTGCGCCTTTTTCTGTAGATAATAATATCAATGTAAGAGGAGTTGGAAATATTATTGACAGGGGAACAGGTGTTATTGTACTCAATACAGAATACCGACATGTTCTCTACAAGAAGAGAAACCTTACCATTCAAGGAAATGCATTTATAGATGCGGGTTCATGGCGAAATCCAGGAGGTACTTTAGGTGATTTTAGTAATGAAGATAATATTCGCGTTTATCCAGGTCTAGGATTGCGATTTATCCACAAAAAAATCTACAATGCTATTTTCAGAATCGATTACGGTTACGGAATTACCAAAAACGGAACACAAGGTTTTGTCTTTGGAATTGGTCAGTATTTTTAATTGAAAATATAGTTTCCCTTCAAAGTAAACTGATCTGCAATGGCATTCTCTTTCATCTTTTTAAAGAAGCTAGGTGAATTAAATTTTACATCATATTTTGTACGATCTAATTTTGTATTAAATGTTAATATTACTTGACCCTCTTTGATTTTGATACTCGCTTCAATAGCTTCTTTTAAGGCTGTCTTTTTAATTTTCATGGTTCCGACTAAAGTTGCTTTACCATTAACAATTTGAACAGGTTCCGTGATTTGAAACTGTGCTTGTTTATATCGTTTGACTTCAAAAAAATCTTTGCTTCTTAAATGAGATTTCAAATTCCTGTTTTTATGCGTTAAACTGGTCATGTCTATCTTAATTACCAATGATTGAATAATGTTATTTTCTATGTGAATTTTTCCGTTAGATATTTTTAAATCTCCTGAAAGTGAGTAGCTGCTAAAGGCGGCTTTTCCAGTCCAAGTAAGGTTGCTTTTTTGAGCATTTATTGAAAATTCTTGTGCATTGATTGTGAGTGATACAAATGCAAAAAGAGCGATGATGTAGATGTTTAAAGTTTTCATAACGTATTATTTTATCAGATTAGATGTTGTGTGTATTTTTTCATAGCCACATATTTTTTCTCCGTTTTCATTGATGCCAATGAAATACCACATGGCCCATCCGCCATAAAGTTGTTTGCCTATTCGCCAGTTGTTATTCCATGTATAAGGTTGTGCTTGGAGTAATTTTTGTCTTTTTGTGCCAAAGTTTTTGTCAAGATTTTTTAAAGAATAAGACTTTCGTAGGTGCCATTTTCCGTTGTAAAAAAGATAAGCCCCTAACTCAATAATCTTGATGCTACTTTCTTTACTGAAGAGAAGCGTATTGTGTTTCCAGTAATAAGAACCTTTAATTTTGATAGGATCAATAATTTTAGGAAAGTTCTGCACTACAATTTCCTTTTTTAGATTTTGTAGTTTTTCTGGAAGAGCTTCGTTTGTTGGAGTTCCATAATTTGTTTGTGCTAGTAAGCAATTTACTATAAAGACAAACAGGATTGTAATTGGTGTTTTCATGATATATGCTTTTAGATTCTGAGACAAAAGTGCAACAGAAAGCATATGCCAGTCGTCTCGATTCTAGAAATGAGACGTATTTTGAAAAAGGAGAAGGTTTCAATTATAGAATTGAGATGCTTACTGATTAGGTTTTAAGCTGCTTGGTGATTTTCCTGTGAGTTTCTTTACCGCTCGATTAAAAGAGGCTTTAGAGTTAAACCCGACTTCAAAAGCCAGACTTAAGAGGGTGAATTTTTGATTTCCTGAATCTTGGAGTAAGGTTTTTAGCTCTGCAATTCGATACTCGTTAATGTAATCATTGAATTTCTTTCCGAAGATGATATTCAAACATCGAGTTGTTTGATACGACTTTACATTCAATTCTTTAGATAAGGAAAGAAGACCCAAATCGGGATCTTTGAAAAGTTTTTCATCTTCCATGAGTGCTTTTAAACTCTTTGAAATACTTTCTAAAATTTGCTGTTCTTTGTCAGAAATGATCATTCGTTCTTTAATGACTTCTGTATTTCTACGTTGAAAACCTTCGATTCCCAACCAATAGGTAATGAGTGCCATTCCGATAAACAAAGGATAATCGTAGAATCCATTAAAAGCATAATCAAAGAATAGGAGGTCTGTAAAAACAATGATGATTAGCAAGGCAGAATAAAAACGCAATACAAGTAATACTCGTTTAATCCATTTGGTTTTCTCAAAGAAGATGTATGAGTTTGTTTTATTAGGATTTAATAACCTTTGTGCTTTATACGAGTAGAAAATAATCAATGCGCCACATACGACAAACATAGTAGGGTATTGCATCCACGCGACATACCCCCAATAGCCTAGCCAAGAAAGTGAATCTCGTGTTCCATCCCAATAAAAATTTTGCGTTTTGATAAAGTTACTCCAAACAAATTCAATGATTACTGGTAGGAAATGAATCCAATCTTTTTTGAGGTTGAGTTTGAATTTTGGTGTGACATAGGCTTTCACAAAAAAGTATATCAATGCCCCATAAATCCAATTGAACTCCAAGAGGATATGGTACCAAAAGTCATTGAACCCCACGCCAAACAATTTGAGAATTTCAACAATCAAACGATAGGAAAAGAACAATAGAATGGTAGCTAAAAACCGATTAGCCGTTTTGTTAGTAACAGAGTTTCTAAACATAATAAACCCATATACAATTCCTTGAAAAGCACCAATACTTAAGATTATGACAAGAAAAGTTTCTACGGGTTTCATCTGCTTAAAGATACATAAGTTGAGAAACTAATCAAATAGTATGAATAAAGTTTACTGATTGGAAATGTATTTTGAATTGTTTAATTCAAACTTAACTAGAATGGTATCATTTTCATATTGTACACCAGTGAACTTGTTAGCTGTAAAGTAATTAATGTACTTTTTACCATTGAAGATAAATTCATATGTAACTCTTTGATAATATCCACCACCTTGCGCATGTTTCAATCCAATTTTTGTAATTACTCCTTTTTTTACATCTGTCTTTCTTCCAATAAAACGTAATTCGTCATCCCATATTAATTTACCAAATAGAAATAAAACACCTATGGTAACAAGTATTATAATTGTCCGTTTAATATTTGCTTTTCTCTCTTTTTTATTTGTCGGAGTATATTGTTTTTTCCACTTTTCAAAGCGTTCTTTTTCTAGTTTTTTGTTTTCTAGTTTTTTGTTATTAATAAAAGAGGTTATTTTTTCAGTTCCATCTATCTCAAGATACTTTTCTACAATTGACATAGCAGTTCCATAAGGGTTTTCAGTAAATTTTACAGTCCTCTCTTTTTTTTGGAATTGATGAAAAATATCTATTGAATCAGAATCAAAAACGATATATAAGGAATCATCTATAGTATTAAATAAATCTAAATGATATGCTTTGTTTCGCTTAATATGTTCTTTAAATATAGAGCCTATATCTGCTGATGATATGCTTTCAAACTCGAGGCTTTCCTCAGGCAATTCAAAATCCCCTAAAAAGGAATAAGAAGTAAATCCATAACAAAACGTTTACTTCAAAGTTAATGAAATAAACGTTTTTAATTGTCATTCCCGTGAAAACGGGAATCTATTTTTTATGAGATTTCTCGACTGCGCTCGAAATGACATTGTGACCTTGAAACAATACTCCGACAAGTGCGGAATGACAAAAATTTAACAACACCCTCCACCATCATAATGGAAGGTAGATTTTGAAAAGTATATATCGTCTCTTCCTAAAGCTTGCAATGCCGCTGCCGTTTTATCACAGATAGCTAAAGGTTGGTTTTTTAATAAGGTATGTCCTAAGCCATCATCAAAATAATCCTCATCACCGTAATAAATAGCAGCTTTTCCTGTAAAAATACACGGACCGTCTTCTGGCATCGGGTCTTTAATAGCAGCTACTTCAATCGATTCGATATAAATTAACTCATCAGTAGGGTAATTTTTAGGATCTAAGATTCTGTAAGGCTTACGAGCTCTAATCTCAATAGTTCCAAAGCCAGCATCTGTCAAGGCTTTTACATAATCAGCAATCGATAAACTTCCGCTTAAACACAAAGCACGTAAACGTTCGTCGTTACGTAATTCATCATTCATAGGTTGTTCACAAATGGGGTCACTCATGACAAAACGTCCATGAGGTTTTAAAACACGATACATTTCTGATATGGCTTTTTGTAAGTCGTCTTCTTTGAAAATATTGAATAAACAATTTTGAGCCGCTACATCAATAGAATTGTCTTCAACAGGTAAATTCATAGCATCTCCTTTTCGAAGATCTACAAAGTCGCTTTGAAACCAAGGGTTCATTTCTTCTGCCTCAATAAAATTCTTTTGAGAAGCCCCTAACATTTCATCAACAACATCCAAACCAATAACACCACCTTTATTTCGATTGAAATAGGCAAACTGCAACAATTCCATTCCACCTCCTACACCAACATATAGCATTTTCGGATTGTTGGTTAAATCACGTGCATGAACAGTAGAACCACATCCGTAGTTCATTTCTTGCATGATACGTGGGATCTTTAATCCTGGTAATTCCCAAATAGGGTTGGTAGTACAGCATAGACCAACATCTGGTGTTAATGCTGCTTCTTTATATACATTATATGTAGTTTCTAAATAACTCATTCTTTTTTTGATAAAAGAGACAAGATACTAGACTCAAGATTTTCCAAAATAGTGTCTTGGTTCTTGATTCTAAAAATCTTACTTCTAAATTTTATGTATTAATTCTTTAAATAATAAAATCATTTTGGGTTCTGCTTCTCCTGCAATTTGAATGATTTCTTGAATATTGACAGGCGCTAAGTTTTTAGGGTCACATTCGTCTGTCAATACAGAAATCGCTGCACAAGGCAAGTCCAAATGTTTTGCGACTATGACTTCAGGAACAGTGCTCATTCCTACAGCATCAACTTCTAAAATTTGTAACATTCTATATTCTGCTCGGGTTTCTAATTGCGGTCCGAAAACACCTGCATAAACACCTTCATGTAAGTGTATGTCGTTTTCTTTTGCAATTGATTTCAGTAAACCGTTTGTTTTTTTTGAATAAGGTGCTAACATATCTGCAAAACGCTCTCCGAACTCACCTACTTCAGCAAAAGCAAGAGGTGAGCCTCCTTGTAAATTGAGATGATCGTCAATAACCATTAAATCTCCTTTTTTATAGGATAAATTAATGGCTCCAGCAGCGTTAGAAATTAATAAGTTCTTAATGCCCAATTGATGCATGGCTCTAATTCCATAAGTTACTTCCCATTGGGTGTATCCTTCATACAAATGAAATCTTCCAGACATCACCACTACTTTTTTTCCAGAAAGCATTCCATAGACTAATTTTCCAGAATGAAATTCAACTGTGGCTTTGGGAAAATGAGGAATGTCTGCATAGGCAATCTCTTGTTCAATCTTAATCTCATTAATTAATTGACCTAACCCAGTGCCTAAAACAATTCCGATTTCAGGATTTTGAAAACCTTTTGATTGCAAAAAATTAATGGTCTCCTGTAGTTGCTGTTCTTTCATTCTTTACAATGTTTTGTATATGTAAGTTTTGTTTGTAAAAATCGGAAGCAATTAAGTCCTCAAAAGTATCAATATCATTCATAGGTGTTAATAGAGAAACAGATGATTCTTGATCCGATAATTGACGTAAAGTTACATCTAATAATGAAGATTGGCTCCAAGGTTTATGATCAAAAACAGAGTCATTCATTTTGGACAATCCGATAAGATAATAGCCCCCGTCTGTAGCAGGTCCAAAAACAACATCATTTCCTTTTAGTTTTTCAAATCCAGATTCGATTATTTCATTAGAAATAGTAGGTAAATCTGATCCTATTAAAATGATGTTTTCATAACCTTTATTAAACCCATGCTGAAAGGCATTCTTCATCTTTTCTCCTAAATCTTTACCTTCTTGAACAAACTTTTGATCATGTTCCCATTTAGATGAAATCACAACATCAGAAAAATAAATATGACGACCTGCATCAACCTCTCTAGTTTGTCTTTCTGTGATTTGAACCAATTCACTGTAGATTTGAAAAGCACCTTCATCTCCAATAGTTTTTGCCAATCGAGTTTTTACTTTTCCTAGAATGATGTTTTTGACAAAAACGATGAGTAAATTCTTATTCATAGACTTTTATTCCTTTTGTAAGCCAAACACCCCATTCTTTTGAGAATGCGTGAACCTTTTGGGTTTCTATTCCTTTCTGATTTACCACCTTATTCTCGTTGTTTTTCCATTCAAAAATACCACCATATAAATTAAATACATTGGTATAACCTGCTTCTTTTAATTTCTCAGCGATATCTTCAGAGCGAACTCCTAATGAGCAGTAAACAACAATACAAGCCTCTTTATTGGGTAAAGATTTGATGGTTTTTTTTAAGTTGAATTTTTCATATCCAACAAACTTAGCACCTTTTAAATGACTGACTTTGTATTCCTTTTTTTCTCTTCCATCCAGAAGAATAATATCTTTTGAAATCTTTTGTAAACTATCCGTATAGATGTATGGAACACTTTCAGTATTGTATTTTTTCAAAAGACTTTGTAAATCTCCTTGAGAAAAGAGATTAAATGAAATTAGAAAACACAAAAACAACAGTTTGTTTAGTGTCCTTATTTTTGGGGATGTGAAAATTTCACTAATTATGAGGATTTTATTGGTTTGTTTTTTTCTATACATTTAAATCTTGTTAATTTTCAATATTTTATACTATGTTAAAAAATGTTTCAAACTTAGGTTCAGTTTTAAATAAAACTGAACAAAAATCAATCAATGGCGGCGGACTAGTCTGTTGTGCAAGGTCTTGTGATGACAATTATTGTACTGCATGGGCTCCCTCATACTTGCTTTGTCCAGATCAAGAACCTCCATGTTTTTAATTTAAATTAAAAAATAGCGAGTTAAAAGCCGCTATTTTTTATCAGTTTTTTCATATGCAAATTTAAGCAACTACTCCTTGACAACTACTACCAGCACCTGCGGTACACCCATAGCAATGTTGATTGATAATAATATTTCTGTTTTGTAACAACTCCTCATTGTAATCTGAGATGTGTTTTACTTTACTTGCAACTTTTAAATTAAGCATTTGATTGAAATCGCAATCATACAACCATCCATCCCAACTGATAGATAATGTATTGGTACACATCACGTTTTCTACTACTACTGGATTGTAAGCTTCTACCAATGAATACATGTAGTCTTCATAATTTTCTGAAGCGATTAAGTAATCTAAAAACCGACTGATAGGTAGATTTGTAATTGCAAACAGGCTATGAAAATCGATGTTGAATTCCTCTTTCAGTGCTTTTTTAAAGTCGCTCTCTAACGCCATTTGATCTCCTGGTAAAAAAGCTCCAGATGGGTTGTATACCAAATCCAAACGTAGATTACTATTAGGCATTCCGTAACCCACAGCATTTAAATCTTGTAAGGCTTTGATGGACTTGTCAAAAACACCATCACCACGTTGTTTGTCGGTTTTACCTCTTGTCCAGTGTGGCATAGAACTCACTACGTGAACATTATGTTTTTTAAAAAACTCTGGTAAATCGTAATATTTTTTATTGGCTCTAATGATTGTCAAATTAGAACGGACAATAAAATCTTTGATGCCCACTTTAGCAGCTTCTTCAACAAACCATCTGAAGTTTGGATTCATCTCTGGAGCCCCTCCAGTTAAATCTAACGTGTGCGCTCCTGTTTTTTTAATGACATCCAAACATTCCTTTCCACATTCTTTTGTAATAGTTTACCGTTTGAAAACGTGAATCCAATATAATAAAACATTAACTCGTAAAATACGTCATCAACATGGTCTCTAGCTCGAGCCTCTGTTGTATCTTTATTTGTAATGTTAAATGCAAGAGGAGAGGTATTACGTTGAATTTTTATATTTTTTTTACGAGGTGCTTGAGGAATTTCCAAGTTGTTAATTACAGGCGAGTGTGCTGCTACTCCACCACCATTTTGAACATCAAATAGATTCGCCACTTGGTCAAAAGCCGCTGTTCTATGTGAATCACTAAAGTAATCATGTCCAAGATCATGAAGCATATTTAAGATGTAAAACAAAACATCTTCCCATGTACTTTCCATAACAATGTTGTTCACTACTTTATACAGTTAATATAGAAAAAAATATTCCAACATTAGAACAGTGTCTTTCTATGGTAGACAGTCTAAACGGTTCTGAAAACAGAGTACTAATTTTGATGAAGACTTGACAGAAGCATATATGTTTGGTGCATTTTGGAAGCAATTTTATTGTCGTCTTGGTCATTGTGAAAGCGTATCAGAATATTCACGAAGAACAAAAATTGACAAAAATGTTGCATTTGCATATTTCAAAAAAGCCTGAAGAGGTTTAAAAATACTTTGTTAAAGGCATAAAATCTTCGCAATATTTTGTTGTATCACCCCAAATTCCGTATTTTTTTATATTTCTTTGATATTTTTGAAATATTAAATTTTTATTTTGTATTTTTTGTAGTTCATTTATAAAAAAGTTATTAATTTCAGTTATATTTTCATCATATCTTAAATAAATGTATAAAATATGTTCATTATCTGTAAAATATTGTGTATTTAATAGCGTTTCAATATAACCTATAAGCTTGTTTGTTTGTTTTTCAGTTTGTATTGAACTTCCATGTATGCAGTAAAGTAACAAACATTTATGCGTAGTGTAATCCTTTATAAATCGTTGTATTCTGCGTTGGTATTTTTTTATTGTTTCTGGATTTTTTCTTAAATCTTTATCGTGAACAAATTCGGTATATGGATAATGCTGAGAAACAATACGATTGTTATTGTTAACTTTTAAGTTACTTAAAAAATTTATAAAAGATGTGTCTACAAGATTTAAAAAATATTCCAACGAACATATTGAACCAGTGTAAAGATGGTCAAATGGTCCTGCCATATGACGTAGTTTTAGTTCTGTTAATACGTGACATGGGTGACAATCAGAACCTATTGAATAATATTTAGTCATTTAATATTTTAATATATTAAAATAAAATTTATTTTTCACATATGTATTGTTTTATTTCTTCAATTTTATTAAAAAGTTTTTCTATTTCTTCATAAGCATTTTCTTGAAATATTGGTTGATAAAAAAACTTTTCTATGTTTTCTTTATTTTTTAAACAATTTATTCTTTTTAAAATGTCGTTATAATTATGCGTTTTAAAACCAGTATATGTTATTATTACTCTATCCATATTTATGATTTTTTCAAAATGACTTATACCGTTTCCAAAGTATATAGGAATACATCCTGAAATGCACGTATCAAAAATTTTTTCCGTTACATAGCCTTCCGAGTAAGTGTTTTCTGGACATAAATTGAAAATATAGTTTTCTAAAAACTGTGCTTTGGTCATATTTCTTGATTCTATGGTACTGCAGTTGTGTCCTATCTTTGATGGACAGTCAATATGTGTGTTGTTATTTCTAAAATACCGTAGCATACGTTTTCTGTTTTTTCCAACATCATCACGAGCAATGAAGCATATTCCTTCTCTTTCTTTTAACGAATAGCATACATTTCCCTTGATAGCACGTATAATTTCGTTATTTGTAAAGTCTATCCACATAAAGAATGCAGGTATTACGACTACTTTACCTGTAAAATTTTCTGGAACTTCGTGGTTTGGAGAACCAGTTAATATAATATGACTTTTATGCATATACTTTCGTTGTTTATCAAAATCTCTTCTAGCCATAACTTCCGTACATAAAAATAGTACTTGTGTATTGTCATAGTCTATGGAATTGAATGTTTCTTCTGACGTAGCTGGTCCAACAAGCATAACATCTTTTATTAGCTTGCTTTGTTTTGTACTTTCGATGAGATATTTATAGATTATTTTATAATCATTGGAAGTGTTATGAATTAGAGGCATTGTTATATATTGTTTTATTATTTAGGAACATTATATTGACGATTTATCTTTTATTTCTTGGTGTAGCCACTGAGCATAGCTGTTATAGTTTAAATATTTTTCATAAAATTTAGAACATTCTTGTTGAATTTTTTCAATATCTTCATTTTCCCACATAAATAAAAGTTTTTCTATAACTTTTTCTACGGTTTTTTCCATTATAATGACTTTATGGTATGGCGCTATATTGTTTAATGGTAACTGCATATCTGTGTCTACAACAAGAGGTATTCTTCCAGCTGCAAGTGTTTGATAAAACCTCATACTGAAATTACCTGTGCCTCGGTTACAAATGATAAAGTGACTTTGTTTCATATTATCATAAAATTCATTTACTGTGTCTTTGCTTAGTCTATGGCCTCCCATAAATTTGTCGCGCAAAATATAGTTTGCTTGCAATTGATTATGATTACGAATTTTCTTTAAAATTTCGTATCGTGGTTTTGAACGCCAACCGCAAAAACCTATGATTGGTTTTGTTGTTCTTTTCAATGGTTCAAATGATGTTTGGTTATTATCCCATAAATATGGAAGTATAAATTCATTGTCTTTTAACAAGCTCTTGTCTGCACTTGACCTTATTATTATTTGATTTTTGTAACTTTTCAATTCAAATTCATAATCGTCGAGAATAAAGATTATAATTTTTTTATTTATTTCATTTATTTCATTTATTTCATTTAATTTTTCTTCAATTTTCTCTTTTCCACAAGCATTTAAACAAAATGGAAAAATATTTATATTTTTCTGATTGAAATGATCGATTATTTCTTTTTGTATCGGTATATCTTCTGGCATTTGACTTATTATTATTATGTATATATTTTTAATCGCAATAAACCATAGTAAGTTCTTTTTCTCGAAGAAACTTTCTTTTCCGAAACACTCGGTAATCTTTCTTAATGTAAATGGTAGCATTCATTATAAGGTCTGGACACGTTGCTACAGTAAAATTTTTAAAGTACCAGTCTACAAAGAATAGCTCGTGTTCTTGTAGTTTCAAATACGGTCTCCACTGGGTTTGTAATAGCTTGTCTGTGTAAGCCATAAAGTTATTATGGACAATGTGGCATTTGTATAAATTTAATTCCTTTATTGGGCTTTCTATCTTGTCTTCGTCTTTTAAATGTATAGAGCATTTTAACACGTACTTTGTGTAGTCTTTGTCTTCTTGTGTTTCTACAGTGGTAAACTTGTGTGCGAATGTAGAACATATTTTGTCATTTTGTGTTACAGTACCTATGAGGTCAATGTCTGTATTTTCCAAAAGGTATTGCATTTTCTGTAGTCTGGTACCGTCGTGTAAAAGGTTATCGTCATCAAAAATATGTGTGAATTTTGTTTTGACAAGACTTAAACCAATGTTTCTTCCTTGGGACAGTCCTGTATCAAAAGGTAGTTCAAGCCAATATGCATTGAATTCTTCGCAATGTTTTTTATTGATAGGTTTTTTCTCATCAAGACTGTCGTCAATAACGATTATGGGTACATTGGGGTAATGTTTACGTATTGATTGCAGTAGGTGAAACAGTACTGGTGGTCTGTTAAATGTTTTGATTAATGCAGTGCAGTCAATGTTTATTTCTTCCATATAACATAGAAAAAAAAATTTATTTTGAAAAATATACACTATATTTATATATTTAAATGAGCATACATCTTATAACTTATGGAAACAAGCATTATACCAAGAGTAAAGATAGACTTGTAAATGAAGCATTAAAAACTGGTTGGTTTGAAACCGTTGTTGGATATGGAGAAAAAGATTTACATGAAGACTTTAAATGTGAATTTAAAGACATTTTAAAATACGAAAGAGGTGCAGGTTACTGGATATGGAAAGTATACTTTATACTAAAGCGGCTAAGTGAAATCAATAAGGGCGATGTTCTTGTTTACCTTGATGCAGGATGTACTATCCATCGATTAGGTAAGAAAAGGTTTGATGAATACATGGAAATGCTTAATAGCGACTGTATGATATCGTTTCAAATGTCTGAATACAAAGAAAAACATTACACAACAAAAGAAATTTTTGAACATTTTGGTGTTTCCGATGTAACCAGTATAACTGAAACTGGTCAATATCTTGGAGGCATAAGAATAATGAAAAATAACGAAGAAACATTACGTATTTTGCAGTTAGAATATGATACGTACAAAGAAAATAGGTTACTTGTTACAGATTATTACAATGACAAACAAGAAGATTACTTTGTAGATAACCGCCACGAACAGAGCGTTTTTAGTGTCATACGAAAGATGAACAAGACT
>Ga0209223_10002302_pt1 | contig 19339 bp, 17 predicted proteins | sample COG_06_FD_184750 | JGI IMG/M metagenome (GOLD analysis project Ga0209223, IMG submission 184750) | Pelagic Microbial community sample from North Sea - COGITO 998_met_06 (SPAdes) (version 2) | ecosystem: Environmental > Aquatic > Marine > Neritic zone/Coastal water | place: Helgoland, sampling...
GATATTTCTTTGACAGCTTGTTTGTGAGTTTTATCATATTCTTTATATGTGATTTCATCTATTAACAACTTTGATGGATTGATGTCTCTAAAACTTGATATAAATATAATTGGATATATTGTTTTTTTTTTTGCTAACTCATAACAATTACTTTTAAAAGAACCAATTATTATTGGATCACATTTTAATATTTTACCATATATTTCTCCAATTTTTCTATTGAAAACAAAAAGGTAATCAACATTAAAATTTTCATTATTCATACTTAGAAAACTGTCATTATATTTATTCTTCCAACTATTTTGGATTAAAAGTTTTTTAATTTCTTTTCTTTTTTTTATTAAAAAAAAACCACAATTATTATCTGAAAATGAAATAATGAATTTTGGTGCTACTATATCTATATAAGCCTCAATATATTCTTTAAAAGAAAACTTTAATTTTAAAAAATTTATTACTACTACAATAAAATTAATCTTTTCTTTTCGAATATGTAAAACATCTAAATCTTCTCTTTTAATATATCTTAATAAATAATTTTTATGATTATCATCAAAAAGTAGGAATTTTTTTTTACCAGGAAGAAAAAAATCAAATTTAAATAAAAATATAATTTTAAGTATTTCTAAAATTTTTTTTAACATTAATTAATTTAAAGCTATAAATCTAAAACTTGTAATTTGAATATCTAATATAATTTTCAACATTCTTAAAATCATCTATATAATCAATATCATTATAAAAATCATTAATATGAAATGCACCCACAGATTTTCCCCACATGAAGCCTTTTAAAATATTTTCTGTTTTATAGATATCAAATATGGTTCCACACATATAAGTTTCATCAAAATTTGATCGTGGCACACATAATTTATCAATATTAAAATCTTTCTTAATTATGCTACACAATTTACCGTTAACAATTCTGTTTGACCTGTAAGCCGGATTACTCATTTTACTAGCACTTCTTACCGCGGAATATTTTTTTTCATTTTTTTTAAAAAAATTAATAGCTTTTTCTAAACTATTCTTATTTCTTATTGGTGATGTTGGTCTTAAGTGAACGAAAAATTTTGGTAAATTGTTTCCAAGTGTAATTTGTTTTTTAATATAATCCAAAAAAACTGAATGCTCTGAAGCATTCCCTGTTGAGATCTTCTTTGATCTTAAATGAAATTCTTTACAGCCGTATTTTTTTGCTATTTTTATATATCTTTTTGAGTCACTTGAAAAAATTGTTTTCTTTATATTTTTTATTTTGAGAGCAAATCTAATCGAGTAGGCAACCATCGGATGACCACCAAGCTTTTTAATATTTTTATTCTTTAATCCCTTTGAGCCAGATCGCGCTGGAATAAATCCCCAAAATTCATTTAATATTTTAGCTTTTTTTTTCATATCAATTTTATATTTTTTATTTTTTCATTATTAACTAGTTTTGAAACAGATATACCCATTTTAATCTTAGTATCATCATCAATATGAGATAAAATTTTTTTATATTTTTTTAAAATAGACAATTTTAGACCTTTTTTGCTTTTCTTAATTAATAGTGAATTAGTAAGCTCTTTCCTTCTTATTTTTTCGAAACTAACAAAATTTTTTGATGCAGTACATGTGACCAAAATAAAAAGTTTTGGAGACAAAATTGGATGAACATATTTTCTTTTATCAGAAGAACCATGTTTTAAAATTTTAACTAAATAATAATTTTTTTTTTTTTTATGTACACTTGTTTGTAAATTAAAGTGAAAAAAAGTTTTTTTTTTAATTGCAAGTATAAACTCTTGTGGAGTGAGTTTTATTAAATCATGAATTTTATTTCTTTTTAAAAAATTTTTATAATGTATTTTTTTTATTTTATTTCCAGATTGAAAATATAGATGTTTGATTTTTTTTGTACGTTTAATTTCTTTCAATTTATTTATAAAATTTTAATTGTTGTGTATTAAAATATCCTAATGTTTTTTCATTCAAATAAAACATAGTCTGATCATGCACATTATCTTCTATTATTTTCCATTTTCTCTTAAAATTATTTTTTAAAAATCTTGAATTCAATGATCTCCCATCTACTAGAATAATTGTGCCAGGACATAATAAGTTTTCATATTTCAAAATATCACAACTCATTGGGCTCATTTCATAATTGTTCAAAGTAATACCATTAATTTTTTTTTTAATATTAAACTGATCAGGTCCATCCAAATAAATGAAATCTGGATTTAAAGTTGGGTGATTAGTATATTGACTACATAAGCTACCATTAAATGATGTCATATGATTTTCTGAATAAAAAAACTTAAAATTATTTAAATTTGTTTTTTTCTTAATTCTATTTTTTGAGATATTTATAAATTTTTTTTCATTATCTATAATTGTGAGAAAAAAATTTTTTTTGAAGCGTAAGTCTTTTACTTTTTTTGAATATTTTATCTTGTTTTCATTTAAAGCTTTGGCAATAACCAATGATGAATAACCTGTTCCATACTCAAGAACATTTATTCTTTTATTTAATGTAATAAGCTTATAAATTCTATATAAATCAATAATTTCCGGCTTGTGTGCATCTCCATCATATCTATGGTCTTTTTTCTTTTTTATTTCATTTATTGAAAGATTGTTTAGATATCCCAATCCTATTGATTTAAAGAATTGTTTTGCTTTTTTGTGGCTAATTTTATTTGGTAGTTTAATCATTATCTTAAATTAAAAAAATTATGTGTGGTATATTTGTTTCATATGGTCCTAATGTTAACTTTTCAAAGCACAAAAAGTTAACAAATATGCTCTATCATAGGGGGCCTGATAATCAAGAGAATCTTTTAATAAATAATAAATTGATATTTGGTCATACAAGACTCAGTATCATAGATCCAAATAAAAATTCAAATCAACCTTTCAAAGATGGAAATTCCATAATTTTGTTTAACGGTATGATTTATAATTTTTTAGAAATAAAATCAGAATTAAAAAAAAAATATAATTTTATAACTAAATCTGACACGGAAGTTATATCTGCTGCTTATAAAGTTTGGGGTAAAAATTGCTTTGAAAGATTAAATGGAATGTTCTCAGTTGTTATTTATGATATTAAAAAAAATGAAATTATTGTAGCAAGAGATAGATTGGGGATAAAACCTTTATATTTAAGAAAGATTAATAATAATTATTATTTTTCCTCAGAAATTAAACCTCTACTTAAATTAGCACCTTACACTCAGGATTTTAAGACTGTATTCAATTATTTTAAATACTCATTTTATGAGAATAATAAAGACACTTTTTTTAAAGAAATTAAACAATTTTTACCCAGTCATCACTACACTTTTAAAAATAATAAGATTTCTTTAATTAAGAAATACTGGTCACTTGAAAGCATAGTAAACTCAAAAAATAAGATAAAATCACTTCATGAAGCAAAAGAAATTTTTAATGAGGAATTTAATAGAATAAAAAAATACTACACAAGATCTGATAAAAAAATCGGTCTTCTTTATTCTTCAGGCTTAGACTCAAATTTTATTCTAGATCTTCTAAATAAAGATGAAAAAAACATTTCTTTGCTGCTTACTTTTGGATACAAGGCAAAAAATATCACAGATGAGATAAATGATTTAAAAAATAGTGATATTAAGAAATATATTCATAAATTTACTATTAATGAATTTCTTAAAAATGCTCAAAATATACAAGTCGAACAAGAAATGCCATGGGGGGGGCCAAACGTATTTTTTCAAGGATCTCTTTTAAAAAAAGCAAAAAATCTCAATCATAATGTAATCTTGACTGCTGATGGTGCTGATGAAATTTTTGGTGGTTATGATAAATATCTTAATTTAGGTAAAATAAATTTAGATTATATAAATCAAGCTATAGACGGAACGTCACCTTATGAAGAAGAATTATTTAAAGATAATTTTATTTATAAAAAAAATATTAAATTTGACCTACCATCTAAAAATAAATTTGATTGTGCAAGATATTTAGATATATGTTTTTCAAAGCTTCCAAGAAACTTTAGATTTTCTGATAGATATAGTATGGGGAAATCTGTTGAATTAAGATACCCATTTTTAGATCACAAGTTAATTGAAGCCTCATTTAGGTTAGATAGGAAATTAATGATTAATAAAAAAGAAAACAAAATATTGTTAAGACAGTTTTTTAACAACTATAGTAAAAAAAAACATATAAACGGCCCACAAACAGCATGGTTTTATCACTCGGACTTTAAGAAGATTATGACAGAAATCTGTAATGATAGCCCTATATTTGATAAAGTCTTAGATAGAAAAAAAACAAAAAAATATTTAGATTTTTTTTATGATAAAAAAAGAGATAATTCATTTAAAATGTGGCAAATTTATAATTACGATTTATGGTTAAAAACTTTCTTTTAAAAGAGGATAAAATAGATACTATTTGTATAATACCTGCTAGAGCAGGATCAAAAGGAATAAAGAATAAAAATATTGTAAAAGTAAGAAATAAAGAATTAATAAATTATACAATCGAAACAGCAATTAAATTAAAAGACTATTGTGATATAGTTATTAGCACAGATTCAAAAAAAATTTTATCGAAATGTAATCATAAAAAAAAGTTAATCATAAATGGATTACGTCCCAAAAGATTATCTACTTCAGCTGCCTTAACAAAAGATGTTGTAAAATATGAGCTTGAGAAAACTGAAAATTTATTAAAAAAAAAGTACAAATATATTTTATTGTTACAGCCAACATGTCCTATTAGAGATTATAAAAAAATAATTCATTCAATAAACTTAATAAAAAAAAAGAAAATTGATTCGGTCTTATCAATTTCTAATGTAGGAGCAAATCACCCATACAGAATGAAAGTGATAAATAACAAATATTTAAAAAATTTTATGAATTTTAAAAAAGAAAATATGGAACCTCGACAATCATTGCCCGAAGTATACATTAGATCTGGATCAATTTATTTAATTTCTAAAAAATCATTTTTAAAATATAATTCATTAGTTGGAAAAAAATGTATTGGTATTGAGTTATTTGGAGATGAAATTATAAATATTGATAGTCAAGATGATTTGGACTTTCTAAAATTTAAGTTAAAATGCTAAAGCTTATTTGTCCACATAAAGATATTTTTGATAGCACAATCTTATTAAAATATAAAAAATATTTTAAATGTACTTTTTTAAATATTAGTCAAAAAAAATTTGATAAAATTTCAAATAATTATGATATAATATTAACTCGTTTTACACACTATATAAATTTTAATAATAAAAATAGAATTAAATATATTCTTAGTCCAACAACTGGCTTAACACATATTGATCAAAAGTTTTTTGAAAATTCTAAAGTTAAAGTTTTTAATTTAAAAAATAAAAATTTTTTAAGAACTATCAGGGCATCATCTGAATTTACAATTTTTCTTATTTTGACAACATTAAGAAAAATTAAGAATGTCAATCAACCGTATTTAATTGGTTCTGAAATTAATAATAAATTAGTTGGAGTAGTTGGCTTGGGCCGAATAGGAAATTCAGTTGCTAAATTCTGCTTTTCTCAAGGTGCTGATATAATTTACTTTGACAAAAAAGAATTAAAAAATAAGAAATATAAGAAAACAAATTTAAAATATTTGTTGAAAAAATCAGATATAATAGTCATTTGCATACCTTCTTCTGTTGATAATTTTAATTTTATATCGAGAGATAAATTAAAATTATTGAAAAAAGATGCTGTAATAATAAACACTGCTAGAGGAGAGATTATTGATGAAAACTATATTGTTAAGTTGGCAAAAAAAAAGTTTGTTTATTACTCAACAGATGTTATTCAAAATGAACAGTATACTAAAAAAAGAAAATTTAAAAAATTGAATAAAATCAAAAATGTTATAGCAACTGGTCATATTGCAGGTTTAACAAAAGAATCAATTTATAAAACTGATAAAGAGATTTTTACTAAATTTATAGGATATTATGAAAAAAATTAATTATATAGCTGAGCTCTGCCAAAATCATAATGGAAAAGAAAAAAATTTAGATGAGATGCTCGAAAGGTGTGCAAACAGTGGGGCAGATTTTGTCAAACTACAATATATTTTTTCAAAAGATTTAGCTTTCAGGCCAATATTTGAAAAAGGCTTATTTAGAAATAATAAAACTTTAGCAATTCATCGACCATTTGAAAAAGAATACAATAGATTAAAAAAAATTGAACTTAAAAATAAAGATTATGAAAGATTCGTTATAAAGTGTGAAAAATATAATCTCACTCCCATGATAACATGTTTTAGCAGAAACAATATTAACACACTTTATAACATGGGATATAAAAACATAAAGATAGCAAGTTACGATTGTTCTTCCTTTCAAATGGTGAGAGAATTATCAAATAAGTTTAATCATATTATAATGTCAACTGGTGCTACTTATCTAAATGAAATTGAAAAAAGTTATGAAATTTTAAAAAAATCCAAAAAAAATTTCTCTTTATTACATTGTGTAACGATATACCCAACACCAATTGATAAAATAAATATAAAAAAAATTCTATTTCTAAAAAAGAAATTTAAAATTCCTGTTGGTTTTTCAGATCATTCTGAGTCCTTTAATAAAAATAAAAATTTAGCTTCTAAATTAGCTATTTATTTTGGTGCAGAGCTAATTGAAAGACATATAACTATTTTACCAAAAGATAAAACTAGGGATGGCAAGGTATCTATTTTCCCTGAAGATATAATAGAAATCAAAAACTTCTCAAAACTAAAAAAGAATGATCAAAAATTATATTTATTAAGTAAATATAATTTTAATTTAAAAAAATATGAAAAAAAAAATCTAGAATTAAATCTTACGCATGAAGAAACATTAAATCGTGATTATTATAAGGGTAGATTCGCATCAATTCTTAAAAATAATAGAATAATTTATAATTGGGAAGAGACAAATTTGAATGAACTCTAATTATTACGAAATTAAAAACAATATAGCCCTAAAACAATTCATTATAGATTTTGAAAAATCAATTAAAAATCATAAAGTTTTTACTGCAATTAAACTTGATGATAAAAAAAAAATAATTGGTGTTATTACAAGAGGAGATTTAAGAAGGCTAATTTATAAAAAAGATGGTTTTAATGATAGAATAGATAAATACTTAAATTTAAATCCAGTTGTTGTAAAAAATACAGAACTTAACAATAACTTAAACTCATTATTATCTCATAAAACTAAAGGAAAAATTATTGATGACATAATTGTTGTAAATGAAAAAAAAAAATTTTTAGAGATAATAAAATATGAACACATCAAGGATAATTTTAAATATAAAAACACTTGTGTAATTGGAATGGGCCACATAGGATTACCATTATCAATTTTTGTGTTGAAAAAATTTAAAAACATCATTGGTTATGACAATAATAATAATAAAATAAAAAATATTAAAAAAGTTAAATTAGATTTTTATGAAAAAAATCTTAATAAACTCCTCAAAAATCATCTTAAAACAAAAAGACTTAAGCTAACAAATAATTTTAAAAACATTAATTCTGAAATATATATCATTTGTATTGGAAGTATAATTTCAGGAAATAAAGTAAGTAACAACAATCTAAAGAAATTAGCACAAGATTTATCAGGGATAATAAAAAAAAATGATCTAATAATTTTAAGAGGCACAGTTTCAATAGGAGTTTCAAGGCAAATATTTTTAAGAACGCTTCTAAAATTTTCAAAATTAAAGAACGGTAAAGATTTTTATTTCGCTTTTATGCCTGAAAGACTTGTTGAGGGTGATGCTCTTGAGGAATTAGAAAAAATACCACAATTAGTATCAGGTTCAACAGATGAATGTTTGAAAGTTGCTTATGATTATTCTAATGAAATTTTTGAAAATGTAATAAAATTAAAAAGTCTTGAAGAAGGAGAGATTATTAAATTAGCCTCCAACTCCTTTAGAGCATTAAATTTTGCATTCTCAAATGAAATTTCGAGAATATCAAGTTTGCATGATTTAAGTGGTTCAGAATTGATTAAAAAAGCAAATTTTGGTTATGAAAGAAATACTATTTCAAAACCTAGCCTTGGAATTGGAGGTTTTTGCCTACCTAAAGACCCTTTGCTATTCAGTGACAATTTAAAGAAAAATTCGAATTACAAACTTGGTAAAATAAGTAGTAAAATAAATAAAGATATTACTGGTGTTTTTACAAAAAAATTTGTAAATATTTTAAAAAATAAACAAAATCCTAAAATTTTATTAATGGGGATTGCTTTTAAAGGACTACCTGAAACTTTAGACATACGTAATTCAACCTCACTAGAAATAATAAAATCTTTGACTGCAAAAAAATATAGATGTCATGCCTACGATCCACTTGGTAAAATTTTAAAAAAGCAAATCAAGATTAAAAATCTTAAAATTTTAAATGAAAATTTTAATGTTAATAAGTATGATTTCATAATTATTGTAAATGACCATCCAAAATTTATTAACATAATTGAAAATAAACTTAAAGAAAATCGATCGGGTGGGAAAAAATACATATTTGATACATGGAATAATATTAACAAATCTTTTATAAAAAACTTAAATTGGGAATATTTGAATATATAAATATATGAATTCCATTACCTTTGTCCCATGCAATAATGGATTAGGACACATACGAAGACTATCAATTTTAGCAAATAATCTTAAAACTTCAAAAAAGATTTTTTTTTTTCTAGATATAAAAAAAAAAAATAAATTTCATCTTAAAAATAAAATTAAAAAAAAACTAGTTTCAAAAAAAATTAGTAAATATTCCAATTACATTGTTAAAAAAATTAATTCAAAAGAATCAAATATTATTTTTACAGACAATATTATTGATAAAGGATTAATTTTTAAAAACACAGTCCTATATGCTAACTTTCTATGGGAAGAAATTTTAAATAAAAACAAACTAAATCTTAAAAGATTAAGAAAAAAAAAGATGAAAATATTTTCAAATTATTTATTTTCAAATATTAAAACTAAAGTAAAAATTAATAAAGTTGGTTTTTTTGGGAAATATAAATCCAATAAAAATACTAATGGTATTCTAATCGCAACAGGTTCTGCGAAAAGTAAATTATTAAAATTATACAAAAAAAAAATAGTTAAAATCTTGGAAAAAAATAAATTCCACGAAAATAAAATATACTTAGATCCTTCAATATATGAACACAAATTAAAAAAATATTCTGTGATTAAGGCTAATTTTTCAAACAGAATGTACTCTAAAATTTCAATTGCTATCATTAAACCTGGTATGGGAACAATTGAAGAGTGCTTAAAAAGAGGAATACCTATAATTCCAATAATGAAAAATGAAAACAAAGAATTTAGATATAATGCTCAAGTCTTAATTAGAGAAAATCTAGGATTTGATTTAAAAAATTTTGATAAAATAATTGAGTTTATTAACAAAAACATCTCTAATGCTTTTTTTTTCAATAAATTTAGGCTAAAGTGTAAAAATCTTAAATGGAATGGTGAATTGAAAATAATCAAATATTTACACAATTTTACCTATTGAAGATTGCTAGGTTTGATTTAAACAATAATCTACCATGTCAAAAGTAACATTAATAAATCACTCAAGCTTATTAATTTCTTTAAATAGTAGTCAGTCATTTATACTAACTGATTTCTGGAATGAAAGTCCTGCATTTGGTAGCTGGCTACCAAGCGCTTTGCCATTTTATAATCCAGTTTATTTAGCATCCTTAAGTTATGAAAAAAATTTTTATTTAGCAATTAGCCATGCACATGATGATCACATTGATGATTATTTTTTAAGAAAATATTTTAACAAAGATGTTAAAATAATAATTTCAGAATATCCATCACCTTCATTAAGAAATAGAGTAAAAAATTTGGGCTTTAAAAATGTAATTTCAGTTAATCAAGAAATAACTAAGATTGATAATTTTGAAGTTGTGTCAGTTTTTGACCCTAAGATATCTGGTGACGACTCTGGCCTTGCATTTAGAGATGACCATTTTTGTATTCATCATGGTAATGATAATTGGTTTTTAATGAGTGATAAGAATATTAATTTATTAAAAGAATTCAAAGGTAAAAGAAAAATGCTTTATGCTTCACAAACAAATACTGCTTCTGGTCATCCAATAACATATCCTCAATTCGAAAATAAAACGAAAGATGAAATAAAAAAAAAAGTAAAAAATATGGTTGTTGCTGCTCTTAAAAATTGTAAAAAATTATCTGCTGATTTTTTTCTCCCTTATGCAGGCTATTCAAAATCTTATGTTAAAAATCAAAAATATCAAGATATGGTTATTTCGCCAACATATAACAATTTATTAGACTTAGTTGAAAACGAAAAAGATATAAATCATGAAAAAATGATTAATATTTTTTGTGGTGGAACAATTAATTTAAATGACGGAAATGTATCTTATCCTTTTCCCATTTCACCAAGCCACGTATTTGACACTACCAATATATATTTCCATGAGGAAAATATTCTTAAAAAATGCGATTCATTCAGAAGTGATTTTCAAAAAGAAGATGTGGAAATAAAAAGTGCTGAAGACTATCTTCGAGACTTTAATGAATTTATAAATAATTATTTAAAAAGAAATCCAAATTTTTATCCAAGTATAATTAATAAAAAACTCAAATTTACTATATGTAAAAAAGATGATTTCTCAAATAAGCTATTTTCAAAGTGTATAGAAATTGGAACAGGAAAATTTTTAGAAAAAATTGACAAGCCAAATAAAGAGTTTTTAATTCCTTCTAATCTATTTAATGCTTTAATTGAAAAAAAAATTGTTTTTGAAAATTTATATACTGGATATCAAGCTAAAGTATACAGGTATCCTCCAGAGGTATATAATAGAGATATGATAATGTATTTAGATATGTTCGGTTATGTGTATGCAAAAAAAAAAGATTAGTATATAATTTATCCTTAAAATCATATATTTTTATAAAATGAATCAAACTACTTTAGATTTCTTTCTAAACCAACAGGTACAAATTAATTTTATCTCGTTTGTTCAATCTTTGATAGCTACAAGTATTTTGTGTGTCATGATTCAATTTTTTTATATAAAGTTTTCTAAATCACTCTCAAATAAAAATGATTTTTCAAAAAATTTTGTTGGCTTAGGTTTGGCTACTGCAATAGTGATTACAATTGTAAAATCATCATTAGCTTTATCTCTAGGACTTGTAGGTGCTCTTTCAATAGTAAGATTTAGGGCCGCAATCAAAGAACCGGAAGAGCTCATATACCTTTTTTTAGTTATAGCTACAGGATTAGGTTGTGGAGCAGGACAGATAAAAATTACTGTAGTTGGAATTATTACTTCTTTAATTTTAATATTGATAATTAATTTAGTAACAAAAAAAAAATTATATGAAGACGAGATTCTCAACTCATCTTTTACCTTTGATAATAGAAAAACTGATAAAGAAATAAATGATATAATGAAGAAAATTGAAGACTGTTGTGAAGAAGTGAAATTTATTTCATTGGTAACTACAGAAAGTGAGACTGTTATAAATTTAGATATTAAATTTAAAAATTTTCAGTTAGTAACAAAAACAATAGATTCTATAAGATTAACTGATAAATCTACAAAAATTATCTTAGCTAAAAATAGTATGCTTACATTGTAAAATGTACACCAAAAAAACAATAAAAAAAAATAATAGAATATTAAATTTAAACTTTTTTTTAAAACTTTATTTCTTTCTATCAATTTTTATTTCAATAATTTTTTTTAGCATAATTTTTACAAGTGGTTTTTGGGTGGATAATAAAAGTAGATTTATTAATAAATATTATAGTTCTGGAATAAACTATTATTTTAAAATATTTAACATAATAGGAAAAAGTTTGCCTGCGCGAATATCTTCAAAATATCAAAATATCAATTTAGATATTTCTCAATCAAATATTATAGTTTTAGAAAAAAATCGTAATGATATTTTAAATAGCAAACTAATAGGATCTGGTGATGATAGATTTGAAAATGTTCAAGCCAAACTAGAATATTTAAACAAAAAATATAAAATCTCTCTAAGAATTAAAGGAGATAGGTCACAAAATTTTATAGATAAAGATAAAGTTTCTTACAAAGTGAAAATTGAAGAGGATGAAAGCTTGATTGGTATGAGAAAATTTTCTTTAATGAAACCAAGGCATAGAAATTATATACACGAATGGCTATTTCATGAATTTTCAGAAACTCAAAATTTAATTAAATTAAATTATGAATTCATTTATTTGAATATCAATGGGGATAATAATGGGCTGTATGTAGTTGAAGAAAATTTTGACTCTTGGTTAATTGAAAAAAATAAAAGAAGAAATGGTCCAATATTTTCAATGAGAGAAGAATTCAATGAAAATTTTTTAAATTCAAAATTTGAGGTTTATAATAAAAATTTTTGGAAAAAACCTATAAATTTAAGTTTAGCGAGTCATGCTTTGAATAATTTAGAAAATTTCCAAACTGGTGAGCTATCTCTTGAAGAAGTATTTGATTTAGATAAATGGGCTAAATATTTTGCTATAATAGATTTAACGCACACTTATCACGGCGCAAGTCCACGAAATGTAAAATTTTATTACAATCCCATTACAGGCTTATTTGAACCTATTCCTTATGATGGTCATAGAATTCATATAAATTTCAATAAAAATATTATCAATTATGATCACACAACTATTTTTGAAAAAGCTAAATTAGGAATGTTTCCATGGAGAAATACATTTAATGAAACAAACGAATTTTCTGAGGATGATGAAACTTCACTGGTAAGAGCCTTTTTTTATAATGATGATATAGTTAATAAAATTTTTTATAAAAAATATCTTTATGCTTTAAAAGAAATAACAGAAAAAAAATTTTTGGATACTTTTTTTGAGTTACGAAAAATTGAGATAGCTAATATTAATAGTGCTATATATGCTGATTATTTTTTAATTGATAACAATTTTAATAATAAATATGGACCTGGATTTTATTATTTTGAAAAAAAAGATATTTATGAAAGAGCTGAGGTAATTAAAAAAAAGATTGAGCCAAAATTAACAAAAATCAATATTAGGGAAAACAAAAATTATATTTATTTAACAAATTATGATTTAGTAAATTTAAGTTTAAAAACTAGTTATTTTGAGTGCGAAATAGACAACAACTATTCTAAAATTAGCAAAAAAATTTTTTTTCAATTAGATCTTGATTATAAAAAAGAACAAAAATTAGTCAAAAAAGAAGTTTTTCCAATGGTTTCAAGATGCTTAATAGCAAATTTCAGTAATATAAATTCAAATAATAATTATACAAAAAGTATTGATTATTTCTTTAAGTCAAATTTAAAAATCTCACATACTAATTTTTTAGATTTTTTTAAAATTAATGGCAAATTTATAGAACCACAGTCAGATATAATAATCATTGATAAAGACATTATTATCCCAAAAAACTATATTGTTAAAATTAATTCGGGGCAAATAATTAAGATTATTAACAATTCTCTCATTTTATCTCATTCACCTTGGATTGCGAAAGGTGAAAAATCACAAATCAAAATTACTGGAGAAAAAGAAAATTTTGGTGGAGGTGTGTTTATAAATAATATGAATCAGAAATCTCACTTTAGCAATGTAAGATTTGAATATTTAACAGGTATTGAATTTAGAAATTATGCAAATGAAAATAAATCAAAAAATAAATTTTATGAAGTTGAAAAAACAAATTTTTATTTATCTGATAAATTTAAACTTACTGGTGCTTTCACTGTTTATGGTGGGTTAATAAATATTGAAAATTCTGAATTTATTAAGATTTCATCTGAAGATGCTGTAAATATAATTAGCGCAAATTTTTTTATTAATAAAATTGATTTTGATCAGAACGATTCTGATGCAATCGATATTGACTTTGGAGATGGCTCAATATCCAATAGTACATTCAAAAATATAAATGGTGATGCAATAGATGTATCTGGTAGCTATGTAAAAATTAATGATAATAATTTTGAAAAAATTTTAGATAAAGTGATTAGCGTGGGTGAAGAAAGCATAGTAGAGATAAACAATTTAATAGGGAAAAATTCCTATATTGGTGTTGCAGTAAAAGATGGTTCATATACAAAAGTTTCTGGAATAAATTTTATTAATGTAAACTTTCCTTTTGCTTCTTATCAAAAAAAGAGTTTTTATGATTATCCATATTTAGAAATTTTTGATGGGATACAGACTAATAATTTTAATAAATTGATAATTAAAGACAAAAATTCAATTGTCAAATATCAAAATAAGTTTTTTAAAGAATATATTAATAAGAGAAAAATAATTCCATTGATTTATAACAGAATAGAGGAATATGCTGAAAGTTCATAAAACAATTTTAAATATTTTCTTATATTTAATTTTAATATTTATAATAACAATCAACTATGCATTATCCGATGAAACTGTAGGAGATAATGGAAACCTTAATTATATTAATGATATTTCATTTATTAATCAGGATGGAACAATTAATGCTGTTGTAGAAATAGAGGCAGGTTCAATTGAAAAATGGGAAGTAAATAAAAAAGGAGACAAATTAATTCATACATTTAAGGATAATCAAAAAAAATTGATCGATTATTTACCCTACCCTTACAATTATGGATTTATACCTCAAACATTAGTGCCACTAAACGAAGGTGATGATGGAGATCCTCTGAATATTATAATCATTGGACCTACAATTAAAAAAGGATCAATTATTAAAGTAAAAGTAATTGGAACAATGATTATGGGGGATAATACCGAATTAGACTCAAAGGTTATTGCATTGGCAATTAATAACTTAAAATTGTCAGAGTCAAAGTCTATAAAAGATTTAGAAAAAAATTATATTGGATTAATGGATATAATTAAAATTTGGACAATAAATCATAAGAAAACAGTCTTAAAGCTTGACGATATACTAAATAAAAAAAATACAATGAGTTACATAATTAAACATAATAAATATTACAAAGAAAAAAAATAATGAATTTATTAAGCAAAGTTGAAAGGATTGAGAGAAAATGGGCCCTTCATAACGCAACGAGGTCACAATTTCTTATAGCTATTTTAAGAAATAAATTATGCTTTACTAAAGAGTACGATTCAAGAAAAGTTAATTCAATCTATTTTGATGACACAAATTTAAACTCTTTATATGAGAATATAAATGGAAATACATTAAAAGCAAAATATAGAGTCAGATGGTATGGAAATAGTAAAAAAATAGTTAATCCTCAATTTGAAATTAAGATGAAAAAAGGAATACTTAGTAAAAAAAGAGTCTTTAGACTAGATAATAAATTTGATCGTATAAGTGATGAATCTTTAAAATATTTAACAACAGAAGTTAATAACATTTTAAAACTAAAAAAAAATATTAACCCTGTGCTCAGTACTCATTATGAAAGGGATTATTTCATATCTTCTAATAAAAAAATTAGATGTACTTTGGATGATAATTTAGAGAGTATTCAATTAGGTTATTTAAAAAATTATCTTATTAAAAAAAAATTTTTTAGGTTAGTTTTGGAAATGAAATACAACTCCGAATATGATGAATATGTAAGAAAAAATTTAAGTGATTTAAGTGATTCAAGGTTATCAAAAAATTCAAAATATTTATTATCTGCTATAGACGATAAGTTTATAACAAACTAAGCTCTAATCCTTTTATTAATTTTTTTTTGGTACATTAAAACATAAGTTTATATTCATCATTAGCTTTTTTAAAATCATTAAATCTACCAATATCTAGCCAATATTCTCCCAATGGAAAAGAAATCGTCTTTATTTTTTTTTTTATTATTTTTTTAAAAAGTGTTGGCATATCATAAAATTTTTTTGGAATTAAATCTATACAGTTTGGATTTAAAATATAAACACCAGCATTAACAAAAGCTTTATGAGCTGGTTTTTCTTCAATTGAGATTATATTTTCATCATCTAATTTTACCTCACCATATGGTGACTCAATATTGTATTCTGCAACACACATGGTAGCTTTTGAATTATGATGAATATGAAAATCAAGCATTTTATCAAAATCAAGATTGGTCAATAAATCTCCATTAATCACAAAAAAAGGCTTATTTGGTTTCTTTTGAAAAAGGCTTAAAGCTCCAGCTGTGCCCATTCTTGTCTTTTCTTGAATGTACTTTATCTTAACACCAAAATTTTTTCCATCTCCAAAATAATTTTTAATTATTTTTGATTTATAGTTCACACAGATTACAAAATTTTCATATCCACTTTCTCTAAATTTTTCTACTATGGTTTGAAGAATTGGTTTATTTCCTACTTTCAACATTGGCTTTGGAATATTTTTTGTAAGTGGTCTTAGACGTAAACCCCTTCCACCTGCCATTATCACTACTTTATTAGATTTATCTTTAGGTGCTATAAGCTCATCTATGATGTATATACCTATTACTTTATCATTTTTATCAACTACAGGAATTTGATGAATCTTATTAGAAAGTGCAATTTTTAATAATTTTTTTTTAGTTTCAGTTTTTTTTACAATAATTGGATTTTTATTAACTATTGATTTAACTGGGCTATTTATATTTAAGCCTTTCAAAAATCCACCTCTAATATCTCCATCAGTTAAAGTGCCTACCAACTTCTCTTTTTTATCAACTACAATTGCAATTTGAAAAGCTCCTTCAGATATAATTTTTAGAGCTTGCTTAATTGTTGTATCTATAGTGATTTTTATTTTTTCTATATTTTTCATGATTGAAACTTAATAGTATAAAAATTTTTCTTTAAAATATCTTGTAGTTTAAAATTTTTTAAAACTCTGACTATTTTTTTACTTGATAATCCACCATCATAAGGATTACTTACAGTATTCAATAATTCTTGAAAATCCTTTGAATAAAGTCTTTCAAAAGATTTTTGAATATCTTTTTTATCTGGCAAACAATCGATCACACTTTTCGCTCTAATTCTTCCTTTTTGTCTATCACCTATATTTATAGCTCCTAACTTAAAACTTGGGGCCTCAAGTAATCCACTTGAACTATTCCCTACTACAGCATCCACATACTGTAAAGCACTTAAATATTTTAGTTGTCCTAAAGAAGTAAATCCAATAGACTTTTTTGGGTACTCACTTGTATATTGATCAATCATTTGATTTACAATTTTTCCGTTCAAATCACTATTTGTTTTGGTAAAAATAATGTTAGTGTCCTCTAATTCATTAATTGCATTTAATAACTCTTGAAACTGCTCTCTTGAAGTATTTTTTTCTAAAGTCACAGGATGAAATGTTATTAATAAATTTTTTTTATTTAATTTAAAGTTAATCGATTTTTCAAATTCATTTTTACCTAAAAGTTTTAATTTTTTAATGTTTTCAATTCCCACACCACCTGTATTGAAAACTCTGATAGGATCTTCACCTAACTGTATCACTCTATTCTTGTATTCCTCTGTAGCAACAAAATGTAGGTGAGACATTTTTGATATACAATGACGAATACTATCATCCCACGATCCTTCTGTTATTTCTCCCCCATGAATATGAGCTATTGGTATCTTTGCTATCATGGCTGCACTTGCTGCACTAAAAATTTCATATCTATCACCCAAAACTACAATAATATCAGGATTTAATTGATTGTAAGCTTCTGATAAGGATGTTTGGGCTATGCCCATAGACTTTGAAATACCTATACTAGTATCAGAAGATAAATGCATATCTATTTTTTTATCAATATTAAAATCTTTCTCTATTACTTTATAGGTCAAGCCAAACTTTGAACTTAGGTGCATCCCTGTAGCAATAAGTTGAAGTTCAAGATCTGGATCAGTCTTAACTTCTTTAATTAACCAATATAGTAAGCCATATTCTGCACGTGAGCCTGTCACTATACATATTTTCCTCTTACTCATATCAATTCATCTTCTTTGTAATCTTTTGTTGCTTTAGTTCCCAAAACATCATCCCATTTCATAGGGCTTATGCCTCCACTTGGTCTTTTTACTGTAATATTGATTTCCGTTAAAATATCACCCTTTTTTATTTTAGTTTTTGCAACTATTGATTTTCTAGCTATTTGAATATTTGGCAATTCACTCTTAGATGGTTTTTTAATGTTGCTACCGAGAGCTAATTCTATATTTCTAATTGCTTTGACCATCTTTTTTAATTGGTCTGGTTCAAGACTCGCTTTATGGTCTGGCCCTTCCATATTACAATCCAGAGTAAAATGTTTTTCTATACATTTTGCACCCATTGCAACCGCTGCTATATCAACTTCTATTCCTAATGTATGATCGCTATATCCAAAATTCACGTCTAATTCCTTTCCAATAGCTACCATTGCTCTTAAATTTACATCTTCCATTGGGGTGGGGTACTCTGTATTGGCATGCAAGACTATAATATTTTTTTTTTTAGTACCTGAATTAATCAAAATATCTAAAGCAATTTTAACTTCATCCATATTTGACATTCCTGTTGAGAGAATAATCTTTTTATTTAGTTTTCCTATGTGCTTAAGATATGGAAGATTTGTAATCTCGCCACTTGGTATTTTAAATATTTCTAAACCCAAATCTTTTAACAATTCTATGCTATCATGATCAAAAGGAGATGATAAAAATTTTATATCTTTATTTTTACTATAATTAATTAGTTCAATGTGCATTTCTTTACTCAGTTCAAGTTTTTTGAGCATATCAAATTGCGTCTGTTTTTGATGAGTTGTATTTTTTTGATAATTTGCTTTTTGGGCATTTTTAGTTGTAAGATTGTCTGCTTTAAATGATTGAAATTTAACGGCATCAGCTCCTGCATTAGAAGCCACATCGATTAATTTCTTTGCTAAATCAATTGATCCATTGTGATTGACACCTGCTTCAGCAATAATGAATACACTCATTTAACTAAAGTCCCAGCTTTAATAAAACTATTTTCTTTTATTATAATGTTGTTTTTTGTTGTCACATTACTACCAATGAAACATTTAGGTCCAATTTTAACTCCACCGTTAATTATTGCATTTGTAGAAATATGGCAATAGCTAGATATTAAGCAATCATGTTCGATCAATGCTTTTGAATTTACAATACAATTATCACCAATAGATGCATTGGCATTAACTATTGCATGATGCATAATAATAGTGCCATCGCCAATCTTTGAATGCTTAGACACATAAGCATTTGGAGATATAATAGAGGGAAGTGTAAATCCAGCTTTGCTAGCTAGATCAAACAGCTTTATTCTTAATGATGGTGATTCAATCTG
>Ga0209223_10002312_pt1 | contig 19306 bp, 18 predicted proteins | sample COG_06_FD_184750 | JGI IMG/M metagenome (GOLD analysis project Ga0209223, IMG submission 184750) | Pelagic Microbial community sample from North Sea - COGITO 998_met_06 (SPAdes) (version 2) | ecosystem: Environmental > Aquatic > Marine > Neritic zone/Coastal water | place: Helgoland, sampling...
GAAGGAAGCTCCCATAGCACCAATCAAAAAGGTTACTACCCACTCTATTAATAAGTGTGCGGTTCCCCAGCCAACAATCACCCCAACACCCATACCAACGAAGCTGACTTTTAATACCTCCTTATTATAATCTCTTTTATATGCATAAAGGGCAAAAATGTCTGATACGATATATACTGGAAGTAGAAGGCTAGCAGCCGCAATGGTTGGCATTACCAATGATAGTATCGGAACACCTAGTACTGCCACCACAGGCAGTCCTCCCTTCCCAAGGCCAACAAAAATGGCTGCCAATACGGCAAGGAACCAAAATAAGAGATCATATTGCATATATCGATTCAGAACCTTACTTGCATGTACTTCTATTCTGTTATTCAAAACAAATCTTGCTCATACATATACTCAATAGACTTTGTAATTTGAAAATTTAAATACAAGAACTTACTTTTGAGTTCGAAAATTAATTCTTATTATCTGATTTTAACTAAAAAGTAACAAGTGCAAATTTTATTTAGATATACTTAAACAAAGAACTGAGGTTTAAGTAAGAAAATCAATAAAAGCAATAGATTTAGCTCAAAATTATCCTGGAAAAGGCGGGGTGTAAGATCTTAATACTCAAAGGATATTTTGCATTGGAAGTTGGAGGTAACAAATTAATTTTATTATTTTAATGTTTTTAGGTGCGACTTGGGGCTTATCCTTTTCAGTAATGAAAATAGCGGTAGAAAATGGGGGCGAACCTTTCGGTATAGCCTTCTGGCAAGCCCTCATAGCAGCTTTACTTTTGTATATTTATATAACCTTCAAGCACGGAAATCTGGGTTTAAAAAAATCTCACCTCAAATTAATTTTACTGCTTGGATTTTTTGGATCAGCTCTTCCAAGTGTATTATTATATTGGTCTGCCCAAAAAATTAGTGCGGGAATTTTGTCGATAACGGTTTCTTTTATTCCACTACTAACATACGCATTCGCCTTCGTTCTTAAAATCGAAAGTTTTTCCTATCGCAGAATTTGGGGGGTTGTTATGGGTGCTTTTGCATTAAACCTACTAATAGTTCCAGAAAATAGTATTCCAGAACGAAACCAAATTATATGGATCCTTGTGGCTTGCGTTGCAGCAATTAGCTATGCAATAGAAAACTTAATTATTGATCAAAAAATGCCCTCCGATATTGGACCCGTTAGAATAGCTTGCGGAATGAATTTAATCGGAGCAATTCTTGTGCTGCCTTTTGCTTTGGGTTTTAATCAGCTAATTTTTCCAACTACCCCCCCACAAAAATTAGAATTAGCTTTCATCGGTTTAGGAGTTATTAACGCATTTGCCTATTCACTTTTTATTTTTTTAATAAAAAGAACTGGCCCTGTCTTTGCCAGCCAAACTGGGTATGTGGTAACAATTGGTGGAATGTTTTGGGGTATTCTTCTTTTCAATGAAATATATTCAATGTGGGTTTGGTTCTCGCTGATAATAATTATTTTCGGTGTTGTTTTGGTAGCTCCAAGAAAAAAACTAAATTAAAAGCATCCCATAAGCCAAGTCCCTTTAGAAATAGGCATTTGCCATAAAGCTAGTAAGTCCAGGCTTGATTAAAGTTCTTAGGCATAATTATGAATATCAAATATTATTAGAAAGAGTATTGTTAACTAACAAAAATTAGATACCATTTGAAAGTATTTGAATTTTACTACCAAAAAATTCTGAATAATATTTATTCTGAAGTAAATCTGAAAATATGCTTAATTAATTGATAAATAAAATTTAGGATCTCCAATGTCCATCTATCCAATAACGAATATACAATCACCTCAGATCATTCGTATCGGAGGTGGGGCCGCAATGGGCACCGGCCAAATTTTAAATCAACTAGGTCTCTATAAGCCATTAATAGTAACAGATAAAGTGCTAGTAAAACTGGGCCACCTAGAAAAGCTTCTCAAAATTCTTGATCAATCAAACATAAGCTGTTCGGTTTTTGATGAAACTATTCCTGAACCAACTGACGTCTGTTTATCAAAAGGCTTGAACATTTTCAGGTCTGAAAAATTTGATTGTGTCATAGGGTTTGGCGGTGGGAGCTCTCTGGATATGGCTAAAGCCATATCCGCCATGTCAATGAACCATGGACACGTAAGAAGTTACAAGCAACCAGCCCAAATTAACAGAGTTGGTGTCCCAATAATTCTTATCCCAACAACGGCCGGAACAGGTTCTGAACTTACAAAATGGTGCGTGATTACAGATACAAAACTTAACATCAAATATAACCTGTCGGGGTTAGCTTTTCTAGCCACTGCCGCCATTGTTGACTGGACATTTACAACAACCAAACCAGATCGACTGACTGCAGATACCGCAATTGATAGTTTGACACACGCAATTGAATCATTCGTTAGTAAAAAATCATCCACTTTCTCAGATGCACTTGCCCTGAATGCAATGCCATTAATAGCTAACAATGTTAGACTTGCATTTAAAGACCCTAACAATAATCAGGCCCGAGAATCTCTTATGCTTGGAGCAGCACAAGCAGGCATGTCATTTTCAAATTCATCAGTGGCTCTAATTCATGGTATGAGTCGTCCGATAGGAGCATACTTTCATATCGCTCATGGGCTCTCAAATGCAATATTATTGGCAGAAGTGACAAATTTTTCTATTTCGGCGGCCGAACATAAGTATGCGGAATGTGCACGAGTTATGAAGTGGGCAAACGAAACTGATACGAACCATAAGGCTTGTAAAAAGCTTGTTGATCAACTGCGCAAGCTTCAGTCAGATCTCAAAGTACCAACCCCTAAAGAGCAAGGTTTTGACGCCAAAGTATATTTTGGGAGCCTACCAGAAATGGCTCGACAAGCCTTAGAGTCAGGCTCTCCACAAAATAATCCTCGTATTCCATCTTCTGAAGAAATAATTCAAATTTATAATACTATATGGTAATCAAGTGAGTATACTATTTTGGCGCATTATTACTCAGTTAAAAATGAGTGCTAGATAGCATATCTTGCATTAAATAGATTATAAAAAAATTCATTCACTTTTTGCTGATAGTTAGCTATTACCATAATTTAATAAGTAATAGGAATACGATATGACGTTTGTTGCGCATTTGGAATATATTTTTCACATCACCTGCAGTGAGTGCAAATTTTATTGGACGTATGCAAGTATGGAAAAATCCTATAACATCGAAAAACGAGACTATTACTGCCCTAATTGTGGTATAAAAACAAATATTAGTTTGCAAAATGAAATTTAAATTTAGTGGATATAAATTTTGTATTAAATTACTATGACATCACAACCCCTATCTAGCGAATATAAATCAGATAGTGTTGCACTTGGGATTTTGCTGATGATTGGGTTCTGTTTTTTAGCCCCCTTACTTGACGTATTTGCAAAGTTAGCTTCTGAAAAAGTTTCAGTTGGACAGATCACAACCGTGCGTTTTGTAGGGCAAGCCTGTATAATGGCATTCATCATATTATTACTTCGTAAGCCAATTCTGATTACCAGTCAGTACTTATTTCCTCTTTTTGCACGAGCAATTTTTTTAATTATTGCAACCTACTGCTTTTTCTTAGCTATTCGTACGATGCCTATTGCAGATGCTGTCGCTATAGTTTTTTTTGAACCTTTTATTATTCTTCTTATAGGTAAGTTTTATTTTAGGGACGCTGTCGGAATACGCCGCCTGCTTGCAAGCATTTTTGGATTTATTGGAGTAATATTTGTGATTAAACCAAGCTTCATGAACTTTGGATTCGTTGCACTCTACCCATTGGGAACCGCACTAGGTTTTGCACTCTATATTGTAATCACGCGTAGCCTCTCTCGATACCTCGACCCTATACAACTACAATTTCAAACAGCTTTACTTGGTTCAATTATTTGTTTGCCATTATTATGCATTGGTTCTGCCTTGTCTGTTCCATCCTTAGACATTGTTATGCCTAAAGGAATATTTTGGTTTTGGTTGTTGGGAGTAGCTATTTTTGGCACAATATCGCATTTATTCATAAGTTTTGCACTTAAATTTGCTTCCTCCACGACGTTGGCACCCATAAGCTATATAGAAATCTTGAGTTCAGTATTTTTAGGATTCCTAGTATTTAAAGATTTGCCTGATCCTACAGCAGTTTTTGGCATGATTTTAATAGTTTTATCTGGTATCTATGTATTCCTTAGGGAGAAGTCTCTAGAGAAATTTAAACAATCTAGTATAAATTAAGATTGAATTTATGCTTAGAAAAATCAAGATGTTTAAGACAAACTTACCTTATTCCTAGTCCGTTCAACCCCAAGTCGATGTTCTCTCCAAATAATTAATATTCCAGCAGATATAACGACCAATGAGCCAACAAGTACAGTCAATGAAGGTAATTCGCCAAAAACAAAATAACCCAAAACAATAGCAAATAGTATTGAAATATATTCAAATGGAGCAACCATTGAAGCCTCAGAATATTTATATGCTGTCGTTAAAAAGATTTGACCAAAGCCACCTAATAAACCCGCAAGTATAAGAATTCCAAATGTAAACATATTTGGAATAACCCAACCAAATGGCACTGTAAGAGCAGACCAAAAACAAGAGCTGATTGTAAAATAAAATACGATAGCTGATGCAGTTTCAGTCTTTGTCAATTTACGAATAAAAATGTGAGCCAGAGCCATGAAAGTAGCTCCAAGGAGCACGTACAGTGCTCCTTGTGATTCAAAAGAAAATTTTTGTTCTAGAGAGATAACGCTTAATCTTGGATAAAGAATGATTAATACACCAATAAACCCCATGAAAACAGCAGTAAATCTAATTAAGCGTACTTTCTCTCTAAGCATTGCAGCCGCAAAAACTACTGTTAAAATGGGTGCGGAATAACTTATCGCTGTGACCTCAGGTAAAGGAAGCAGCCCTAAACCAAGGAACATAAACGCCATTGCTACTGTTCCAACTAATCCCCGCCAAAAATGATCGAAGAAGGAAACAACTTTTAGGCCAGAGGCCATCTGTCCTGACAGCCAAAGCCACCCAAAAATAATTGGTAGTGAAAAGAACGACCGAAAAAACACCGCTTCACCCGCAGGCACCATCTTACTAGATTCTTTAATCAGTGCAGCCATCAACACAAAAAAGCTAACAGAAATCACTTTTAATAGGATACCGTTTGTATTAGTGTCTGAAGCTTCAGGACGGCTCAAACTATTATGCCTAAATTAGAAAAACCATCTATAATAAATTGAATAGCTAAGGCTGCTAATAACATTCCTAACAATCTTGTGATCACGTCAATACCAGTTCGTCCAACAAATTTTTCGAGTGCATTTCCAGCTAAAAAACATAGAAATACTATTAGCACCACGAGTAAAATTATAAGATTCACCGAAACAACTTTTATGAAATTACCATCAGTATCACTTGATATCAGTATCACTGCCGCTATTGCGCCTGGGCCAGCGATAAGTGGAATCGCCAACGGGAATATAGAAGGATCGGGCATTTCTTCCGCAGCACTTTTTTTTCGTCTCTCTGCACGTTTTTGAAACAACATTTCAATTGAAATTAAAAGTAACAAGATCCCTCCTGAAATTTGGAATGCTCCCATTTCGACACCAATTGTTAACAAAACGTTCTCTCCAAAAAGAGAAAAGAGTAATAAAATTAAAAAACCACCTAAAGTGGCACGGAAGGCTATTTTTCGACGTTCTTGAAAATTGCGGTCCGGAGTCAATGAAACAAACAATGGTGTCAGACCGATTGGATCAATGATAACAAGCAATGTTATGAAAATTGACAATAGTTCGGTCATAGTCATTTTAAAGCCTCTTCGCAAATGCAGGTTAGAACAGAACCGCCCTTCAACAATCTTATTCTCTAATGTTTAACAGGTCGAGGGTTTGTTGGTGATTGGACAATAAATAAAAAAATAAAATCAATTAACAAAATAAACAATTAAACAGAAACGACATATTTTGTCGAAAATAGAAAAGTTCCCAAAATATATTTTGCTAAACCAAATAGCTGATGAACAAAAATGTCTGCTAAATATTAGATAAAATACTAGCTACAAAACAAAGAATTATTTTAGTTGGAATATAATAATGAATATAATGTCCTCACCCCCTCACGCACCTTTCATCACCCCTTCCCTTAGGACACGGAGAACTCCATTTTCAGATGGCGTGGAAAAAGCAGGGGTAAAAAGTTATACTATTTACAATCATATGCTTCTAGCCTCACAATTTGGTGATTTCATTCAAGACTACCACCATCTCAAGGAACATGTACAAATTTGGGACGTTGCTGTTCAAAGGCAAGTAAGAATTAAAGGACGCGACGCTCAAAAGTTAATGCACCTTTTAAGTCCTCGGGATATAACTAAAATGTCAAATGACCAATGCTTTTATATTCCTTTGGTTGATCAAAGTGGTGGTATGCTCAATGATCCGGTAGCACTGAAAATTCAAGAAAATGAGTACTGGATTTCTATCGCAGATAGTGACTATTTGCTTTATGCCCTTGGCGTGGCCGATGCACTTTATTTAGATGTACAAATAGATGAACCAGATATTTCGCCTCTCGCAGTCCAAGGTCCTAAGGCGGACGAGTTGATGTGCAAAGTTTTTGGTAACGAAGTCCGTGATATCAAGTTCTTCAGATATAAAAAATTATCATTCGAGGGGCGTGAAATGGTAATAGCCAGGTCTGGTTATTCGAAGCAAGGTGGCTTTGAGATTTATGTTAATGGATTCAAATATGGAATGCCGCTTTGGGAAAAACTGCTTGCTGAAGGCGAAGATCTTAATGTGCGGGTAGGCTGCCCAAATCTGATCGAACGGATAGAAGGGGGACTACTATCTTATGGAAATGATATAACTCGCGAGAATACTCCATTTGAGGCTGGACTAGGAAAATTTATAAACTCCAAAGAAAGTTTTATTGGAAGAAAAAGTTTAGAAAGGAGACCCTTCACAAAAAAAATACTACCCATTAGTATCTCGGGTGAAATTCCACCCTGCGACAGACATTGGGATGTCTTTTTAGGTGGACGGGCCATCGGTAAGATAACCAGTGCGATATTCAGCCCAGATTTTGAGTGCAATGTAGCTATAGGTATGATTGACATTCCAGCAGGTGTGGCAGGAACCCAAGTTGAAGTACAAACACATATTGGGATGCGCAACGCGAGGATTTGCTCAAAGTTTTGGATTTAACTACTTATGTATCAAATTATGTATCAAAAAAATTCTTATCGAAAAAAGTTTTGTAAATGTATAATTGTAACTCAGGGTCAGTTTAGGAGATAATTTCAAATTTATTTACATCAATTAAGCCGCGATCTGTAATCTTTAAAGCTGGAATGACTGGTAAAGCTAAAAATGAAAGTTGCAAGAATGGTTCTTCCAAAGTGACACCAAGGCTATACGCGACTTTTCTAAGTTCTTTAAGCTCTTGTTGGATAACTTCGAAAGGTTGCAAACTCATTAAACCAGCAATCGGCAGGGGTATTTCTTTTAAAATCAGTCCTTTATCAGCAATGACAAACCCTCCATCTATCTCGCTCAATCGATTAACAGCGAGAGCAATGTCATCATAGTCAACACCGACCGTCACTATATTGTGGTGATCATGAGCGATAGTGCTAGCGATAGCTCCAGATTTCAGTCCAAACCCGTGCACAAACCCAGTAGCAATATTGCCATTTACTCCATGCCGTTCAATTACAGCGATCCTTATCAGGTCTCGAACTACATCCGGCATCTTATCACCATTATTAATAGGTATAATTTCTTTCAGGTGCCTAGTTATAATCTTACCCTCAATAATGCCAATCACATCCGTTTTTTCATTGTTATCTGCCGCACGAAACGAAGAGGATAAAACAATTGGTGCCTTAACAGACGAGCACCCCACATCATACATAATTTTTCGAGTCTCAAACGCCTTATTGGTAACTTGCTTTCCCGCACAAAATACCATTTGTGCATTGCAGTTTTCTAATGTATCGATAACAACTATATCAGCTCGTTTTCCAGGTCCAATTAATCCTCGATCATTTAAACCAAAGGTTTCAGCCGCAGATAAAGAAGCTGATCGATAGGCAGCTAGTGGAGAGACACCAAGTTCGATTAACTTTCTTATCATAAAGTCTAGATGACCTTGCTCTGCTATATCAAGTGGATTTCGATCATCAGTGCATAAACAAATGTAAGGGGACGTTTGATCATTAAGTAAACTTGCCAGAGCCTTAAGGTCTTTACTCACAGAGCCCTCTCTGATCAGTATCCTCATACCTTTTCTAAGCTTTTCTAAAGCCTCAGCATGCTCTGTTGCTTCGTGGTCTGTACGAATTCCAGCCGTGATATAGGCATTTAATTCCTTTCCTCGTAACATAGGTGCGTGTCCATCAATATGCTGACCCTTATACAATAGTAACTTTTCTAATACTTCAGGATTTCTATAGATAACACCCGGATAATTCATCATTTCCGCTAAACCAAGAGCACTCTGATGGCTCATTAAAGGTACCATATCAGCAGCGCTCAACCTAGCTCCTGAAGTTTCCATAGCGGTAGATGGAACACACGAAGGGATTTGAACTTTAATATCCATTAAGGTATGTTCGCTCGCATCTTGAAAATATTTTATTCCTTCTATTCCTAAAACATTGGCTATTTCGTGGGGATCACAAATAGCAGTTGTAATTCCTTTTGGTGCTACACAACGATCAAACTCCAATGGCGTGAGCATAGAACTTTCTATATGAAGGTGACTGTCGATGAACCCAGGAACTATAATACGCCCCTTCAAATCAATTACATCTTGCCCATCATATTCATCATAAGTGCCCACTATTGTCTCGCCACTGATCGCCACGTCACCCGTAAGAAGTTCACCTGTAACGACATTAAAGATTTGACCACCCTTGAGCACCAAATCTACTTTTTTTTCTCCTACACTTTGAGAGATGCTATTAATTAAATTTTTCATATGATCTTACTCCTGCGGCAATATCGTTACTACATTTTTTAAGTGTCGGCAAATAACAGCCATGTAACTTATCACTACTATTGGACGTTTAATTAAGCTTTGAAACTATATCAACAAAATTTTTAACTTATGCTCATTTTACATATTTTTATAACTGATTTGTTTGAAAAACTGGCTCACACTTTCGTAAAACTCCTAGTGAACCCATTTGTAGTTTGCCGAAGGTATTCTTAATCTCAGTTATTAAAAGTGAGTATTCTGAAAAGTTAATTATTTCAGGCTCAGCATTCCTGCCTCAAATAAATTCAAGATTTCGCGATGAATTTCCACATTTTGAGTTATGAAAACTAGTAAACAGACCCAACATTAAGCTAACAGCTTTTTCCAAAAAATTTTTTTTTTTATAGACTGGTGTTAACAACACTTAGCAATAATCGATATAGTACTAAAAACACTCCTATTTGAACTTAGAAGATACCATCTTGTTTAATATCAATAGATTAAAAATGATGGTACAATTAAAAAAGACTCTACATATTGCTCTCATGTGAATTGGTCATACTTTTTTAAATTAAGGAATTATCCTAATCGTTAAAGAATAGTTATTCCACAGCGAGTTCTAAAAGTAGAATAAATTTCTTTGAAAATTCACACTATCTTTTATTCCAACAACCAGCTTAAAAATAAATTGAGTTATTAAAAGCAGAGAAAGGTCAGCAATCACCTAAAATTCAAGCGATTACCGACGATACGATAGTTTTGATTAAAAAATGGTTTAATCAATAATTATGCCAGATTCGTAAATTCTAGTTTCAATCAATTCTCCGGAATCTTCGAAACACTTCCAAATTCCATTTGGTTGTCCATTGAGAAAATCAACCGTTTCTTCAACTCCACCATTTTCATAATAAGTGACTTGAGGGCCATTTTGTTCACCGGCAACATATTCGCGAGTTGCCTCCAATGCCCCATTATCAAAAAACTTGAGATAAGCTCCATCAAGTAAGCCATCCTTATAATTTGCTTCAGTGGCTAAATTTCCATTCTCATGAAAGCATTCTGCTTTACCCTGTTCTTTATCATTCTTAAAATGTACCTTAAAAAATAATTTACCGCTTGAATAATACCGGGTCCATAAACCTTGATGATATCCTTTTTTATTAGTGCCCTTAGCCTCTAGCTGCGCATTTTCAAAATAGCTTTCAAAAACTCCATCTTCTTTTCCATCAATGTGAGCGATTTTGTGTTGCAAGGTACCTGTTTCGTAATATGAAAGATACCAACCATGAAGCTTTCCATTTTTTTGAGTCCAACGCTCTTTTAATTTACCAGACTCATGAAAAGTCTCACAGACTTCTTTATTTTGACTGTTATCAAAAAATTTATTCTCTTCTGAAGAGTCCAATTTTACATTTATATTCATTTTTTCCTCAAACTATTTTCGTATCATGAAGGTTAAATGCAATAACTGTACCAACTGATAAATGTGACTAATCTTTTAATAATTATTTTCATATTTGACCTAATGGAATGCATTTATTAGTTCAGTGCGTGCCATTTCTAAAGTATTTAAAAGATCATCCATGAAATCCTCTGATAATGACGTTTCATCCAACTTATTACTAAACATAAAATTTTGGCTGATATTTTCAATTATCTCGTCAATTCCTTCTATTAATAATTCTGCTACATCTTCACTTTTACCCACAGCCATATTTTCTCCAAATAGATTCATAATTAGTATTAAATTATTAAAAACGCTCTCCACTTTAAAATAAAACGACCCCAAAAAAAAATTATTAGTATTTTGAATATTTATATCAGTGTCTAAAATATTTCTTGTCAAAAAAATTTCAATGTCTTTTATTTTATTCCTCAATCATATAGATGTAATAAGGATAATATAGCACTTTGGATTTCCTATGATTATAAACATTTTTAATAGAAAACTTAACCTCGCAATTTCCTATTTCGTTTTACTGGTGTGGATAGCATTCCTATTTAATTCAATCGCTCATGGTTTCGAAAGTAAGGCCAAAACAGTGTTGGTGATTGATGACTTAACAAATACTATTTTGTTAGAAAAAAACTCATCAGAGCGCATACCACCCGCCTCTATGTCAAAGTTAATGACCCTTTATATGGTTTTTGAAGCTTTAAAAGACAAAAGAATTCTGATGACAGATATAATTCGAGTATCCAAAAATGCCTCACAAAAAGGCGGGTCAAAAATGTTCTTGAACGAAGGACAAGACGTGAGTATTGAGGACATTATACGAGGTATAATTATTCATTCTGGAAACGATGCTTGTATAGCAATAGCAGAAACACTCTCAGGAACAGAAAATGCGTTCGCGAAAGATATGAACGCTAAAGCAAAAAGATTAGGTCTTACTAATTCTTCATTTACTAATTCAACAGGGTGGCCAGATCAAAATCACTATATGTCAGCGATTGATCTTGCTAATCTTGCATCTAGGATTAGGGTTGAATTTCCAAATTATTATAAGTTTTTTGCGGAAGATAGCTATTCTTGGAATGGCATAATCCAAAAAAACAGAAACCCTCTTCTTCGTAAAGGATTAGGAGCAGATGGCCTCAAGACAGGTTATACAGAGGAGGCCGGTTATGGATTAGTGGGCTCTGCCAAAAGGGGAAACAGACGGATAACGTTTGTTCTTTCCGGTTTGAATACGAGTAAAGAAAGAACACTCGAAGCTGAAAAAATTACTAATTGGGCATATCGAGATTTTTCGGTAAAAAAAATAGCTAATAAAAATCAAATAATTGGTCGAATGCCTGTCTGGCTTGGAGAAAAAAGTGATATTGCACTCTATACAAAAGACGACATTTATATCCTGATACCAGTTACCGCTGAGCCAGACATAACAGCCTTCCTAAGATACGAAACACCAATAGAAGCACCATTTGATGTTGGATCGCTTACCCCGGCACGATTAGAAGTAATATTTAAATCCAGCTCACAATCGATTAACAAAGAGTTTGAACTTCATGCATTTGAGGGATCAAAGTCAGGAGACTTCTTCACGCGATTACAGGCCACAACAAAAATTATTTTAAATCACCTAAGGAGATTAATTAACTAGTATGGATGGTAAATTCATTACATTTGAAGGAATTGATGGTTGTGGTAAGTCAACGCAAGCTAACCTTTTATACCAAAAACTAAATACACCGAATGGATCTTGTATTTTAACACGGGAACCAGGAGGATCGATAGGAGCAGAGGAGATTCGTAATCTTTTGGTTACAGGAAAGAGTTCTCGATGGTCATCGGAAACAGAAATCCTTTTGTTCACTGCTGCCAGGCGAGATCACCTTGAGCGTACAATAATGCCAGCAATTAATATAGGAAAGACCGTAATATCAGATAGATTCTTTGATAGCACAAGAATTTACCAAGGTACTGCAAGCTCAGAATTAACGGCCTTGGTGGATAACCTACATAAGCTAATTATTAAGATTGTGCCCGATTTGACTTTTATAATAGATATGGATCCAAAACGTGCATTAGCCCGCGGCCTAGCTCGTGGTAGTGGTGAAGACAGATTTGAAGAACTTGGGGAGCCCTTTCAAACTAAACTTAGACAGCAGTTCATAGAGTTAGCCCATTCAGAAAAGAAAAGGTGCTTTTTAATAGACGGCAATAAAGATATTTCAGTTGTTGCAGCAGAAATATTATCAATTTACATAAGTCATTGTAATGCAGAGCAATAGAGATTTATTAGAAGCTGATATACTTGAGGGTACACCACACCCAAGATTTTCATCAAAGCTAATTGGTCATGAAAAAGCGTTTCAAACCTTTATAAAATCGCAGCTTGGAGGACGGTTACACCACGCTTGGATTCTATCAGGGCAAAAAGGTATTGGTAAGGCAACACTTGCATGGAAAATAGTCACTGAATTAAGTAATGAAGCAAATATAAACCAAGATTACGATAACTCAAAAGTATTGTTAGCAAAAAAAATAATGGCTCTATCACTTTCAAATTTGTTCTTATGTCGGCGCCCATATGATGATAAATTAAAGCGTTTGAAAAAATTTATAACTATCGACGAAATCAGAAAGCTCAAATCATTCTTTCAAATGTCAGCAATTGAGAACGAGTGGAGGATCGCCATAATCGATTGTGCGGATGACTTAAATAACGCGGCAGCAAATGCTTTGCTAAAATTATTAGAAGAACCACCTAATAAGAGTATCCTGATAATAATATCGAACCAAACGGGACGACTGCCAGCAACAGTTAGATCACGCTGCCGATCCTTACATTTAAAGAAATTAAATGAGTCTGAAATTAAAGAAGTTCTTACATTATCAGATTTGGATATTAATTCAATAACCGCCGATGATCGACTTGTGTTGTCAGTAATTGCAGATGGATCTGCTGGAATGGCTATAACAGCTTTAAATAATAACGGTATTACTTTATTTCGCGAATGTCTGGAAATTTTTTCTGGATTCCCAAATTTTAACCGTAAGCAAATACAAACACTGTCAGAAAACGTAAAAAACAATATTGAAAAATTCAAGTTTCTATCGGGTATACTTCTACTAATTATCTCTAGACTTGCTCTTCTTACAGCATTATCTAGAAATCTAACGCCAACAAAAGAAGAAAGTGCATTGGTTATAAAACTATACCCAATTGCAAACGTACCAGATAAACTAGCAGAGTTATATTCTGATTTATCAAAGTTGTTTTTATCATGCGAAGAGTTAAACCTTGACACAGCAAATCAAATTTTCAATTCATTTATAAAAATTGAAAGAAAATTGGTTGGAAATTAAAATGAATAAAATTGAACTACCAGATCTAGTAGATAGCCATTGTCACGTTGACTTTCCAGAATTTGATAGCGACCTTGATGAAATTTTACTACGGGCTCAAAAAGCTGGCGTTTCAAAAGTTCTTACAATATGTACCAAGCCTCAAAATCTAGATCGCGTCATGAAAATCGCTAATCACCATGCTGGTGTGTTTTTTGCTGTGGGGACACACCCACTTAACAAAAATAAAGCAGATTACTTTACTTATGAGGAAATACTAAAAGTATCGTCACATCCAAAAATGGTTGGGATTGGAGAGACTGGTCTTGACTACTTTTATTCTATGTCAAATTCTAAGGAACAAGAAAAACACTTTAAAATGCATATTTCATTAGCCCGTGAGTGTTCTCTTCCTCTAATAGTTCATTCACGGTCTGCAGATAAAGACATGTCACGGATACTCAAAGATGAGTATAAAAAGGGGCAGTTTAACTGCGTTCTTCATTGTTTTTCATCAGGTATTGAATTAGCAAATACGGCAATCGACCTCGGGTTTTATCTGTCAATATCAGGCATTGCTACTTTTCCAAAAAGTGAAGACCTGCGGAATATTTTTTTAAACTTGCCATTGGATCGCTTACTGGTAGAGACTGATAGCCCATACTTAGCTCCACCACCGTTCAGAGGGAAACGTAACGAGCCAAGCTATGTGGCCTTAACTGCAAAAACTATAGCGGAGCATCTGGGCGTTTCAGAGTCAGATTTTCGGAAAACAACCACTGAAAACTTCAGTAGATTATTTAAAAAGACAAAAAGTTGAAACCATATTTTAAATTTACAATACTTGGTTGCGGATCATCTGGAGGAGTTCCAAGGATTGGTGGTATATGGGGTAATTGCGATCCCGATGAGCCCAGAAATACAAGGCTGCGTTGCTCCCTACTCATACAAAAATTTGGCGAATTGGGAGTTACAAATGTTCTAGTAGATACAAGCCCTGATCTGCGAAGCCAACTCCTTAAAATAGGAATTAGTACCTTAGATGGTGTAATTTACACTCACTCTCATTCAGATCACGTTAATGGAATAGATGACCTAAGAATGATTGTTATTAATAGAAAAAAGCGTCTTCCTGTTTGGGCTGATGAAATAACTAAAAAGCGTTTATTGAAATGCTTTGATTACGTATTCAAAAAATTAAAAGGAAGCCCATATCCGCCCATACTTGAAATGAACTTAATCGAAAATAATACCATAATTAAAGGGGCTGGTGGCGATATCTGTTTACAACCCATAAGAGTCAACCATGGAAGTACCGATTCTCTAGGCTTTCGAATTGGTCTTACTGCCTACATACCTGACGTTTTAGAAATTTATGAAAGCTCTAAGCCTTTGCTAAAAAATTTAAACTATCTCATAATAGATGCATTACGATATAGTCCACACCCGTCACATGCTCACCTTGAGAAAGCTCTTGAATGGATAAATGAATTTGCACCTTCTCACTCAATAATAACCAACATGCATACGGACCTTGATTATAAAAGATTAAAGTCAGAGACTCCATCTAACGTTTACCCCGCTTACGATAATCTAAGTTTTGAAACAGCTGAATGATTTACTCTTTATTCCAGGTGGTCTTGCCTGTTTTTATCATCGTTGGGGGTGGATACTCAGTAGTTAAACTTAAGATTCTGAGTGATAGAGATATAGAAGGTATCCTAAAATTCTCCCAAACCATAGCGATACCTATATTCCTATTTTTAAGCATGCTAAACTTAGATCTCTCGACAATATTTGACTGGCGGATCCTATTTAGTTTCTTCTTTGGAGCAATTTTGTGCTTTCTTCTTGGGGTAGTTGGATCACAAATAATTTTTAATTGCAGCATAGGAGAGTCCATAGCCATTGGCTTTTGTATATTATTTTCAAATGCCGTATTGTTAGGCTTACCAATAACAGAACTGGCATACGGCAAAAATTCATTGGGACCAAACCTTGCAATAATTTCAGTAAATGCACCAATATGTTACTTAATTGGTATATCATCAATGGAACTCTTTGGTACTGAGACAAAATCTCTAAAAAAAATAATGAGGAATATCTTCCGAACAGTAACCTCTAACAACATAACCATGAGTTTGATAATTGGATTACTATTTAACTACTTAGAAATCCAAATTTTTCCTACTATTAATATCGCATTGGATTTTATTTCAGCAGGTGCAGTCCCTATCGCTTTATTCGGACTAGGAGGTATACTAGTGCAGTATCAGCTTTCACAGAATATGAAAAAAGTAGGGCTAATAAGTATATTGTCTTTATTAATTCATCCATTATTAACATTTACGATCGGAAAATTTGTATTTGACCTACCTTTAGAGGTTCTCCAAAATATGATTATAACAGCTGCAATGGCTCCTGGTATAAATGCGTTTATTTTTGCCAGTATTTATGAAAAAGAAATGGATGTTGTGGCTGCTACAATTTTAGTCTGCACACCGCTATCAATATGTGCGGCTTCAGTCTGGATCTCCCTTTTATAAAAAGGGGGCAAAAGCCCCCTTTTCGTGACTGGTTCAAAACTTATTATAAAGGTTCCAAACAAAACAGATACTATTTATCGTTACCTTCACAAATCTTTTTTACTCCAAAATCACTAGACATTGGACCACCTCCTCTCCGTTGTTAATAGTCTTACACCATACCATACATAAAATTTAAAAAAAGACTTTTTTACTTAAAATGGTTTGATACTTTTTCTTTTAAATCTCTAAATTCAAGTTTTGCTTCAACCAATTTTCGTTTGCACTCGACAACGTAAACAACACTTTCAAGCCCAAATATCCTAGTCCGTATTCTACTCTCTAGAGCCTCAAAATCAGTTTCAAGTTTGCTGATATATTTGTAGCCCAAATCGTCAATAGCTTTTTCTTTGTTAAGCTGGAATCGAACCGCTTGAACAACTCTAATTACAAATATATTTAAAGTAATTAATAAACCAAGGCCACCAATAAGCATTGACCAATAACCAAAATCTTTATCGTAAAACCGTTCGTCAGTCGAAGCGATATAACCTAGAAAAACAAAAATCCCCGCAACAAAAGAAAGCAACAAACTTATTCCCACTCTAAAGTTAAGATTTGGTAACAAATTATTTTCTTCAACTAAGGTCTCTTTCGATTTTTTCCGCTGTTCGGCTAGGTAAACCTGCTCTGATAAAATTTGGGTTTCAAACGCACGAACCTGATTAGTAGTATCACTAGGAAAAGAAATTAATTTTTCAACGCCCCTACTTTTTAACTCTTTCAGTTCTATTGCTGATCCAATACTCTTTCCACTATCTAATATTTTTATTTCAAACGCTTTCTTTTTTATATCATTAAATTTTTGAATAAGATCATCACAAAGCTCTTCTTCGACCTTGTATTCGTCAAGAATATCCTTATTGCTTAGTCTAAGCCTGTCCGTTTCGCTTAGATCTGCTACAAGTTTGAATTGACTATCATCTAGAATAGTTAAGCCACACTCATTAGCCAATTTTAGCACTATATTTAATTTAGCCTGCATCTTATTTGCTCTTAAACTTAGTTACTTTCTAATTACGTCGTAAAACTCAAGCGACCACGGATCATCCGCAGTTAGTTTTTGAAGTAACCTAAAGTTAACTAGTGTGTAGATCCTGAGCGTATGATAGTTCAATAAAATGTCAAATAAAAATTTTTACTCTATTTGTACTCCAACAATCATATAAAAGACGAAAACAGGATACACTTCCATAAGATTAGTAATTATGGATTGTAAATAATACTACTCGGCTAAAATACCATTGTTTTTTGTTTAAATTAAATTCTTCAACTCAATCCATTGTATCAAATATTCAATATCTGAATCTATACGGTCTCGACTATTAAGGCTTAAGGCTCTCGGCGCGTCTTTTATTGAGTAGCTTGTGTGGACCAACTTTATGGCCAACTAGTTTCTTTAAAAAAGTTTCTGTATCAAACATCGAACCCTGATCCGTCTTCGACCTTGACGCAATCAATACCCGCAATTCATTTCGGCTTAAGGAAATATCTTGCCTTTTAAAAAAAGTTGCAAAATCTCTTTCATTTCTATCTAGTTCTATTTGGTATAGTTTTTCCATTTTTTTACACCCAGCTTTTGATTAGTAACCTTCTCGATTAATGCTAAGATATAAAAGAAGCAAAATATGTGCCAATAATCTAAGGAAATGCTTTGCCAAACTTTTTATCTAAAGTAGTCATACGAAAAAATTCGAATATATTTGGTGCTCTTTTTATGAGTATTGCCATGTTTGGCTACATTTCAAATGATACAATTATAAAATACTACGCAAGTGCTCTTCCAGTTTCACAAACTATTTTTATTAGAGGGATATTTGTTACGGTTTTAATCTCAATTTTCTGTTGGCAAAGAGGTGCATTTAAGTCTGCGATAAAGAAAGAAGATCGGTCACTAGTTGTCCTTAGAACTGGAGTGGATTTATGCGCAACTTTATTATTTTTGACAGCGCTCTTCAATATGCCTCTAGCAAATGCGAGTGCCATTTTACAAACTTTACCGCTGAGTGTCACCCTTTTGGGTGCGATGTTACTTGGAGAGCGGTTTGGACGTTACAGAGCTTTTGCAATTATAATGGGCTTTTTCGGAGCAATTTTGATTATAAAACCGGGTTCCTCTGGCTTTAACAGTTATTCACTATTTGCCGTCGCAGCTGTTCTATTGATTACTGTGAGAGAAATTACCACTCGAAAAATTTCAAAACAATCGTCGACACTACTTATTACTTTTATCACCGCGGGTTCGATAACGTTGGCTGGAGCTGCTGGTGGTCTTTTCTATCACAACTGGGTCCCAGTTCCTCTGGAAACTATAACTGGACTCACAATGGCATCAATATGCATTTTCTTGGCCTATTACTTTTCGATTCCAGCAATGCAATTTGGTGAGATTTCGTTTGTACAACCGTTTCGATTCACATTAATGATTTGGGCCGTTATGTTTGGTTTCTTTTTCTTTGAAGAAATTCCTGACAACCTTACAATACTGGGGCTTTTAATCGTTATAGCTGCCGGAGTCTTCACTTATTATAGAGAAGCAACTTCAAATCACACCCCAAATAATAAATAACTCGAGCTGATTATAACCGATTTTGGTTAGGAAAATAGTCTTCACATTCACCCTCCCGGTAAACATCAGCAGTACAACAGTGAAGGCCACCACCAAAAGCATAAGCATCACGCAATTCAACTTCTATGACATTCATTCCTAACTTATCCATTTGCTCTGCCTGAAAAACCTCCGACTTTTCAACACAAACCGTTTTAGGATCTAACACTAGAACATTCATACTTAACCAAGTTGATGAGTAACATAATGGAGGCGGAGCATTATGAGCGGGCTGCGCAGACTCAATAATTTCCCATTCATTATTATTAAATAATTTACGCTGCTCATCAGGCAATCTCCGGTTTGGATTGTTTAGAAT
>Ga0209223_10002316_pt1 | contig 19258 bp, 15 predicted proteins | sample COG_06_FD_184750 | JGI IMG/M metagenome (GOLD analysis project Ga0209223, IMG submission 184750) | Pelagic Microbial community sample from North Sea - COGITO 998_met_06 (SPAdes) (version 2) | ecosystem: Environmental > Aquatic > Marine > Neritic zone/Coastal water | place: Helgoland, sampling...
ATCGGGATTCGTCTCAGCAGGTATCGACACGAAAGTGGGCACCTTTTGCTTCATTATTTCTGCTGTAAGTTCCGGAAATTGCTCATGCATTCTGGCAGCAACCTTTAAAAAAGGCAACTCCAATTTCATGCACCACTCTAATCTATCAAAGGTGAATGGAGTTGCAAAAAGAGGGATATTCAGGCTATCTGCAAACTTTTTCAAACGTTCCAACTGATCATACGGCATGGATAGATATGCACGCTCTGTGCCAAATTGAACTCCATCATACAGCTGAACTTTAATTGCATCTGCTCCTGCCATTTTTGATTGCAGAATCATCTGCTCAGCTACTTTTTCTTCACCATGAAATTGAGGTGATATTTCTGAGATTATGTACATTTCTATGTTTTTTTGTAAATGCTGAAAGAATAATCAAATAGTTTAGGTCTATTCGCTGCGTACCACTGCTTTTCTTGAGAGCTTGAAAAATATGTCGCTTTAAACCTACTAAAATAGTCTTTTACCAATTTTTTAAACTCACCTGGAATTAGACTCAAGGATTTTATCAGAGGAATTTCATGCTTAATTACTAAAGAATAATCCAGCGTTTTTAAAAAAGTCTCTAATTGATGAGAATCAAAATAATATATGTGCTGAGCATGAATAAAATACCAGTGTTTTTTGAATATTTTATATCCTGGTGATTTTATATTCATTTGGTTTAGAATTAAATAATCTCCTTCATTCTGAATCTTAGCAATATTTCTTAATAATTCGTACGGTCTTATCATGTGTTCTAAAACGTCATTCATATGAATTATTTGGGCCTGTGCTTTTCTGTATAAACTTGCCAAATCTCGATAATTTTCAATGTTACCTTTGAACATTCCAGATAATTTCAGTTCATTATAACGAGATACTAGGTCAGAGTTCATTTCGACTCCGAATGCATTATAACCTTTTTGTTGCATGATATACATAAATGCTCCGTCTCTTGCACCTAAATCTAAAATATTGTGTTTTTCTGGGCAGTGAGCTTTTATCATTTTAACTGTAAATGCGAATTTACTTTCTGCTTTGCCCAAATCTCTTTGAGTAAAGCTTAGATTACCATAAGAAGCATATAGTCTTTCTAGAAATTCTCCTTTAAAGACGGGGTTTTGTCTTACCACAGAACACCTAACACATCTGACTAAAGTTAAAGGTAAATCTAGATTGCCATCAAAAGAATATTTATTAAAATAGTCAGACAGATAATAGTCACTTTTAAATTTATGTAGTATTTTAAAGCCATCATGTCCACAGTTATCACAACTTAAACTGCTTTGATATTCAATCTTTCTCATTAAACCACATTTTTAAATTCAAGAAATTGAAAAAGAACTTCTTATAGCTATTCGGCAAGACATCCCGTTTCATTAGCTTCTCAATCTCCGCACGATCAATCCAATCGTACACAGCGTTCTTGTCGAGTATCATTGCTCGGTGCGTGGGGTTTTCAAAATCAATCACCGAATCCAGCGATGCATTAAATCCTTTCTTTTCCCTACTCAATCGAACTTTATCGTTCAAAATGCCCTTGAGTGATTCTCGCAACAAGTACTTGTTGTAACCTTTTTGAATCAATAAGCGACTTGGAATACTATATGCCGTTTCGAACAAATGACGGTCGAGAAAAGGGCTTCTATTTTCGATGCTGTAATACATAGAATTTAAGTCATCTTCCTTCAGTATAACCCGCACTACTTCATAAAACAGCTCATTCATCATTCTATTTCTAAGTAAGTCATCACTGAAATGCGTTTCGGAAAAAGACTCTTTAAAATCATGCTTCAAAAAGGAGGCAAAAGCATCGTTATTTAAATAAATATGATCCCGGAAACTGGCATCCTTCACAAAACGCTCAGGGTCTTGTAAAAAAGGATTTCTAACCGCCTTTGCAGGATATTCATTCCAATAAGCAATGCGATCGGCCCGATCCGGCAAGCTCAGCGAAGGCATTTGGAGTAAAAAATGATCATAATATCCTGTGAACAACTCATCTGCTCCTGTGCCCGATATTGACACTTTATACCCAGAATCATGCATAGCTTCTATCAACCTGCTATGCACTAAATAGCTAATGGTAGCAACAGGCCCGTCATGATAATCAACTAAACGCTCCAACTGCGCCAAATAATCGTATTCCGGAGACAATTCGATAAAATGATGCTTGCAGCCCAAATCATCAATGGTAGCCTGAATATTTTCCAGTTCGTTGTAGCGTGGATCTTTATCAATGATAGAGAACGTTTGCACATCTTGGTTCAATGACTTCACGGCAATAGATGCCATTGCACTGCTATCGACACCTCCACTTAGGCAAAACGCAAGAGGCACATCAGCCCGCATTCTCAACTCTACTGATCTGATCAGTGCCGATTGTATCTTTTGGACAGCCTCTTCTTGGTCAATATCCAAAGGAAGATAACTTGGATGCCAATATTTTGTTTTTGAAACAGCCAGATCTTGATCTACGACCCAATACTCCGCAAAGTCTACCTCGGTCAAGTTCAGATAAAACTGCTCACCGGATTTATTTAGCGACTTATGTCCATTAACCAAATAGCGATAAGCTTGATGCATATTCGGGATGAGCTTTTCACCCAACAAAGCTTCGATTTGTTTAATTTCTGAAGCAAAATAAAACCCATGAGACTGCTCATAAACATAAAGTGGTTTTTCCGCAAAGCGATCTCTAACCAACAGGACTTGTCCTTTATTTCTATCCACAATTACCATTGCCCACATTCCCTCTAAACGATCTAAAAAATCGACTCCCCAAGCATGAAACGCTTTGATCAACACCTCGGTATCAGAGGCGGTTTCAAATAAATATCCCGCATTTAAAAGTTGCGCTTTTATTTCTAGGTAATTATAAATCTCACCATTAAATATTAGCGTTAAATGCTCAAACACATAAGGCTGGTGAGAGCGAGGATCTAAATCAATGATACTCAATCTCGCATGCAATAAATCATACCTCAGCCTCCCCATATACCCATTCAAATGCTTTTGAGAATCAGGGCCTCTTCGCTGCATTGTAATCAGCGTTTGCTGAACCCTGTCGAGTGATAGCGATTCACGTCCTATGTAACCCGCAATTCCACACATGATCAGGCCATTTTTTGTTCAAGGCGGTGTATATCCTCTATGGTATGAACGTCCATCAAATTGATAGCGATGAACCCGCAATGTGCGCTCAAAAATGGCTGAAAAACAACATCTTTCTTGACTAAACGAAGTGCTGCATTTTGAATCCCACTCTCATCAGCACTCATGACCTCCCATAATTGGTTTTCAAGCATGAACACATATGAACTATCAATGTGAACGGCATCTATTTCCGGTGAGTTCGCCTGAATTATCGCAACATCATCAAACATCACACCTTGGTCATCGAGTGCGTTAACGGCCTGCCTTATTGCCATCATCTTAGGCGTTTGGTCATCAGCAAGATGAGCAGGACGCCACAATATTTTAGCTCCGTAATTAATGGAAACATCAGCTATGACCTGATCTTCAGTCGAAACAAACACCTCTGCCACATGCTTACTTTTCAAACATGCCTCAATACTGTATGCAATCAATGGCTTACCGAGTAAAGGGTAAATATTCTTGTTTTTCAAACGTTTTGAACCTCCACGTGCAGGAATAATGGCAATAAGTTTTCTCATAAAGAAGACAAGATATCTTCGGCAATGATACGGCCTCCATCGGTTCTGAAGGCATGATTTTTCATGTTCCCCTCGATCATATGGTATTCGAATTTGAAAAATTGGGAGAGAACTAGTCCGAAGTTCGAGCGAAAATCCTGAATTGATATAAAGCCGCCTAAACTCAATTTTTTAAGTTCCGCAATATTGAATTCCATCTCCGGATTCATGGATTCGCTGATCAATAGCATTGGCTTGCGATAGGCAATGCATTCGCTGAGCGTATTAAACCCAGGTCGACCAACAACTAAATCAGCTCCTTCAACATAATCAATGAGCAGATGGTTGCGGGGTACATTAAAGAAGGAATCCCCGATCAACCCCAATTCTTCCTGAACTCCAAACAACCACTCATCCGAAATATTATTCGGCAAGGCATGCTTTATGTTATCCGCCATCAATCCTGCTCCGCTATCCATTACCAAGATCTTCAATCTGTTCGTTTTCGGCCAAGGTTTATGATTGACGTCTTCTCTCACAATAAAAGGGACTTCCACAGTCTTTCCACGATAATACTTTAAGATTTCAGGAGGTGTAAACGGAGGGAAATAAAGCTTTCTGGCACTGTTTGCAGCGCTAGTAAAATACTTAAACAAGGCATCACTGATTACCCTGGGATAAATTTTAGAAAAAAACCAATCCCATGTAAAGTGTGCCACTCCGAAACTTGGTTTTGCTTTCTGGCGAGCCACCTCAAAAGCTTCATATACAAAATCGGAAATAACAAAATCGTAGTCAAACTCCTCAGCTTCAGTTTTTAAATAGGGTTGAATCGATTCTAGATATAAATCATAGTGCGATTTTATCAATTCAATATCTGGAGAGCTATCGGTCTTTTTATGCCATGAAATGTTGTTGTAACGATCGATAAATGTTTGAGCAGGCATATTTTGGCGCGCAAACGCCAGATGTTTGTTGGTTTGCAACGAAAAGCAAAAACCGGAATCCAGTTTAATAAGCTCCGTCATTATAGCTCTTTGTCTCACAATGTGACCAAAACCTTCATCCGATAAATATACTTTGGCTTTCACTTGATTATTTATATTCAAACACAGTTTTTTTTTAAATAAAGCCCAGTTAAACTATGCCTATGTTTGAGTTACTTCTTTTTAGGTAAAGTTATGCATACGATTCTGTTTCTCTCAAATAATCAAAAAACTTTGGGTAGTTAATTGAGGCCTTGAAATTTGTTTCCCAAAACCCTCTAATTGCCTTTCGGTTTTCAATACTCCTCGCAAAGCCTAATAAAAGATTTTCCAATTCGATCATGCCTTCTTTGAGGTCGAAATCCTTATCAATAAGTTTCCCAGTAATATCATTCACTATATCATTAGTTCCGCCAACGTTTGTCGCAAAACATGGAATACCAAAACTAGTAGCCTCTTGAATGGATACTGGAGCACCGCCTTCACTTTCACTGACGCTAACTAAAGCATCAATAAAATTTTCACTAAAGTATTCTAGGATCAATTTGTTAGATACATATCCCTTTAAATCGACACTTATGTTAGGCGTACTTTTAAGATCATTCAATGCCTTAAGAAAGCGATTTGTGGTGGCATCTGAGTATTGAATGTTTCCAAAATGAATCCACTTTACCTTGAGTCCAGTGAATCTTAACATTTCAGCAATTAAAAAAAATCTTTTCACATTTCTAACAGCCCCTATACTCGCTATAATAAAACATTCAGATTCACTAGGTATTATGGGACCCATTCCTTTGTCCTTTGTCCCTAGATGCATTAAACGTATCTTATTGGCATAGCTTGGATATTTATTCTGAATGTAAGACTGAGTATATCTACTCACAGAATAAACGGCATCAAGTTCCTGATATTTAAACCATTGAAAAGGAAGTTTTTGAGTTATAGGCTCTCGATACTCTATTACATCACGCCCATGTGCTCTGCTTGCAGCGTGATTAATATATCCCCGATGTTTCGCAAAAGCCAATATCAAAGATTGATCATTAGAAAAAATAGAGTACGGAGTTGAATTTGGATTTTCAAAAAAAACTGTCTTTAAAGACTCAGTCTGCATAGATACTTTCAACAACATGCTGAAATTTTTTCGCCATTGCTTAATGTAGGCTATGCTAGAGTTCATTGAGAATAAATCTTTAATGAAAAGCCAGAATAGTTGACGAAAAAAGCGCAACACGTGCACTACTTTCTGTCGATACGTGAACGATGTTTGAATATGCAAAAACTCCTCTTTATTATCTTGAGGATTCTTACTTGCCGCAGTTATCAATAGAATTTCACGCCAATATTGTTTCGCCCATTGAATTTCAGTAGCCTCGAATGAACTTTGCCTGGATGAAACGAAGATTAACTGTTTTAGACTTGATTTTTTGTTCATGAAACTTCCAAATTTGAGCTTTCATTAATTTCAAACACTTTGACATAACTGGCTATTACAAAGAACCAGAAATACACAATCAACGTTATAACCAGTCGCAGATCATCACCTTAAGAAGATTTCAATTTATTATAAGTAGTTTCTTCAACAATTTTCCCATCATCCAATCTTATGATTCGATCGGTATACTTTAGAGTAGTATATCTATGAGCTACTATTATTATAGTTATACCACTACCTTTTAGCTTTTTAACCGTTTGGTTTACATCTTCTTCAGTTTCAGTGTCCAATGCAGAGGTGGCTTCATCCAGAATGATCAAATTTGCTTTATGATACAAGGCTCTCGCTATGATTACTCTTTGTTTTTGCCCACCACTTAAGTTTTTACCTTGCTCATCAATCATGATTTTATTCGGATCTCGGTTTCCCACCAAGTCCGTCAATGAAGCCATTTTGATTGCCATATTTAGCATATCAAAATCAATTTCATCTTCTAAAAAAGCAATATTTTGACCAAGGGTTCCTCTTTCTAGATAAGGTGTTTGCTGAACATAGCTAATGCCTTTCATCCAAGAAGCCCTTTTATCAGCGTCTAACGTTAACCCGTCCACCCGAATAGCACCAGATTTGGGTAGTAAGAATCCGGCAATAATGTTAACCAAGGTTGTTTTTCCAGAACCAGATTTACCAATCAAACCCAATATTTCACCCCGCTTAATCTGGAAGTTAAAATTCCTGAATAATAGATCTGATGTGTTTTTATAACCAAATGACAACTCTTCTAAACTAATATCGTGCTCTAAGCGATTGACGTTCTTAGTTGAGCGCAAATCACTGCTATTCGTTAATAAAGCTTGCCTAAATACTGGGAATAAATAACTATAACGCTCTAAACTCTGAAAAGCAGGGAGAATTTTACTTAGCGAAGGCACCAACCGATAACCCGCAGCAGCATATAGAGCTATGAGTGGTAGAATAATTTGTGGATCATCAGCGATAAATGCTCCGTAATAAAAAATAAGCAAAAGCCCACCTATCGTACTCAATTCAAACAACTTAGAGGGAATAATTGCTAATACTGAAGTTTTAATACTGATATTATTTAGCTCATGCATTAGTTTACTATAATCAGTCAATAATTTCAGTTCTTTACCGCGCAAGCGCACATCGATTATACCAAACACACCTCGGGTGCTACTCATCAAGAGTTCTGGTGTTAAATCGTTTTGAATTAGGCCGTAGTTTTTAACCTTAGTTTTAGTAATGCGATGAAAAAAGTACGCAATCGGAAATATTGTAGTAACCAACAAACCAAATACACTGAGGTTATACCAGGCAATACCTGCAATAATTACAGCAAGAATTAGTAATTCAGAAGTTAGTAATAGAAGAGGCATAATTAAAAACTTGGCATAATGTTGAGGACTAATAGTCAACTCTCTCACTACTCGACCAGAATCTCGCTTCTGAATTTCCTCAAAATCATTGCTTAAAAAGTAGGCATAGGTTCTCCTACCAATATCCTCACTTAGGTTGTGAATAAATCTAGTTTGAATCCAATGACTCCAAACAACAAATAGTGATCGGCACAGGAAAAAAACAAACGCAGCAATGAACAGAGCTAATAAAAAAACATCAGAATTTGAGACCCCACTCCAACTTTTAAGCACAGCTAAGGGGTGATCTCCTGATAAAAGAGAGCGATCAGAAATTGCGGATATAACCGGCACAAACAGCGCCAAACCCGTCAAATCCACCAAGCTTGTTATTACGATAAGCACCTGTAAGTAATAAAACCTTTTTTTTTGGGGCTTAGTTAATAGCTCAAATACCTGCCTATAAGTCGAGAAATAAATGTTTGTCATTTAAACGTAGCTAATAAATTGGCCATCAAGCTTTAGTCTTTTCACCATAGTGATCACCATATCCGTAGCCATATCCATAACCATATCCTCCATAACCATATCCTCCATAACCATATCGACTGTAGTAATAGTTGATTTTAGAAAGTTCCTCCTCATTTAATACTAAAGTCGCCCCTGAAATTCCATTATCTTCAATTAAACGTTCTAAATAATCTATTCCTGTTCTTGAAGTTGACTTAGAGTTGAGAACAAACAGTTTTACGTCTACATGTCCCATTAAAATCAGACCATCAGTAATCAAAGAAATAGGAGGTGTATCCAAAAACACAAAGTCATAGTGCTTTTCTGCATAGTCAAAAACTTCTTTTAATTCATCCCTCAAAATCAATTCTGAAGCGTTAGGCGGCACGGGCCCTGAAGTAATAACATCTAATGTGGGAATTTCGGTTCTTTGAATGATTTCCTTAATCGACTTTTCGCCTATTAAAAAGTTACTCACCCCTATTAAATTCTCTCTTTCCATAGCCTTGGCCAATCGGGGCTTATGCAAATCGAAGTCAATAATCAAAACCTTTTTATCTGCAATAGCCATTACGCTAGCTAGGTTTACCGATGTAAATGTCTTTCCTTCACCCGGCATCAAAGAAGTCACAAGTACTTTGGTGCACTTTGCACCTCTAATGAAATATTGGAGGTTCGTGCGTAAACTTCGAAAGGCTTGCGACATATCCGACCGCTCAGAACCACTCATAATACGGTATGTCTTAGAAAAATCTTTTTTCTTTGGTATGCTACCCAATATGGCAATATCCGTTGATGTTTGTAACTGACCAAGGGAAGTGATTTTTTGAAAAAACAAAGTTTTTATAACCACCAACGCTATCGCAAGGCCGAACCCAATCAACAAATTGATAAAATTCATTCTGGTTTTATCTGGATAAACGACACCAACCGACCGAGCATTCTCAATGATTTTGGTTTCGGGGACTAACCCAGCCTTAGCAATAACAGTTTCCGCCCTTTTCGAAAGCAAAAAGGCATAAAGTTCTTCATTGACTGCTAATCTTCTTTCAATGTTTAATACTTGTCGCTGTGTTTTTGGAATATTCTTAATTTTTCTTTCAAAAGTTGAAACCTCTTTGCTTAAATCTTCGACCCTGCTTTTTAGTGCGTTCTCTCTAACATTGAGGTGACTTAAAATATCTCGTTTAATATCGCTTACATGTTCTAGAAGTCGTTCAATCTTCGGATTGGATATTGTTCCGGATCCTCTAAGTCCAGCAAGGTCAGATCTAAGCTGATACAATTCAGAGATTTGTTCTTTAAGTTTTGAGTCCCCTTCACTCACAAAAATGCCAGGGGGTAACAATGTTTGAACATCATCATTTTCCAATAAATATTTGGTCAACTCGTCTATCGATTTGATTTCGAATAAAATCTGCTCTTTTTCAGATTCCATATTTACTAACCGCGCAAAATATGTATCTTCTTCTCGCATTAGGTTCAAGATCTCCTTCTTTTCCTTGAACTGTTCTAACTCTTTTTCAATTTCATTAATTATGCCAATCACTTCATCTAACTGTCGATCAATATAGTTCAGTGTATTCTCATTCACGTCTAATTGATTCTGAACAGTATTCACCACATAAATACGTGCCAAAGTATCTAACACCTCCTTAGCCCTATCAGCAATTTCATCTTTTAAAGTTACTTCAACTATGCTCGTATAATCAATGTTCTTAACATCCAAATTGCCTTTGTATTTGGAAAGCAAGCTGGGCTCTTTGTAAACCTTGAACATGTAGTTAATTTTACTGAGCATGTCAACTGAGTTATCAGTAACATTTGACTGTTTATTGACGGTCAAATAAAGCCCATCCTCCAAAATCACTTCTCCGAACTGAAACTGTTTATCTTTACTTACACCTTCAATTTCATATTGTAATTGAAATGTTTCCAAATCAATAATGTTCAATCGAAACTCCATACCACTAAGCAGCCTAGACCGCTCATCTGGTATAACCTTGAAAGGCATATGATTATAAACTTCCGTCACTTTAAGTCTACCCAATATGAAGTAAGAAACATTTAGCGGTATTCTGCGCAGAACAGATTCAATTAAATTGGAAGACTTAATCACTCGCATCTGCGAGGCGGTTTCTTCGTACGAAGCATACTTTGAGCCGAAGCCTAATCCTCTGTATAACTGCTGCTGATAATCGTAGGTTTCATTCGACTTTAGCAAAATCTGACACTTTGCCGCATAAACATCAGGAATACGATGGGTATAAATATATGACACACCTAAAACAAACAAAGGAAGGAATACTAAAATATACCAATTAGACAGCACTATTGAAATAGCCTTTACTATGTCTTTACGTGAAATTATTTCCTGTTGTGTCTTCAATAGATTGAGAAAGTTTCAAAGTTAAGGTTAAAGGGAGGCAATAGTCAATTAAAGAATTTGATTATGGCCTCTGCAACATATTTAACTTGGTCATCTGTTAATGACAAATGAAAAGGCAGTCTAACTAAAGTTGAGGAATACTTATCAGCGTTTTCGAGTATACGACCATCATGCTTTGGTTTGAAAAACTGACTATTATGCAAACTTTGGTAATGGAACACCGCATTAATGCCTTGAGCATTAAGTTGTTTTAGCAATGCATTGCGTTGCTCTTCTGATTTACAAGTAAAATAAAACATATGCGCATTATTAGTAGCGTATTCAGGAATGAAAGGCAAACCAATTTTATGGCCGATTGAATTTAGTGCATTTCGATAGATGTTCCAAATCTCCTTCCTTCGATTTTGAATGCTTTCCAAATGTTCCAGCTGAGCATATAAAAAAGCAGCCGTTAGCTCAGAGGGCAAAAAACTACTACCAAGGTCGACCCATCCGTACTTATCCACCTCTCCTCTCCAAAAGGCAGAGCGATTGGTGCCTTTCTCCCAAATAATCTCACTTCTTGCATTCAAATCTTTGTTCTTTACGATCAGGCAGCCACCCTCTCCAGATATCAGATTTTTGGTCTCATGAAAACTGTAGGCACCCATATCACCTATTGCACCGAGCGGTACTCCCTTATAAAAACTATCAATTGCTTGTGCTGCGTCTTCAACCACCGCCAAATTATACTTACGAGCAATTTGAAGTATTTTATCCATATCACAGGCAACTCCAGCATAATGCACCGGTACAATTACCCTGGTTTTTGAGGTTATTAACTCTTCAATCTTAGTTTCATCAATACCAGGGTGATCAGGTCTTGAGTCAACAAAAACAATTTTAGCCCCACGCAAAACAAATGCATTAGCAGTACTAACAAAAGTATAGGAGGGCATGATCACTTCATCTCCTTGTTCGATGCTCAATAATAAAGCACTCATTTCAAGGGCATCAGTACAAGAGCTTGTTAAAAGCACCTTTGACCCATCGAGTCTATTGGATAAAAACTCATGACATTTCTTTGTGTATGTTCCGTTGCCCGAAAGCATTTTTCTAGCAACAGCATCATGAATGTATTCTGTTTCAGAACCCGTTAAATACGGAATATTAAACCCTATCTGCTTCACTTCTATTTATTGATTGAAATATTTATAATGCTAATTCCGAATCAAATCTTGATTTTCGAATAGATTATGATAATACTTAACATCACTCTCTTTGTTAGGAGTAACTTTAAGTTCAACTGCATCCGTCTGGACAATTTTATCCTTTTGGCTGGACTTTTCTAAGGCCCCATCTCTCATTTTGTCTATTACCCCGTCTGGTATTAAAGAGAACAACAAAGTTTTAATCCATCCCTGATTCATAATTACCGTTAACCATTTGTTGTTGTTACGAACGGAGGCATTTACAATTCTATTCTCAAAATTATTCTCGGTAAAATAAGACTCAATTTCAAGGAAATTTTCAATTTCTTGCAAAAGCCGCAGTGGATCTTTGTCTAATAACCTATAGTCAAAGAGGAGAAGGTCCTTTGGTATTGATTTTCTACAAGACTCAATTTTTTCTTCAAAAAAACCATCTGAAAAATCAAGTTGTAGTTTACTTCCTTCTATATTCCATAAATGTCCAATTTGAAAATCGTTCCAATCTAATTTCGAAATCTGATGATTGCTAATCTGTTTATAAAATGACTTCAACCATTCTTCAGGATGCCTCACTCCCACAATGACCTTTGATCGGTACTTTGATGTGGCTATTCGTTCCATATATTCAGGGTTTAGAACATACATGGGACTTACATCCATCGCCCAACGATCTGACCCACAATCGTCAAACAATGAATTGAACCAATCGATTCCTTTCTTATGATAGATGGAAAAATAATTAATCTCCTTTATAGCTGCAGCACATATTGCCGGATGCTTTTTTAAGTATAGATATAAAAATGTGGTGCCCGAGCGCGGTAGACCCGCAATTACCAGAAGATTTTTCATTTCAGTTTAATATCATTTGTAATCGCCGCACCAAATCCAGTTCTGCCATATTCATTTCCATTATAGAGCATTATATAATGATCATCGTGCTTTCCTATCCATGGATATTCAATCATTTCGCTGTCCCACCCTGATTTGGATGGTTCAATGCCAACCTTTTCATCCATCCTTTCCCAAACTTGTCCATCGACTGATGCAGCCACCCCAATTCTGTATTTATTGGATAGCTTGCTTGCACGGAATGAATACCACATATAATAAGTGCCATTTTCCTTAAGTACGAATGGTTTTGATAGGGCATATTCAAATTCATTTTTCAATGGAATTGCAATTTGATTATTCGTTGTCCAATGAATCGCGTCATCTGATGAAGCCGATTTAATAACATGCATCATATCACTTTGATCTGAGCCCCACCCCAAATTTGAACCATACCACATTCTGTATGAATTGTCTTCAAACAAGATACTAGGATAAGATATAGAAAATGGATCATTGTCACTTCGATCCATAATTGGTGCCCTACTATATTTTTGAAAGGTCTCACCTCCATCTTCCGAGATCGCCAATCCAATTGTGTTTAACCACGGTACTGTTACCTTGAGATTCCAACCAAGATAATATAAATAGAGCTTATCTCCTTTCTCTAAAAGATACCCCATCATTACACCACTATCATCAAATAGCCCCAATTCACCAGGTGCCAAGATTGGATGTTCTGAAACCTCAAGTATTTTAAAATCAGCATTAAAATCAACGATTGCTGAGGAAATATGAGACCGGTTGTTTGCATCACGGCTCGTAAAAAAAACGCGGTATAATGAGTCTTTTATATGCCAAGCAAATGGGTTTCCCGCATGAGACTTAAGCCAAGTCCTCCTCCCAATAGGAGCGAAAACATTTCCTATTTTATGCCATTTCATTCCTATAACTTAAACTGATCCGAAGTCTTTTCTAGTAAAACCGATCGTGGTGCTACATATACACCCTTAGTTATGGTATCCTTAGAAATAACCGCTCCAGCTCCAACAAGCGTTTCCTCTTCGATAGTCACGTTATGCGCTAATGTAGCGTTTACTCCTAAAAATGAATGCGACTTAATAGTACAATGTCCAGAAATGACAACATGTGAGGATATAAAATTATGGCTTTCGATGATACTATGATGGCCAATATGATTCCCACTCCACATTGTAACGTTGTCCCCAATTTTCACAAACGGTTGTATTGTATTGTCCTCAAATATGAAGCAATTTAATCCCGGTTTGAATTGAGAACGGTAAGTGCAATCTGGACTTATATAGCTTGCAAGAGAGTAGCCTTTGGACTGAGCTTCGTCAAACTTTCTGTGTCGAAGTTTATTCATTTCTGAATAACTAATTGCTGCAAAGAAGTCATTTTCCGAAGGCGGATGTGTTTGATTCAAATTAGAAAATGAAATTAATGGGAGTCCATCATATCTATCATCTTTAATATACTCATCGTCCAAGCAAAATGCAACGACCCTGTATTTAGTGTCTTTTTCAAAATAATACCTAGCTATCTGTGCGATATCACCAACGCCAAAAATCACAAGGTTCTTCATTACTTTTTTACCAGAATTGTAAATTCATATAAGCCATAGTCATGCAAAAGTGACACATTTCGCGCATACTTTTTCTTACAATAATCAAAGTAAAATAAAGGGTCTCCGTAATGCAAGTAATCTTTCATTTTGTCTAAATCTGAATAGGAGGTTAGGATATTAAAGCCAAACCCCTTTATTGAAATTGCGTTGAAAGCATCAATTGTTTCCCTAATATAAGCCTCCCAGTCAAGGGTATTAGTTTTAAGCTGAACATTAAAAAGACCACTGGCCACCACATAATCCCATTTTCGATTATCATCCAACTTTGAGATGAATTCACCATTTGAGGTTTTTACATTCACATCTGTAGCTTTCTCGATCATAGCCATAGAAACATCAAAACCTGTATAATCCACTTTATCATTGGATTCATTAAGAAACTGCAGCATAGCGCCATAGCCACAACCATAATCAAGAATAGAAAATGCATCATTCTTGTCAAACAAGCGTTCAAACTGTTCGAATCTCAACTCTTGGGACTTAATACCATTCCAACCGACCCCTTCACTTGTAGCGCCATGTTTCTTGATCTTTGTTGAATAATACTCTTCAACTTCATTGATGATCTCATTTAGCTTATTCATCTATGTGGGCTTTAAATATTTCATAGCGTCATGTCCCGTGTTAAAGAGTACGTCCAATATTGTAACGCCATGTTCAAATTGACCATGAAGTTGATCGTACTCCGGATAGTCCGCAAAATTGAACCATTCAACTTCAACACCATTTTCAGAAAACAGTTTCTGATCAAGGTAAGCTTCGGCACTAGGACCGCTTATATATTTTCTTCCATTAAGTTCCAAGCAAATATCGAGCAGGCGCTGACTGCGTTCTTCAGCTAGAGTAAATTCGGACGAATATCGAATATCAGTATCAATTTGTAAATATCCACAAATTACTTTGATAAAGGCAACGTTCACCTCAGTGATCGTTTTGTATTGCCGTGCGTACAACGGCTCAATTAGACTACATATTTCCTTATAAAACATTGACTTTGAGTAGTTATGTTTAATCGTATTCCAATGTTTATCCGTCCACTTCTGATCGCTGATTTCAGTTTCAGAAATTTTTTGAAAATATTTCCCTTTAACACTGACAGGGACCGACAACCAACTTAAACCATTCGGTGTTTTTATTAAGTTACGGTTTCGCCAATCTCTTTTTGTGTACTGCATGTCATCATACACGACAAATACATCAGCAGCATTCAACATATCAAAATATCCTTTCCAAGGAATATAATTCGATTGAGTTATTACTATTTTCTTCAATCCTTATTAGTTGTTTCTTCCACGATAAACAAAGGTCTACTTTTTACTTGTATGAATATTTTACCAATGTATATGCCCGTTACCCCAATTGAAAGCAAGATCAATCCGGTGCTAAATAGAATGACCAAAAACAAACTGGGCCAGCCAGGTTGAAATCCATGAACGAAGTATAAAACAACAATGATCACTGACCCAAAAAAAGAAGCACCTGACAATAAAAACCCTCCAAAGATTGAAAATTTCAAGAGTCGATCAGAATGAAATGTCCACGCTTGTATTGCGATTCCAAATAATTGAGTAAAAGAATAGGTACTACTTCCGACTCCTCTCTTTCTATGCGGAACAAAAATCGTAGCAGTATTAAATCCAACCCATTTTAAAAGCTGAATGTAAAGTCGATCTTGATCTTTTAGTTCCAGATATGCCCCAGCGGCCTTTTTACTCATTAATACCAATGAATTAAAATCAATAGAATAATCTCCTCCAGCAATAATGCCAAATATTCTATTATAAAGCCAAGATAGAAACGACTTTAACAGACCATGATTTCTCTTCTCTCTTTTTGTAAAAACGACATCAAAGTTTTCTTTTGCTTTATCCAATAATTGAACAATTGAACTTGGACTATCCTGCAGATCGCAATCAATAACAACGATATAATCTCCTTGAGCATACTGTATTCCAGCCGTAACCGCTTGATGCTGACCAAAGTTTCGACTTAACTTAATACCTGTCACACATTCGTTCTTTAATGATATTTTCTGAACCGCTGCCCAGGAGTCATCATTACTGCCGTCTTCGACAAGCAATATTTCAAATTCGCATCCATATGCACGAAGCACAGGTATAATTTGGGTTACTAATTCCTCAACCAGTAATTCTGCCTGATAGATTGGAGATATTATTGAAACAAACATTGTTATTTTCTACTTTTCCTCTTTCTAATTTAATAAGTAAACGTAAAGATTTCGAACTGGCCCTTTTTCGACAACAATTATACTGTCGGCAACATTGTATTCTAATTCAGAACTAAGATCAAAAGTACTTAACACAATATTGCATGGCATCGATTTTAGTTTACTAAAATTCATTGTATTATCCTTTAAACTATTCTGTTTAAAAGCTAAGTTAAGATAACATGATCTTCCAATTCGACTTAAACTTTCTTTAGAAGAATCTCCAAACACAAGATCACTAAAACACTTTTGAAAACTGGATCGATAAGCTGGATAATAGCCACCCACAGTTGACATTCCATTGTATTGAACACGCTGTGGCTCAAAACCGATACATCCAATTCGCGATTCCTCGGACACCCCATACTTTAATTCCAGATCTTTCATTGTGCTTGTTAAATAATAATCCTCGAAAGTTGAATAACCAAATTCTCCTTTTTGTAGATAACTACTCATAAAACTGTTCTCTGCATAATTAAGTCCTTGATAATCATAAACTGCAATATTGAAAAAGCGATTTACCATAACAAACGATAGAATCAATGGCAATGCTATCCTTAAATAAATATTCCACTTGATTAATTGGACAATTGATACAAACAAAACAGTGTGCCAAATTAATGGCATTATGGCATAAAAACGGAATTGAATCGGCATGTTAACCATACTAGGGAAAATACTCTGTAGAATATTCCAATTAAAAATTTCATGAAAACTGACAAGAATTGCCATAATAAACAGAACACTTACAAGCAGCACACTTGATTTACTCTTTGATCGAATCATGTATAGTAAACCCAAAAATATCATGGGGACAAACCAGACAGCATCAGCATGAGCATGGTATTGGCCAAGGAAAAATAATTTCATAGATATCCCAATGAACCCTAGCGCATTAAGTGAATATCTAACTCCTGCGCCTCTTTGACTCACAAAATTTTGAAAAAAAACCAGATCAATTAGCTGATGTTCCACAAAAAATGTAATCATTATAAAAACGGCAATCCATACAAAACCTTTCACAAGAATCTGTCTCCTGATCACGAGATACCCAAACAAAAACAACCCAAAAACGATCAAAACAAATAGGCTACTTATGAAGAATCCTGAAGCAAAAGGAAAAAGCAAAAGGACCATAATATCCCGTTTTCTAACTGTTTTAAAACAAAAACTTGAAAAACTGTAAAACAAAAGAGGCATTCCAGCTATCGCAATACCGGCATGCGGCCAGAATGGCAAAAGACCAAATAGCAGTGAAATAAAAATTCTGATCATTCGATTATCCTCCCCTAAATACTCAACGCATCTTTTCAACCAAATATTCATTGAAAAATAAGCTGTAAGGTGAACTAAAACAACTAAAATCCGATACGACCATTCTCCTCCAAATATATATTGCAACCATAGCAAAAAGGAAAACTTACTTCGCATAACCCCTCTATCCAACCCGCCCATAAAGCCATCAATAGAATCCGTGGACTTGCCTAATATCTTACCGCTATTTATTAGAATCTCATTAAAAACGATGTTGCCATTTAGACTATCATGGATCAAAAATGTAGCCTCAGAATAACCCGACCAGTAGGGGGCTAAGTATATTATCAAAACCATCAATCCGATTTCAACAAGGTGTTTTTCTAACTTGTCCAACAAAAAATGTGCTTTAATCATTTCCCTATGTTTATCGCCGTTGAAGTGGCTTTTAATATCATCATAACATACGAATTTCGTCAGCTAACCAAACCTTTCAGGCAAAGTCTACGTATGATCAGGTAATCCAAGGTAAACCTACAGTTAAATCTCTATATTCGCAGAGTATATTCGGTCATTAATTTTTTAACGCTCCTATGAAAAAAGCATTTCTACTTTTTACCTTTCTACACCTTGTATTTTCAAATGCATACACACAGATTGGACCTGGTGGTGTTGGGTCATCTTCCGATATACGCTTGTGGGCTCGCAGTGATGTTGGAGTTTTCAGCGATAATGGCACGACTAATTCGACCAACGGTGGTATTGTGACACAATGGAATGATCAATCTGGGAACGGACATTCACTTACGCAAAATATTTTTAACCAAAAACCAACCTACAACACAAATCAAATCAACGGATTACCAACTATCACTTTTGACAATACACGTGAATTTTTAGCAACTGGTAACACTGGAGCAAATTTCACTCAACTATCAGTGATTGCAGTCGGGCGCTTTGCACAAGGTTCTCAAGGCACTAGCGATTATGATTATATGATCAACATTGGATCTGACCGACTTGACGCAGTAAGCTTCTCTCGATTTAGAGGGGTAACACCAGATGCTAATAAATTTTACAATTTCATTGAAGGCACTGTTCGCGTTGGGCCAGTTTTAAACAACAGCTACCACGTATATGGTTTGTCAGTTACGACAAGTGCACCTTTTCACACACTTCACATTGATGGTTCTAGTCAAACATTGGCTGCTCACAACGCAGGAATAAATATAAGTTCCGAGATACGAGTGGGAGGAATGACTTATGCAAACCCAGCAACAAACCCACTGGATGGAGATATGGCCGAAATTGTGGTTCTCGAAAATAACGTCAATACCACACAACGGACAATTATAGAAAACTATTTATCTGCTAAATATGCACTTGCCATATCCAATGATAAATTCTCTTTCCAAACTACTCATGGAAACGAAGTAGCTGGAATTGGACAGGAGACCCCTAGTGATAACCATACAGATGCTCAAGGATCAGCCATTGTTAGAATCAACGGAGCCAGTGATCTAGGAACAGGAGAGTATTTAATGTGGGGACACGATGGCGCTGGCTTAACTGGCACTTCAAGTGAGCTTCCTGGATCGTTCGGTGGATTAGGTTCAAAACTAACGCGTGAGTGGAGGGCAGATGAAACGGGCGGAGATGTAGGAACAGTCAGCATAATTTTCGATACCGATAGTATTTCTCCAGAATTGGGGCCTAGTGCGTCACAATATAGATTACT
>Ga0209223_10002321_pt1 | contig 19239 bp, 18 predicted proteins | sample COG_06_FD_184750 | JGI IMG/M metagenome (GOLD analysis project Ga0209223, IMG submission 184750) | Pelagic Microbial community sample from North Sea - COGITO 998_met_06 (SPAdes) (version 2) | ecosystem: Environmental > Aquatic > Marine > Neritic zone/Coastal water | place: Helgoland, sampling...
CTGCTTGTGTAATAATGTGGAAAACCAGATTCTTGTTTTCTCTAAAGAATAACTTTGGATTTTTATGTAGTTTTAATTGTAATAAAAATCCAGATAAACTGATGAAGCATGCTGACTCTCTATTTAAGTTTGCGAAAATGAATATAAGGTAAAACCAAAACCAACTGTTTTTAAGAAAGAAAATTAATCCGATTACATAGAATGCAAGCGAAGGAATATCGTAACAATAAAAGAGACCGGCACCATCAATTAATCCATTTATCGCTATATAATTCCATGAAAGAGGAACCAATAAGAGGAAGGCACTCCAATTAGACACTTTGCAGTCGAGCATTTTGAGCAGAATTGGAGTGGATATGACAAGTAGTGTTAGGAATAAAATATTTAATACTTGAAGTATGACATCAAGGGTAATTGGGTAGGGTACCAACCAACCAAACAAAAAAGATAGAATTGGAATGCACGGTTTGAGAAAGTCACCTAAGAAAGGTATGAGGATCCTAGTTTGAAAAACTTTATCAGCAAGTCCTGAGGCAATATTTTGAGCACTTCCTGGAGGGTACTCGTGGGTATACAGAAAATAATAGTAGGTAAATATTGATGAGCAAAAAAGCGAAACAACAATGAAAAAAAAGTAAGATTTATTAGAGCTAATTATTTTTTCGCTATTATTAAAAATTGTTTCCCAAATAGTTTCCATAAAATTGGAAATCTTAAGTATAAGGAAACCATAAATAATGGGCGCTCTTTTCCCCGCACCATATTATAGGGCAAAAATTTTGATTCTGATTGCTCAATGGTAAAATCATGAATTTGAAGTAACTCACACAAGGATTGGTCGGAAAGAGCAACATGGTGATCCCAAAAATCCCAGTACTGTCCTTTCAGTACACTTATGTTTGGTCCCATTGCAATAAGCCTCCCCCCTGTTTTTAAGGCTTTTTTCACCTCACCCATTGTCCGGTCGAGGGACTCTTTATTAGGTAAATGTTCGAAGAAATTACTGGTAAATACTAAGTCCAGAGAGTTCGATTCTATTTTCCAGGGTTTGGAGCAATCCTGTTCGTGGAAAATGATCTCTTTATCCATTAAAGATCTAGTTTTTGGATTAAGGTCCATCGCATGGTGTACCTCACATGTTATATGGTTTATAAACTCTCCATAACCGCAACCAAGGTCTAGTACATGGTCAGTATTTTTTATCCATTTGGAGAAAAAGTCATGTATCAGAATTTTCCATACGCGTTTTCTGTAATTTTCATGCCCAGAAAAACGCTTTTCATAAATTTGTGTTAAATTTCTTTCCGATGTCATTTTTTAAAGTAGTCACCACGACTAAAGTATTTTTCTAGCCACACATATGCTATAATAAAAAAATAACGAGATCCCATTTCTCGTAATTTTAGTTTTGCTACCCCTTTTGTTCTGTTTTTCCAGGAAATAGGTACTACCTTCCATGAGTAGCCCCGGACAATTGCTTTCAAGGGTATTTCAACTGTAAGGTTAAAATGAGGAGAGATGAATGGTCTACATCCTTCGATCACTTCTCGTCGATACATTTTAAATGCGTTGGTTATATCATTACAGTTTATATTAAACGCCAATCGAATCATTGTATTTACTACTCTGTTAGCCAATAGTTTAAGAAGTGGATAGTTATAAACTTTTCCTCCTCGAATGAATCGACTCCCAAAAACACAATCATTACCATCTTGAATACAGTTCCAATAGGAAACTAAATCCTTAGGCGAATCAGAATGATCTGCCATCATGATAGCTACTGCATCTCCGGTAAATTTGTCCAAACCGAGTCGAACTGCCCTCCCAAATCCATTTTCCCCTTCGTTTCTTATATATTTAACTGAAGAAATTGACTCGTTAATTAGTTTTATAACAACTGCTGTGTTATCCGTACTACCGTCATCTATAACCAATATTTCGGAATCAATTGAATGGTGTGTTAATTCTTTAGCGATTTCTGAAATACATTCTGTCAAATTCTCCGCTTCATTTCTAGCAGGGATGATTACTGACAATTTTTTCAAGGCGCAGAAAGAGTCGGAATCATTTTAATTTTGTGTACAAATATACCGCCTTTTAAAATCGTTTTTTCTGATAAGGAATTTTCGAATTTTTCGCTTATTGCTTCTATGAATTCTGGAATTTCAGACAGTTTTTCATCATATGCGGCGTAAACATTTATCTCCTTACTAGTCTTGAAATGTGAAAGCTGTGGGAAATTACCGCCAGCGAAGTGAGTGGCTAGAGTTCTCATCTTAGACCTTAAAACTAGATCCCCCATATCGCCAGCAGGGAGAAAATAAATGATATCTAAATCATTGCCAGAGTCATTTTCGATGAATTCAATAGCCTCGGAAAATCGACTACTGGAGAGCCCTCGTTCTCTCTCAGTAATTGAGATAAACCCTTCATTAATATTTGTCGGTGACAAATTAATAATATTTAAGACAGGTAATGCTAATAGTAGCGTTACGAATGCTTTGTAAGCTAGGTTCCTTAGTTGAGTACTCTCCCACACCAATATAATTGGGAGTAGCAATAATGTGGAGTATTCGATCGTATGAGTTGCATAGAGAGAGTAATTAAACCCATGAAGGTTACTTAGTATTGCAAGCCCAAGAAATGGAATGACATAGAATGTCAAAAATATTTTTAGAGATAAACTAGAGAATAGCATCTTATTTTTTCTAATTACTGTAATAAATAGACTTAAAGTTATTATTCCGAAGATTCCGCATACAAATGCATGAGCGTTTACTTTATTTTCTCCACTCCAATCGATGAAAGATTCAAACTGTAGTGAAAAATCTCTGGCACTATGAATTAATGGTTTTATTGGCAATGCGTAGCCTGGACTCCCTAATGCACTTAACAGTAACATTTTGCCCTTGGTGCTTTCTACAAAGTGCTCTCCCCACAATAATGACTGTTCGTTGTAGTTTGGTTTTGTGTAGAGTGCATGTGAATCAAAACCTAACTTTTCCTTGTTAAAGGAATTTAGTTCTTTTGCAGGATATAAAATTAAAGGAGAGAGTATAGCTAATGTAAGTAATAAATAATTTTTTTTTAGACCTGTCTTTTTCAAATACACTAATAATCCAGGAACAAAACCAATAGTTAGGGCAACTATCATACCAGACATCTTGAGCAGGCAAAAACAACCAAGTAAAAGATAAAAGAAGGCTATTAAAACGACTCTTCGTAAAATGTCTTTTTTGTTATGTGAATTTTGTACAGAGATTTGGATTGCCCAAAGAAGCATCCATGGAACGATTGCGAACAAAGTGGAATTCATTGTTCCTAATCGATTTATTGTTAGTCCGATAGATAATCCTAGCACTAAGGAGAGATAAATGAGACCTTGTTTTCTAATTCCTAGTTTATTTGATAATTTTAACCAACCCATACCCCCTAGCAACCCGATCAATGCCAGGCTAAATTTAATCGCGTGCCCAATTTGAAGTCCAATGAACATTCCTGGAAGGGCAAACCAGCTAGCTCCAGGTGGTCTTATATGCCATGTTGCCGTATTTGTGCTTAGATCATTATTTGATGGTGCCAAGACAATATTAGGAGAATTTATTTTTCCTGATATGAAATGCTGTGTGCTGAGAACCTGTGCTGAAATATCTTCCCCAACAACGGTGCCTTTGGAGACGGTGAAAAGGGATCCTAATACAAACAGGCAAATGAAAGCTAAATAAGGGGATGGGAGTGAGAAGTTTAATTTCGTAAGAAAAGCCTTCATCCATGAAGTTAACTTAGGATATACAAATTTTATACCAATCACGCAGATTACGATAATGCTAATTAGACCGATTACTTTTTCCCAAGAATAAAGGTCTAGGAAATCCGGAGTTTTACTAGGTAGCATGGCTGCCTGATAACCCTTTACGCCAAGCCACCAAAAGGGTAGGGCGCAAATAAACGATATTAAATGATTATTTGGGGTAGATGACTTTTTTTCAGTCACTTAAATATTGAATATTTAACGATGGCGTAGAATGCACGAAAAGCATCTTTTATCCCGATTTTTTTGCCTTCTTCATAGGTTCTGCCAAAGTAGGAGATTCCTACTTCATAAATTCTAATATCTGGTAGGCGTGCAATTTTTGCAGTGATCTCTGGTTCTATTCCAAAACGATTTTCTTTTAATTTAATCTTTCCCAAAATATCTTTTCTGAAAACTTTGTAGCCTGTTTCCATGTCAGTTAGGTTAAGATTTGTAAACATATTCGATAATAGGGTAAGAAGTCCGTTAGCGACTCGGTGCCAAAAATACAGAACTCTTGTTTCTTGATCAGAGCGAAAACGGGAACCATACACCACATCTGCTTTATTTTCTATGATCGGCTTTAGGAGCTTGGGATATTCTTTCGGATCGTATTCTAAATCAGCATCTTGAATAACTACTATGTCTCCATTTGCCATATCAAATCCTGTTCTTAAGGTAGCACCTTTGCCAAGATTTTGGGTGTGTTTACAAACTTTTAAAAAAGCGTACTTGGTAGCTAAATCTGAGACAATATCAAGGGTCCTGTCATAAGAGAAATCGTCTACTACAATTATTTCTACCTTTAGACCGAGGAAATTGGCATCGATAACACTTAATATTAATGATTCAATAGTAGATTCCTCGTTGTAAGCAGGAATAACAATAGTAACTGAAGAAAAATTTATATCCTTTGCCATTAAATTAATTGGTTAGTTTAAGCCAATATGGATTTTTCTCCGCATGGTTGGCAATCTCCTCCAAAATTTCCTCAATTTTAGTATGAACATTCCAATTCCAAGCATTTTGGGCAGTGGTTGAGTCCATCACTATCCAAGGTGCATCCATCGGGCGTTCGTTTTGAGAAGCAAGAACTTCATTATGACCAAACCGATCTTCGCACCAGTTGCTTAATTCTTTCAGCGACATCGAGTTTGCAACACCACCTCCAAGATTAATGATTTTTGGGGCATCCCAATCCGGTTCAAGCATTTGCCGGGAGAGTAGGGGCACTAGATCCCGAGGGTGTAGGGCGTCCCTTACTTGATGACCTGTTCCATTGAAGCCGATGTACTTGAGGGGCTTCTTTTCTCGGAAAGAGTGAATCCAAAAAGAAAATATGCCTTGGTCTGCCTTGCCAAATTGCCCAGCTCCTGCAAGCACACCGCACCGATTGATCCAAACAGGAAAATCAAAGCATTTACCATACTCAAGGATCAAGGTTTCCGAAGCCAACTTAGAAGCCCCGTAAAGGGAGAGAGGGGCAGCCGTTGGAAAATCTTCTGAAAGTCCTAAACCAGAAGCACCACCTACATCACAATCTTGTAGCTCGAATCGATCCTCGGATGATTGTACCGGTAAAGCAGCTAGTTCAGATGCAGAGTATACTCTACTTGTGCTAAGAAGTATGAGTCCTGCCTTATGACTCTTGCAATATTCTAATAAGTTGATGGTTCCTAGGAGATTGTGCTCCATTAATTGTCTGCTGGAGGATTGTCCATCCAGTCCTGCAAGTACTGATGGATTGGCTGCACAATCGATTACCCAGTCGACTTTTGGAAGGGCATCGATATCAGATTGAAAGCGAATGTCTCCGCGGATAAGGTTTATTCCAAGACCAGTTAATTCTGAGATATTTAACTCAGAGCCTTTTCTCGAAAAATTATCGAGTCCAATGATTTGCAAATTGGAATGACTTTGCAAAAGCATTTTCGTAATGGATGAACCAGCAAAACCACACACTCCAGTAATTAGAATTTTCACTATTTTAAAACAAATAATCCAACCATTAAGTTTGTTCCTTCTATTATTTTTTTAGACTCAAAAAAACCAAATTTATCAAGATGCCAGTCCTGCCTATAATGTACTAAGATTTTAGTCTTTGAAGATTTTTTTAACTCAGAAAAAATCCTTTCTAATCTAACCGTACTAGTATTATCTAACCATTTCCCATAGTAAGGGAAATCCATCGTTTTATTTACAAATAAATAAGTGCCTGGGTTCCCGGCAAGATCAATGTAAGGAAGAGATGATGCATATTTGTTATGTTGATCAACAAAAGTGATGATGCTTGAAATAATATGATCATCATTGTCATCTAGTCGAATTTCTCCTGCATGAGATTTGCGTGGAGTGTTGGAAATTTCATTTAAAGGATCAGTTCTTACTGGATTTTGAAAAATAGAGTTAAAGTTAATGGAAAAGGTTAGAATCAATAAATACAAAGGCAAAAGGAAGGAACCTTTTGTTGTGGGAAATTTACAAAGCAAGATGACAATGAATACACTCGAAAAAGTAAGATATACTGGAAACTGCTTTATTAATGAAGTGTTGGTACCCAAAGAGCATAGAAATGGTGAACAGAATAAAATTATCAGAAAAAATACTTCGTTTCTTTCAAATTTTATAATTCTTTTGAGGTGGTAATGAAAAGCTAGAGTAATTACAGAAATTGCAGCCAGAAACCAGGGAGTGGCACAAAAATATGCAGATTCGCCACTCTGAAAGTAACTGCAATGCCAAGACCTAATTAATAAATAACAGAAAAGAAATGACACTATGATCGAGTTGAAGATGCTAGTTCTCTTGATGTAAAGCATCACAAAAATTACAATAATAATATCCAACTTCGTTAAAGCCTGAAAAAATTGGATATATACTGAATTTAAATATAAATCTAAGAAACTTTCTGAACCATGAAAACCAGCGAAACCATACTCCCCAAGTGATAATTTAAAATAATTAAAAATTTCAAAAATATTAAAGTTTTTATGGACTGTGGTAACTCCAAGAAAATTACCAAATAAAAAAAATAATAAATTAACATAATTAGAAATATTCAAAATAGTCAAAAATACTAAGATAAATATTATTATGAAAGTGGGGAACTTTACCCCAAACTGTATGCCAAGTAAGATTGCACTAATGAATACTAAAGAGGAACTCTTTACTCGACGTGTATTTGTAGAATAAAGTAATAGACAAGATATTATCAAAGAGGTTAAGCAAAAAGTGATTGAATTATAAGAAAGGACACGGCCTTGTATGCCATATAAAATTAAAGGAGAAAATGCAATAAGGGCAGTATATATAGGAGACCAGTTATTGCTAGAGTTACATAACTTTATCTTAACGGCAAATGCTAAGAATAGTCCGCATAGTATGTGAGCTAGTAGAGAAAGCATACGAATCTCAGCTACACCAATGTCGAAAATCTTTATTATTGGTCCAAAAAGATTTCCGTAAACTATGAACGGGAGTCCTGGTTTAGAAGATTGAAGAAGGAAGTAATGAAATGCTTCGTCTGTTAAGTCTATTCCTGAATTTAAGTACTTTGCGTGAGAGTAAACTAAACAAATAAATGTGATCAATAGTAACCCATGCACAACCCTCATAAACAGTTGATAATCTAATTTAGAGATTCTAATAATGCGTCAAAAACTCTTTCGTGTTGATTAAATCCTATCCACATAGGTAATCGGATAATCCGTTCGCTAATATCGTATGTAACGGGTAGAGGAGAGGAGTGCTTCCCGTATTTTTTGCCGGCTGGTGAACAGTGTAGTGGTTGGTAATGAAAAACAGCGTTTACACCGAGTTCATTCATTTTTTTAAGCACGCTGTCACGATTGTATCTTTTATCTAAAAGAAGGTAGTAGATATGGCCATTATGTTCGCATTCCTCTGGAATGATCGGTCGCCTGACTTTTTCCGTTTTTTCTAAATCTTGGAAGATTTCGTGATATTTATTCCAAATATCTAATCTTTTTTGAGTTATCTCTTCGGCATGTTCCAATTGGGCGGCCAAGAAAGCAGCTGTCAGCTCCCCAGGTAAGTAACTTGAGCCAATATCTACCCAACGATATTTATCTACCTGTCCTCTGAAGAATTGGGAACGGTTGGTGCCTTTTTCCCGGATTATTTCAGCACGCTCAATATATTTTTTATCATTTATGAGCAAGGCACCACCTTCTCCACAATGAATATTTTTTGTTTCGTGGAAACTTAAACAACCAAATGTCCCTATGCTTCCAAGTGGCGAACCGTTGTATTTTGCAATTATGCCTTGGGCAGCATCTTCAATTACAGGAATGCGGTGTATATCGGCAATCTTCATAATCGTATCCATTTCGCAAGCAACCCCAGCATAGTGCACTACCACGATAGCTCTTGTCTTATCAGTAATTGCTCGTTCAATTGAATTCTCGTCGATATTTAAAGTGTCTTGCCGAATATCAACAAAAACCGGTATACCTCCTCTGAGTGCAAAGGCGTTTGCGGTAGAGACAAAAGTGTACGAGGGCATAATTATTTCATCACCTCGTTTTATCTCAAGAAGCAACGCACTTATCTCGAGTGCAGCAGTACAGGAATGGGTAAGTAAAGCTTTTCTGCAATTAATATTATCTTCGAGCCAAGAATGACTTATCTTTGTAAAAAAACCATCACCTGCAAATTGCGTTGAGAGATGTTGTTTATTAATAAGTTCTGAACCTGTTAAATAAGGTTTGTTAAAAAAAATATTAGCCATCATTAGGGAGGTAAATTAATAAAACTTCCTAAGATAATGTTTTACATTAAAACCAAAATTATCCAATGATGAAGAAACTGGAAAAGTTTCTTGGTAAGATGGATCATTTATAATCTCAAATTTATTGAATTCAGGATAATATATCAATACTTTGTACCATATTTTTGGATAATAAAAATCAAAATCGTAATGGGATGGTTGTATTATCGGAGAAATTAATAATGAAATATTTGATACTTTTGAATCTTTGATTATCGATTTATTGTTTACATGTCTAAGAAAATTATATACTTGAGGACTTATCATCGATTCGTGAAAGACTTTATCCGAATCTCTGGAGTTTCTGATCATGCGATTAAAAATTGTGCACCTATACATAAAAGCTGAATAAAACCTGCTTGAAAAAATGTCTTGAGTGTCTTTCCCTCCAGTGAGGTCGGAATTGAAAACACAAACAGGCTCTGATTCAGAACCATTATTGTATGAAACGATTGCTCTGAAACCAACAAGGTCTTCAAAGTGCATTCTTGTAAAAAGATGGTCATATCTTATGCCAACAAATTCTTGTATGTAATATAATTTAAATTTATATCTAAAAGAATCAATCGAAGATACAAATCCATTAAGTGGACTACACTGTCTTTGTACATTTATTAAAATTGAATATAATGATGAGATTAAAACGAGAAAAAATACAAATAACCCCAGAATATAATTTATTTGTGTAGGATAAAATTGTCGATACGAAACTTTATTTTAAAAAAAGAATTTGAAAGTAATTTTTCGATAAATAATAGAAAAGATGTAAGTTTAGTATCCTTTTTTATAAACAAAGGAAAAAGGATAAAGATAATGCTTGTAGAATATTGACCGATCAAATCAATTCTAAGTATAAAAAGTGTGAAAATTGTGAATGATACTAAAGTAATAAAAGCAATTATTTTTAATTTTTTTATAAAAATAAATATTATGCAAAATGTCTCGAGGAAAATAACAATATAATTAAGTATGACGACAATTGCTTGATTTGATGTTATTATCTTCGATAAATAACTGTTACACCAGTCTACATTAAGTGCGTAATATAATCCGTAACCTGTAAACCAAATTTCATCAAAAAACTTTGTAAGACCACCACCAGTACAAAAGTTCATAAAAAACGAAATACAAAAAAGTTTTAGAGGCCAACTTTTTGGATTTTTATTGTTGTAGAAATCAAAGAAGATATTCCAAAAAGATAATGTAAGAGCAAATTTTATCTCAATATTATATATAGTATCACAATTTAAAAGGCAGTATGATTTTATTGAAAATATAAGTATCCTGATAATAATATTTGTGTATCCTAGTTGAAAAAGAGACACTAGAAATATTAAGAGATAAATAAAGTAAATGGATATAATCGAATCATTTCCATAAATGAAATCAAACTGGTTTATGATATTAACGCATAGTATAAGTGTAGTTATGCAATATAAAAACCTATATAAATTAACTAATTTATAATCTAAAGTATTAGTAAAGAAATTGTTATAAATTACACTTATATATTTATTATAAATAGAAATCACTTACTGTTTATTTTTTCTCTTACTATATACTGAGGTATTTTGTTAATATTAAGATATATTCTTCCAGTATATTCACCTATAATCCCAAGTAACATCATAATAATACCAGAAACAACCAAAAGGATTGCAGCAATGGATGTATATCCTGCTGGTATTGTATCATGTATTATACGTTGTATTATTAAATAACATGCATATCCAAACCCAGCAAGAGCCGTGATCATTCCCAGTAAGGAGGCAATTCTTAATGGCACAATGGAGAATGCAGTAAATCCATTCAACCATAAACCTATCATATTTTTTAGTTTATAGTTAGATTTTCCATGTGTTCTACTTCTGTGCAATGTTTTAATCGTACCAAAATTTTGAGTAGATTTTATAAAAAGACCGCCAATAAATGGATATGGATTATTATTTTTTATAATTTCTTTGATAACGAAACTTTTGCAGCAAAAGAAATTACTCAAGTGTATACCTTTGGGTTTCCCGATAAAAATTTCTGATGTTTTTATATTTATCCAAGTACCAATGTTCTGAATTAAACTGTTTTTTTTCTTATCAAACTGTGCAAACACAATATCATGCCCTTCCTGAAGTTTATCTATTAATTTCCAAAGATAATCTATTGGTGTTTGTCCATCATCATCTGAATGAACAATAATATCACCAGTTATTTCGCTATACCCAGCAAGCATTGCACATGCTTGACCAAAATTCTTAGATAAGTCTAAAGCGATTATATTTTTATTATCAGCACATATTTCTTTCAGTACACAAAAAGTATTATCTGGAGAACCATCATTGACTAAAACAATTTCATAATCTGTATTTTTTCTTTGCTGCAATATAGATATAGTTTCTGAAACAACAGTCCGAATTGAATCCTTTGATTTATAACATGGAATCACAACAGAGACTTTCATTGATTAATTAAATAAAATTGTATTATCCGATTCTACTCCCGTGAAAAGTGTCTTTTCTTTTAGAAATGAATCATCTTTGTAAATGATTATAGAAAACTCAAAAGGAAAAGTATCGTTTCTTAAAAGAATTCTTTTACTGAGGTTATATGCTATAGATAGAATTTTCTCAGGTGAACTATTGAAGTTGTGGTCGTGTTCATAATCAACTTTATCGGTGATAAAATTTACTGCTATGCCGATTCTACATGTCTCAAGCATTTTTGTAAGATTTGATTCAATATTTTTGTAACCATCGATTCCATCCATTTTTAAATTAAATGTACCACTAGCTATGCAATAATCGAATTTCTTAGAAAAAGGGAGTGAAAGAAAATCACCAACACAAAACTCTATATTTTGATCTTGATGTTCGTTTTTCGCTTTATCGATGAATTCCTTAACTAAATCAATTCCTGTATAGTTGAAGGACTTTATACCTTTAAATTTGAGATAGTTAACAAAATCACCAAACCCACATCCGATATCTAAAATTGAAGAATTCTCCAGGTTCCAAAGATTTGTAAGTTCTCGAAATCTTAAAAATTGCTTTCCTTTGTCCCATCCAAGAGCTTTTGGTGAATATCCATGTTTTTTGAATAAACTCTTATAGGTTTGTATAACTTTGTCTTCGGCTTTTACAGACATTCTCCCTTATACTTTTGAACGAGTTTTTTCATAGCTTCAATTGAACAATAGTTCTCCGGTACAATATCCTCTCCTTCAATAGATATTGAAAAGGTACAATCTAGCATGGATGTTAACTTGATAACATCTAAACTATCCAACAAACCCTCCTCAATGAAGTCCGAACAAGTCTCAAAATCTGCTTCAGGTCGTATTTTTTTTAAAATATATAATATATTATCCATATCTTATACTATTTTCTGTTAAAGGTTAATTCTTTAGAGAGTTCTTTAATTCTAAGCGATCGATCTTTCCATTTGAATTTAATGGCATTAAATCAATTTGAAAATAATTGTGCGGGTGCATATACTTTGGAAGTGTACTTGCGAGGACATCTCTAATTTCGTTCTCATTAATATTAGGATTATTGCATTGGTAGAAACAAATTATATTATTATTTTCGTACAATATACAGCAATTGGAAATTCCTGATATTGAATTGCAAACTGTTTCGATCTCGCCTAATTCAATTCTGTGCCCCATGTGCTTTACTTGACTGTCTTTACGCCCAATGAAAAGAAGTTCACCAAGGTGGTTGTATTTTCCTAGGTCGCCAGTTCGATATACAAGGTCTGTGTAGTGATTGTGTAATGGGTTTTGAACAAAGGAAGCATTGGTTTTGCCTGACAAGTTCCAATATCCTAAAGCAAGTCCGGTTCCTCGGACACATATTTCGCCAATTTCTCCATCTCGTACCAAAAGGTTGTCATCTCCAAGCAATAATATCTCTGTATTTCGGCAAGGTATTCCTATGGGAAGGGACTCTTCATCAGTAAAGCTTCGGTTAACGATAAAGTAAGTACAATCGACGGTTATTTCAGTGGGTCCGTATAAATTAGAAAACATTGCATGTTGAATAAATCTCCTCCAATGGTTTAAGCATTTTGTAGGCATTACTTCTCCTGCAAATAATATTAGAACTAAATCAGGAAGGGGTCTGTTTTTAAGAATATTTAAGTTGGCGATATTGATAAGTACAGATGGTACCCAAAAAATAAATGATATTTTCTTTTGCTCCAAAAAGTCCAATAACCTTGCCGGAAATGAGAAGTAACTTTCAGGCACCAAATGCAACTCTGCTCCAAGGAATATCATCAAATAGATATCAAGCGTAGAGTTATCGAAGTGAAAGGGGGCCTGATTTGCAATTCGAGTATTTTGATCAGTAGGGTAGGTTTCAGCTGCCCAATGAATGTAATCCATTACGCCTTGGTGTGAAATCAGAACACCTTTAGGCTCTCCAGTGGAACCTGATGTGTATATACAATAAATGGGGTCTTTGTCTAATATTTGTTTCCAACCAGTGGGTTCGTTGGGTTGTGCACTATTCCATTCCTGCTGGTCAATGGGTATGATGGTGCATTTGGGAAACTCCCTTTTTAAAAATGAAGTTAAATTTGAATTAGTGATGATCGCACGAGGTTCTAAATTAGTTAATATTTTCCTTATTTTTTGCTCAGGCAATTTTACATCAATCGGTGCATAAAAATTTCCAGAATAGAGAGCTGCCATAAAAGCGACTACACTGTCACAACTTTTGGGAAGCAAAATAGCAATTGGGCAGTTTTTGATTCCACTTGGAAGGTGAGTTGTTAGATTTTTGGACGAAGTTGTAAGTTCTTTAAAAGTAAGACTTTTTGATTTACATGAAATCGCTGTTTTATTGGGAAACTTTTGTGCTGTTTCCTCTAAAAATTGAATGCAGGAGGTTGCCATTATTCCTACTCTAATACAGCAAGTCCAAAACCTGATTTACCATAGCCGTTACCATTGTAGAGCATATATTTTTTTTCTCTGTGCTTGAAGATATAAGGATAACATACCTGATGACTATCCCATCCTGAATGAGAGACATTCAGACCCAAAGAATTATCTCTGCGTGACCAACATTGACCATCCAAAGATTCAGCATATGAAATTGAATATTGTCCGTGTGCTTTATTGCAAAACCACATCTTGTATAGATTATCTTCATGAAGCACAAAAGGTCTAGCTACAATATTTTCTCCTCTTTGGGGTTCTAAGCATGTGATATTTTCCCGATTCCAGTTGAAACCATCATGTGAAGAGGCGCAATTTATTGAAAAATTAAAATTATGAGATGAAGCAATTTCTTCATAACCAGTACATGATTCGTACCACATTAGATACCGATTTTTTACTTGGCAAAAACTTACAAAGCAAGCACCCACGGAAAATGGATCTTCATTAGAACGATCCATAATTGGTGTAAGATATAGTTTCTCAGCACTTTCTAGATCATCTGAAAGTTTAGCGACTCCACAATAAGTTTGAAATGGAATTTTTACCTGTTTATTCCAACCAGTGTAGTAAAGATAATAACTATCCTCAATTTTCGTAACACAACTAGGAGTAACCCCGCAATCATCAAACAATCCAGGTTTTCCTGGTTTTAGAACAGGTTGTGCTTCTACTCTCAAGATCCTGAAACTATCTCCCTCAAGCAATAAATCCAAAAAGAAGATGGAGGAAATATTGTTTTTGTCTCTGCTTGAAAAATAAACTCTAAATATATCATTTTCTAAAAAAAATGGTGTTGGCAAAGATGCATAATCATAATCACGAATAATTTTAGTGATACCATCAAATATTAACCCTTTCTTTGTCCATTCTTGAGTCATCTATTTATATTCTGACATAAAATACTACTAAGAAGTACTTTAATTTACTATGAAGAAATATTAATTTTATTGCTATTTTCTGCGATGAATTCTGATGATCGCTGGGCATAAACTCCATTAACCTTCGAGTTTCTAGAGATATAGCTAGATGCACCAATCAAAGTTTTCTCAGCAATTTTTACACTTGTTTTAACAATAGAACCAGTTCCTAATAGGGAGTTAGAATTGATTTCAGAGAAAGTTCCAATCGTAGAAAGTGGAGAAAAATAACAATTATTTTCAATAATTGAGTCGTTTGCAATGAATACCTTTTCGAAAAAGAAATTATTGTATCCAATTTTTACAAAAGGATTAATAATAGTCATATCACCTACAAAACAATTTTCACCAAGAGGCGAATCACAAATTGCATGAGGGCTGATATAGGTAGCACAATTATATCCTTTTGATTTAACTCTTTTGTAAACCTCCTCTCTTAATGCGTTCATTTTAGTGGGTCCAATAGCTACAAAAATTTCGAAATCTGATTTTGGGTGGGTTTTTTCAATATCATCGAAGGAAAAAACTTGTAAATCGCAGAAAGATGCATCCGATATATATTTTTTATCTACTGTGAATCCAACCACATCATAAGAACTATCTCGTTGGAAATAAAAGAGCATAACTTTAGCCAATATGCTATTGCCGAAAATCAAAAGTTTTCTTCTTTTCATGCAACTAATTTTGCGATGCCGATTCCGGATTTCCCATAACCATTACCATTGTAGAGCATATAACGAGAATCTTTAAGGTCAAAAACTAAGGGATAAGCTACCATTTCTTCGTCCCATCCTTCAGGAGACCTATCCATGCCAAGCTCGGAATTATCTTTTCTTGTCCAAGTCAGACCGTCACTGCTTTCTGCGTAGCCTATTTTGTAGTAGGGACCTCTGTAGCAATACCACATTTTATAAATTCCATTTTCCTTTAGAACAAAAGGTCGTCCGAATGCATATTCGTCCTTATGCTCATAATCAATAGCAACAATGCCTTCTCTTTTCCATTCAATACCATTAGTCGATTCTGCATACTTTAAATTGTAGAAATGCTTAGGTTGTGACTCGTGGTTTGAGTCCCAGCGATCCATCGAAGCATACCACATGCGAAATTTTTTATTATCATATATAACAAAAGGGCTTGCGCAGGAGTGAGGTTCGTGTGTCGTCCTTGTCATAACTGGGCCATCGAACATTCTTACAAGACTGCCATTCTTATTCACTTTAGCTATGCCGATAGAATTACAATAAGGTACAGTTGCTGTTCTTGACCAACCTGTGTAGTACAGATACTTGCCAAGTGGAGAATGAGTAACGCATCCAATCGTTATTCCACAGTCATCAAAAGTACCAAGGTTTCCAGGCGATAATAAAGGGTAATTCGATATTCTTAATATTTTGGATGGATCATTCAAATCTAATTCAAAAAAACGAACTTGTGATCTTGATCCACGATCTCTCGGTGAAAAATAAACTCGAATCAAAGATTTAGTTTCATCGATTATATCTACTATTGGCATAAGCGCTGCATTTAGCCCAAACTCCCGCAACAGAGTTGGATCAAAAATTCTACCAATTTTATTCCAATGCATTTCAGGGTGATTTATTAATTATAAAATCAATTGCTTTGGGACCGCAATGGAACAGTAAATCAAGAATACTCACTTGGTGACAAAAGGAACCATGTAACTGAGGATATTCAGGGTATTGATAATCTATGTATGACAAACTCACATCATGTTTGCTGAAAAGTTCTTCATTCATATATTCTCGAGAAGCGGGTCCGTTGATGAAGTGATTGCAACCTAGCTTTTGACAGATTTTAATCACTTTCTCACCATCTTTGCTCCCAGTTTCATCAAATTCGCTTGATTTATACCATTCTATTTTTATGCCTAAAGCCTCAGCAAGAAAAACGGTAGTGGTAATATTTAAATCAGAGAGCATATTCCATTGCTTTTTAAGATAAATCTCCTCTAGTAGATATTCATAATCCTTTATATAAGGTGATTTAGAATAGGATGAAATAAGTGTTTTGTAATGCTTGGATTGCCAATTAGTAGAATTATCAATTTTTGCTTCGCTAATTAACTGGTGTCTTAATCCTTTTTTAATTATCGGAACAGTAAGCCACTTCAATCCATCCTTAGTTTTTATCTTATTTCGATTTCTCCAATCTTTTGTTGTATATTGTACATCGTCATAAAATACAAAAACATCGACTCGGTTAATAAGATCAAATACTCCTTTCCAAGGGATGTAGTTTGGTTGTAAAATTCCAATTATTTTGGACATAATAAGTGAAATATAATTTAGCTTTTAAGCGAAATAAAAATCCCTAATAAAATTACACAAAGACCAATTAATCCAGTAGTGCTTAATTTTTCATTAAAAAAATAAACTCCTGAAATTGTTGTTAAAATAAAAACAAAAGAAATTTGAATAGGATATGCAGTGCTGATATTCTGAACAGAAATAATATATATCCATGCTAGTATAGAACATATAAAGCTTATTAATGCTGCCCAAAAGAGAGGGAATTTAAAAAGATTTAAGAAATTTAAAATCCATTCTGTAGGTTTTCCATGCCAGTTTAAATTTATTCCGTGTAAAGTTTTTTTAATCAGTGAGTTCGATAAAACCATTAAAAATGCACAAAAAAGATTTAAAAAATAATTCATGTTAAAAAATTAAATAGGCTTTTAGGTGAACTTCATTTTTGAGCCTAGTAGGTCAAGATATCCCTTCCAAGGAATATAATTGGACTGAATAATTGCTACTTTTTTCAAGATCTACTTTATTTGAATCTTTTTGGAAAACTTTAAATAAGTCTCCTTGAATTCTGAGTTTTTCAGGTCAAAGACGAATTTATTTTTCCCTAAGTAAGCGTTAGGGAAATATTTGTGATCTCCTTCAAGCATAATTGGTTGCTTCGTTTTATAGGAGTATTCATCAATGATGAGGGAATGGTGATAATTTGTGTCCTTACTTAATCCAAATGCTGCTCTCTTAGTGCTTATTAGAATAAGAAAAAGAGAAAGTGCAAATGTGCTGGATATGAGAATAGTTTTAAATTTCAGTTGAGATAATTTCTGAAAAATGAAACTTAATCCGTATGCAACAAGGACGATAACTGCCACCTCTTTGGGAATAAAATACCGATCCACGAACAGGTTTAGAGGTGTAATATGGGATATTATCCAAAACAGTAATGGAACTAAGATCCAAAGAAATGAAGTGATCATAATTGGTCTTGAGCAACCAGTTTCTTCATTTTGTAAAGTCTCAGTACTCGCTTTGGAATTACTTGATATTGTAAGAGCTAGACAGGGAATTATGATTGTAAGAAAAAGAATCGAATCATTGTAACTAGATATCAGATTTGAGAGTCCATTTGGTTTTGGCCAACTTCCAAGGTGAGAACTTTGCTGACTAAGCAAAAGAAGATAGACGGGTATTGAAAAAATCCATGATGATATCACGGGGAAAGGAATTTTCTTAATAATGCTTTTTTCCTTATTTGAAATTAGGTATGTCAGACCAACCAACCCAGAGAAAATGATTCCAAGGTAATGTACTTGGCAGATACAAAAGTGAGCAAGGAAAGTTAGCCATTTGTGTTTTTTCGCAGAACCTTCATTTAAACTGTGCCTGTATAAAACCCATGCTCCGCATGCAAAAAACATCGCGTAATGACGTGCTTCCTGTGCTTGCGAAAGCAGAAGGTTAGACTGAGATGCAACTAAGATTGTAGCAATAAAGGCTGTGACATTGCCAAATAAATTTCGAGTAATCAAGAAGCTGAGAATAATTCCAATGAGAATAAAAACTAGGCTTTGTAATCTTAATTGTTCAATCGAAGTTGGGAAAAAGATTTGAATACAGAAATTGAATAAGAAATAGAGTGGGGGAGAGAAATTGATGCCCGTTAATATGGAGTCGTAGAACTCTGAAAAACTATCATGCCAGACTCCATAGTAAGAGTAGCACTCATCTACCCATGGTGCTTTGATGCTTTGTAAGTAAAGAACCGAAACTGCAAAGATTACCAGAAATAGGGCGAGTAGGTAATTTGGACTTGGGAGTTTAATCAAGAAAATGTCTCCAATTACTTAATCTTAAATCGAAGTGCCCCCTTTGCTCCTCAGGAAATTCGTTTCGGTTTACAGAATCTATAATTTGAGGAAGAAGTTGGAAGAACTCTTCAGATCTATCTCCAGGGTGTAGAGACCATGCTTTATCTGTGATAAGATCTGCTCTCCACATACCTGATTTCTCAATAGCACGCTCAACCATAGCTTCCCAGCAAAGCATTTTCCCATTTCCAAATAATCTGCTCTTGATCGGCTCTCTCCATGATAACCAGAGCGGTTTGAGTGGCAGTAAACTTAGAAATCTTTCTCGGTGGATTAAGTAGTGTCGGCTGGTAAAATTTTTGAATAAATAGAGCCCTCTTTTTCCATCAACCTCATAAGGCGTGGTTCCTTGATGCAATGATCCATCTTTAGTTGGAGGACCTCCCCTTGGTAAAATACATAGAACATCTTCGTTTTCTTCCATGATTCTTATTCCCTCTTGGACCCAAGAGAAAGCAGGATCTTCATAGAAAATCATATCGCAATCTAAATGAAGAATATATTTCGAATCTGTATCGAGGAATTGCTTGAAACTCCCATAAATTGGATAACCCCGAAAGCAGTGAGTTTCTCTGTAAGGATAATTGAATTGTAATCTATTCTTCGAATGAATTGATTTTAAATCGTAAGAAGTTGATAGAAATTCAAAGTTCAGCTTGCTTCGAA
>Ga0209223_10002323_pt1 | contig 19236 bp, 16 predicted proteins | sample COG_06_FD_184750 | JGI IMG/M metagenome (GOLD analysis project Ga0209223, IMG submission 184750) | Pelagic Microbial community sample from North Sea - COGITO 998_met_06 (SPAdes) (version 2) | ecosystem: Environmental > Aquatic > Marine > Neritic zone/Coastal water | place: Helgoland, sampling...
GACTCTACTCTTAACGTCGATAAAGCCACAACTTTAAAATCTACACTATCCGTTACTGGTGCAACTGAACTTGACTCTACTCTTAACGTCGATAAAGCCACGACTTTAAAATCTACACTATCCGTTACGGACAATACTTTCTTAGTTGGAACACTATCCGTTACTGGTGCAACCGAACTCGACTCTACTCTTAACGTCGATAAAGCCACGACTTTAAAATCTACACTATCCGTTACTGGTGCAACTGAACTTGACTCTACTCTTAACGTCGATAAAGCCACAACTTTAAAATCTACATTATCAGTTACAGGTTCAACTAAATTCAGTTCTAATGTCGAGATTACAGGTTATAAGTTTACGATTCCAAGAGGAGCTGAAAACGTTAGACCACCATCTACTCTTGCTGCAAATATGGGTTCTCTTTACTACAACACAGAAGCAGATAGATTCGAGGGTCTTTTTAAAACTGGCACATCATACACATGGAATACATTAGGAGGTGTTATTGATAATGATCAAGATACACATATTGTTGCTCAAAAAAATAATACTGATTTGGATACATTATTCTTCACTGCAAATAGTTCAGAAGTAATGACAATCACTGAAGATTCATTACATTTTAATCCTGCGAATAGTACTGGTTCTAATATGTATATAAATGCTAATAAACTTTCTGTAACTGCTATATTAGAAGTTGGAGACAGTTTAATAGCTTCATCTAATCTTGACGTTACAAAAGAAACTACTCTCAAATCTACATTAAGTGTTAGTGGTAGTTCTACTTTCGATTCTGACATTAGAATGAACGAAAATCAAGGTGTTTTACTTCTCCCTCAATATACATCTACTGCATATGTTAGTCGTAAAACAAATGATAATGAAGGTTCTATTGTTTATGATACACAAAATGGTATTTTCTTAGGTTTAAGTCAACCAGATGGTGGTTTATTAGACTGGAGACCTATCGGTGGTGGTGGATTACAAGATGCAGATGGTGATACTAAAATTACAGCTGAAACTTCTTTTGGTTCTGATCAAGATACACTTACATTTATTACTTCTGGTGATACAATTGCTACAATGAGTAATGATAAAGTTGAAATAAGAAAGAATCTTTCTGTAAGTTCGCCTGTTAATATAGAAAGTACATTATCAGTAAATGGAAATACAAGAATTATTGGAAATACACACATGACAGGCTCTTTATCAGTAAGCGGTGCTACCAACTTAGATTCAACTCTAAGTGTTCTTGGAATAAGTAAATTTGAAGATAATGTTACCATTGCAAAAAACAAAAAATTATATTCTGAAACAACATTAACAAATAAATTGGGTCACTATGATAATTTCAACGAAAATGGAGAATCTTTAGGTGATGGCAGTCTCAATATGTATTATGAGAATGTATTCATACATGGTAATTTAGATATCGCTGGTTCTATTAATCAATCTTCTACACAAGTAGACGAATTATTTATTGAAGATAAATCAATTGTTCTTGGTGTAAAATCAACAAATTCAGTTCTTTCTAATGTTGATGGTTCTCAAACCTTTTTAAGTTCAAATTATCTTGTAAAAGAAACTGAAATGAATCAAGCGGGTTTAACATTAAGTGGTTTACCTGATAAGTTTGCTACTGATTCAGGACTTAGAGAATTATATTCTAATGATATTCGCTTCGAAAAATCTATCTTATGGAAATTACCTGAAACTAATGATAGTGGAACTAGTAATTTAGCTATAACATCACGCAACGATGATTATAAAAGTGTTGAACCTTTCTGGGAAATAAAAGGTGGTCATTTAAGACTTACAACAAATACAGCAGATCACGAGTCTAAATTTGTATCGTTTGCTTTCAGAATAAACTCCAAAGAACAATTAGAATTAGTTAAAATAAAGAATAATGGAACTGGAACAGGTGATTTCAAAACAATTGCCAAATTTGGTTCTATCGTATCGGCTTAAATTTCTCTCGCCGAAGGGTCATTAATCAATCCACAATATTTAGGTAACCAATAATATGGAATAATGTTTTGAAAATTAAAATACTTATTAAAAATACTTTTATAATATGCAGTTTCTTTTAAAATTACAGGATTCACTTCATCCTTTGTCATTTTATCATACTCAATATCCAACAATTGTGTTTCCACATGCATTTTGATGATATTATGCCACGAATCTTCGGGGCTACTAACCCCATCACTGAAAGCTTCTTTTTTCCTCCATAAAACATTATGTGGAATGACATCATCTTTATCAAAAGCTTTTCGTAACATATATTTTTCAATTCTTTCATTGCTCATTCGCATTTTCACTGGAATAGATTTATACAAATTAACAAAATCTTTATCAGCGAAAGGAACTCTTGCTTCTAGCCCATGTGCGGAAATACAACGGTCACTACGAAGACTATCAAAAAAATGTATATCTTCTACTAATCTTATACATTCTTTGTGAAATTCATCTTCATCATTACAATGAGACATGTATTTATATCCACCACATACTTCATCACTGTAATCGCCATTAAATACTACTTTACAATTTGTATTATCTTTAATATATTTAGAAACTAAATAATTTCCTACACTTGCTCTTACTGTCGTGGTATCATAACTTTCTATAGTATGTATAACTTCTTCTATGGCATTGATAAAGTCTTCTTTCGAAACTTCTATGTTCGTATGATTTGATTTGATATGGTCAGCCACTTTTTGTGCATATTCTAGGTCCGTTGAACCTTTCAAACCTATTGAAAATGTTTTAACAGTGTGTGGAGGAAAATATTGAGATACGAGACCAGCCACTAGACTACTATCAAGACCTCCAGACAGTAAACAACAGATTTCTCTATCAGACATGAGTCTTTTCTCAACAGCTTTTCGAAAAAGTGTATTGATCTCTTTCAAAAAGTAATCTTCATTTTCATGATTAATTTTAATATCATTTAGATTTGTATATCGAATATATTCACAACCGTCAATCATAAAGCATCCTGGTCTAAATTGTTCGATGTTATGACAGAGATTGTGGATTCCTTTCATTTCAGAACAATACATGTAAGTATTAAAAGAATCATTCGATTTACCAAAAAACAAAGGACGAACACCATATGAATCACGAGCAGCTAATACTTTATCGTTTGTATCATCGTAAATGACAAATGCAAATTCACCATCTAATACATTACAAAGTTGTTGTCCAACTTCTACAATATCACCGTTATAATCAATTATGAATTTATTATAGAGTCTAATAATAACCTCACAGTCGCATTTAGTTCGCATTTCCAATTGATATTTTTCAACAATAACTTTCCAATTAAAAATTTCACCATTACAAATTAACCATGTATCGTTTTCATTAAATGGTTGCATTGCTTCTTCTGATTTATCATTAATTACAAGACGATTAAAACCAAAAAATACTTTATTCTTGTAAGATACATATTTTTCATTATCAGGTCCTCTATGTTGTATTTTTTTTATGGTCTTTTCACAATCAATTTTATTAAGTTTATTTGAATGAATAAATGTAATACCACACATGTTATAAAATAAAATAGTAATTTGTATTTAAATAAAAATGTCTATTCAACATTTGATTCAGTATTAACTAGCCATTTTTTACAAAATGTATCCCTGTGTAATTCTATAATACCATGTTTCGCAATTCCATCACGGTGAGCCTTTGTTCCATAACCCATGTTTGACAACCATTTATATTTTTCATCAATACTTTTATCTTTTTCACATACATTTGTTATCCATTCATCGTGATAGGTTTTCGCAAGAATACTTGCTGCTGCAATACTTATATATTCGTTATCTCCTCGTGGAATACATTCGTGCACTTGACACACATATGGTTTAAATCTATCACCATCCACGAGTATACGATCGAACTCGATATCTTGTTCAACATTAATATTTCTCAAACATTTATGCATAGCTTTATACGTTGCTTGTAGGATATTCATCTCTTCTATAGCATTTTTATCACAGCTTTGGACACTATATGCAATCGCATTTTCTTCAATGTATTTCCTTAATTCATTTCTCTTTTTTTTTGAAAGTTTCTTTGAATCTTTAATCTGATTGGTAATATCATCCTGTTTATTCTTATCCCATATGACTGCTGCGGCAAATACAGGTCCAGCAAAACAACCACGACCCGCTTCGTCAATTCCTACCTGAACTTCATTTTCGTCGTTTCCAAAATAGTATTTCATAATGTAATGTTTTCAATACACTTATTAACTCTACTATATTTTATCAAACTTTTATCTTTAAGTATAGCTTTTAATTTGGACTCTGAAATTTCTAGATCATTTTTTTTACAATATTCATCTATCAAATTCTTTTTTATAGTAATCGGAATTTGTGACCATGTTTTGAATTTAAGTTCTTGTATATCTTTTTCTATCATTGAGTTCATCTCATCCAAACTAATATCTTTACTTTTTACAATTTCATACAATGGCTTTTTATCGTCATTTCTAGGAAGTTCTCTTCTGTTGTATTTTTCATTTTTATAAAGTAGTTGGTTTAAAGTAGCAGAATCTCTTATTGGAAATGTTTTTGTATCTTCAACATTTTGTTTAATGACATTATTATCGTTATTTGATGAAGCGGAATCATTTAAATTAGCAAATAAGCTTGATAGATTCATTATATTACAATATGTCGAATTATATTTAAATTCTTTGAGCATTCATTTTTTAGATATATTATCAACGAACATATGTCCAATATAAAAAATGAATTAATTTAAACAATACATATTGTAATATAGTGTAATATAGTGTAATAGTTATGAACTACGAAAATTTAACACTTGATAGAATTATCAACAAATATAATGACATAAGTGCAACGGATATTAAAAATATTGTCGATATGATATTTGATGAACGCTTTCCTGAATCATATATATCATCAGAACTTTCTAAAATCAACAAAAATAAAAGAAAATTGTTAAAATTACAAAAACTTCCCATAATTGAGCAACGATCTGTTGAATGGTACAATGTTCGGAATAATTTAGTAACAGCAAGTGATATGGGTCAAGCTTTGGGTGTAGGAAAATTTGGAACTGTTCGTGACTTTTACGTTAAAAAGTCAGGATATGAAAATGTCCAATTTTGCACATTTCCAGCTCTTGAATGGGGAGTTAAGTATGAACAGGTTGCAACAGATTTATATGAAAGACGACAATGTACAAAAGTTCATGAATTCGGTCTTCTTAAACATCCTACTGTTTCATTTTTCGGTGCATCACCCGATGGTATTACTGATCATGGTGTAATGCTGGAAATTAAATGTCCATACTCTAGAAAAATCGATGGTTCAAAGATTATTGATCAGTACTATTATCAAATGCAAGGGCAATTAGAAGTTTGTGACCTCGATGTATGTGACTTTCTAGAGTGTGAATTCAAAGAATATATTGATGAGTATGACTTTAATGAGGATTGGAACAAAGAAGCAACACATTCAAAAGAAAATACTGAGAAAGGTATAGTGATTAAAATTATAGCTACTGGTAAATATTTATATAGTAAAGTCGGAGGAACGAAAGCTGAACTAAAGCTATGGTTGAAAGAAAATACGAAATCATTTTCAGGAGATGATATTATTATATCTCACTATAAGTTGGAAAAAATGTGCATTCAAAAAGTACATCGTGATAAACAGTGGTTTCAAGAGAAAATTTTAGATCTTGAAAAAGTATGGAATAACGTGTTGCGATATAGAAATAACAAAGAAGCTTACGATAATGAAATAGGAAAAAAAGAAATCAAGAAAAAAAAAGTTAAATATTTATTTGTTCCGGATTCAGATGAAATTAAATAATTACAAATATAATACATAAATATAAATATAAATATAAATACAAATGTCCATAGTTAATTACCCATTGCACATAATATGCGCTCTTTACAATAGGAAAGCATATATAGTAAAAAAAGATATATATTATAAAACATTCAAAGACATTAATGTCATAGCTTTTCGGGGCACAAGTGATATACGTTCTTTAAGTTATAGTTTTGATGTAAGAAGTCATGAACAAAAATTACATAAAGGATATAATAAATATGCACAACATTGTAAAACTATTCTCAAAGATATGGATATTGATTATAGTAAAAAAACTTTCATAACAGGACATTCTTTAGGTTCATTAGCTTCTGTTATTGTAGCAAATGAATTGAATATTAATGCCGAAGTGGTATTATTTGGTAGTCCTCGTTTAGCTACAAAAGTTTTTTGTGAAGAAATTGCAGATAATAAAAACTTAAAAATTTACAATTATATAAATGAATACGATATAATAGCAGATTATCCTTTCTTTTTATATGATCATATAACAAAACCTATACTATTAGAAAATTCAAAAATACATATTAATCCAATTAATTACCATTCTATGCGAACATATGGACATAATTTAATATATATGAAAAGACAAGAAAAAAACCAATATATTGTATGATTTATATTTCATTATTCAAATAAGTTACGCAATCTTATATGTCTACCATTAAGTCTGTGACATTCTTCACATATGTTTATTTTTTTATAAACTAGATATAACTTATATATGTTATTTGATTGTTGATATACATCTCGTATATAATACAAGTGCTCTAAAAACTTTTCATTTTCTTTTTGAATTTTACATTGAGTTTTAGTAAGTTTCTTACATATCATCATTCTACAACAAGGGCATGATTTATTTATTTTAAGCCATTTATTGATACATATTTTGCAAAAGACATGATTACATGACAATTCTTTTTGTTCTTTTACAACATCTAAACATATACTACAAACATTAGTCATTAATTTATATGACTTTTAAAATGCAGTTATTGAAACATTTAGTGCATCACAGATAACTTTTTTATCAAAATTCATTTTTTTTAGTATGATTGCAAGAAGTATCTTTGGACTTTTTCCTTGATACATAGATTGATTCAACATATCTTGTTGTTGTTTGATTATACGGTTAGATAAAGAATATATGTCTTTTGTTGGAATTTTCATTTTTTGAAGATATCTATATACTTCAAATGAATCATCTTCTCTTATAATTTTTGTTTTTTGTTGTTTTTCATACAAAGATATTGTTTTAGTGAGTAAGCTTTTATGTATCAAACATGCACTACATATTTCAGAAATGTCTCTTATCATACCATTAATACCAAGACTTTGCATGATGCAACAAGCCATTATAGCTTTGCGATTAGGACCTCTGTAAATTTTTTTAGCACACAGTTCGTGAAAAAAATGTTTTGCATCTTTTGATATATGTTCCGTTGTATTAAGTTTTTCACATAATCTATCGATTTCATCAAAATCTTTACTTCTGTACAATTGTTTTTGATTGACATTTTGTTGAGTATGTATCTTAGTCATAAAACACATTGGTTTAGATATCATTGTAGCGATGACTTTATTTTCAAAATACTCGTCTTTTGAATTTTCTTGAATGATCATGTTATCATCTTCATCATAACTCTCTTGATATGACATAATACGCTCATCTTTCACTATACCACAATTTGAACAAATAATATCTCCTGATTGTTCATCGATGACAATAAACAATTCATCACATGGACAATAGTATTTAACATTTGAGTTATTGTATAAGTCATAATTCATAAAAGGTGTCATGAGTTTACAATAATAATCTCATATGTAAGCACATCTTAAAGTTAATAAAAATAAATTATAATAATGTAAAGAATAATGGTATTTAAAATTTCCAATATTGAATATTCAAGAGGTGTTATGACATCACTATTATCTAGTGGATTTACACAAATATTGATTTACTTGACAAGTAAAACAAAAATACAAAACAAAGATATGATACTATATATAATAACATTTATTGTTGCAAATATTTTATCGTATTCCTTCGATATATTATTAGCTAAGGATAATTTTAACGGAGTTAGAGTGTCACTTTATGATGTTAAATTTAGATTCACTTATCTATTGGAAAAAATGTTATCATATCAAATCGTTAAATTCTTCATAATCGTAGCAATTGATTTAATATTGGTCAATTCTGTATTCAAACGCACACGAAAACTTTTAGACAAGAAAAACATTAAATTCAAAAATAGAGACCAGATATTAATGTTTACATTAACGACATTATCATTTTTATTGTATGGAAATATGCTCAGATTTAACTGGGTATATTTAGAAAAAACTAGTATGACTCTTGATGTTCTATTAATGGCATGGCTTTCAATTTTATTTTTAATTAGTATAAGGACTTAAGTAAATTTGAATTTTTCTTCCCATATAGAACCATTGTGTTTTTCAATTAAAAGATCATCACCATCTTCTTTCATTCTCCATTTGCCACCACTTTTAATTGGTATCTCATGAATATTTGCTACGTATCCTAAGTCATCATAGAAAGATGTTAATGCAATATTGCTTTGATAATTATCCAACCAACTATATTTGCCGTCAAATTTCATTGTAGTTGCATTACCATTGAAATTATTTACAAAACCATTGTTTCTAAAATTAATGTTATTTGCAGTAATGGTTTGTTGAAAACTATCTCCGTTAATTGTTAAATTACTTGTTGTAGTTAAATTTTCAGCATTAATATTTTTTACACCTATTGTATCTATACCAGATAATCCAGATGAAGAATCAATTATAACATTATTTATTTTCGTTCTACCTGATACTTGGAAAATAGTACCTGAATCAACATTTGATAAACCGATGCCAATACGCTCATTTACATTTGTTCCATAATATAAGTTATTATTGAATTGTCTCCATATATTTAGTGCATTATGAACATTTGCATTGACAGTAAATTGTGAACTTGCAACTGTTGGAGATGAATAATAAGGAACATTAGCTAATGTAGAATCAGATCCTATAATACCACCTATACCTAGACGTGCCATTAACCTTCTCTTAACATCTATACCGTTTCCTACTTGTTTCACTATATCAAGAGTATCTTTACTTTGATTATATTGTAAAGCTATTCTAATTTGATCATTTGAATTGGCATAAGAATTCTGTTGTAATATAAGTGATTGACCAATATATAAATTTTTATCCATTTTGACTTCATTAGAAAACTCAGCTTTACCTATGATTTGTGTTTTGTTAGCTGAATGAATCTGTAACACTTTATCAGTTGAAATTTTAAGTGCACTTGGATTATCATTTATAGTCAATGCATTCATTTCAACATAATTTGCTGATAAATTTAATGTGTCTCTAGATGTATTAATAAGTGCTTTATCATCATCATCTTTGAAACTAAATGAATATTGATGATTTGATGAAGCATCATTTGAACCAACAAAAAATTTCACTTCTTTTGAAACGCGTAGTTGAAAATCTTCGGGAGATGTTACACCAGACTCTACATGATCAGGAGTAAATAATCGATTGGTAATAACTGTTCCAAATTGAGCATATTCAAAAGAATCAGATTGTTCATCGTTTCTAAAATCATAATCTGTAAAAATATTTTGATAATGTTGATAAATATACTCTGTCATGATTATATTACATTTAGGAAAAAATGATAATATATAATATTAAATTTACAAGAAGATTGTTTACATATGATCTATATATAAAATTATTCTCTTATTTGCTTTCTCGATATTCTTGAAGACTATATCATTTGTATTGACCTTAACATTATTATTTATTTGCACCGTTAACATTTCTGAATTTTTATTTACCACAATAACTTTATATGTTTGTTTATTATCATCGATAATAGTTAGTTTTTCACCTTCATTAAAATCATTAGCATTTTCAAAATATATTTGATGGTCATCTCCATCAATCTCATGAGTTGTTATAGAATATATATCTGATATATTTACGTATCTATCTGTCATGCTTATATAGAACTTGAAATTGAGTTGTGTTAGTAACAATGATATATCATTGTTAACGTGTTTATTGATATTTTTATAATGATATGTAAATGTTCCATTTTCATGTTTTATCTCCTTGTTTAAAATAAGAATCGCTAAGCAATCTAATACATTATTTACGTCTGTATAATTATTTGTCCTTAGTTGTGAGGATTGAATATATAAATACGGTTCTGACAATTCTTCATTTGAATGTATTGTCATATATGTAAGGTTAATATTTTTTACTTGAATAGGTGTCTTGAATGTAAAGTGAAGCTCGTTTGAATTCAATGTTTCGGCTTTATTGGAGTCTAATATTATATGTTTATCCAATTTATGTTCTACTTTTATATCTAAAGATTTTCTAGTTTTTTGAAGCTCTTTAAATTTAGTTTTATAATCATCTATATGTTTATTCTCTATTAACTGATTCTGCTTCGTAATATATTTTTTTACAATATTTACAACTTTAATATGCATTTCTTGTGAAGTTGTGACTTTATCATTAGTTTTAGGATTAGAAGCTAGTGCTTGTATAACTTCGTAAATAGTTTTTTTAATATCCATATCAATATCTAATTCAATACTTTCAATATATTCTTGGATCTCTTTTTCGATAGCTATAACCATTGCTAATGTAAAAATGTTACTATTCATGTTTATCATATCAATATAAAATTCTTTTAAATAATTAAACATGCAAAATAACATGATTATTCCCCAAGACATATCTGGTTTCATGAATGATAATCACATTATTAAACCACCAGAATTAAAAACTACTGATATTCCTAAAAGATACTACAGATATGTAATTGATAGTAGAGATAGAAACTTAAGTCACTTTCCAGATCCAAATAAGTATCAAATAAAACTTAGTGAAGACATTCACGATGTCCAATCTGTAGAATTGTTAAGTTTTGATGTTCCATTCACAAAATATTTAATAAACTCTTCTAATAATACTTTTTACTATAAAATTGGTGATGTTGAACATGAGTTCAGAATTGATGAAGGAGATTATGATTCAGTTGCGGAACTTGTCGTCGAATTGAATACCCAAGCAACAAATGCAGCAGCACCTTTTACATTCTCTGAGCTTTTGAAACAGAAAAAAATTAAAATTACAAAAAATTCTGATGATGAAAAAATAACATTAGTATGTTTGGGAGATGAAATACAAAAGAATAATTATCCACAATTATCAAGAACATATAAATCACAATTGATGAAATTACTAGGTTTGAGTTTAAAAGATCACGAAATTTCTGGTTCGAATACAGAATATTCATTTCAACATAGAGTTGACATACGTAAAGATAAGTATATTGTAATGAATCTTGGACAATCGCCCGTAAACTGTAGTGAAAACAATCCTACGCATAAAAGTTTTGCTATTATAAAGAAAGATGAATTAGATAATAAGTATATAGACTCAAACTATAAAAAGTTCTATAACCCCCCTATACCAGCTATGACAACATTAAGAATATCTTTCCAAGATTACAATGGTGAATTATACGACTTTCAAAATCAAGACCACCTGATAGAATTGTTGTTTTGCTGTTTCAAAAATCAACGAAAATATAATGCTATCTTCTCATAATTAATTATACAGTGTAATCAAAAAGTATAATATATAGTAAGTATATTTATGAGATGGTATTAGATAAGTTTTGCACTGATGTCGCTAAATATTTAGAATCAGAAGAATATGATGATAATATGATAATATCCTTAATATTGAGAGATGTGTATTTAAATGATATCATATATGTAGAGAATGTAGATAAATGGAAAGAGTATAAAAAGAAATCATGGGAAGATTTCAATATGAATTTTAAGACGAAAATATCTAAGATTCATAATGTGTTGGAAAAGGTTATTGATAAAATTATTGAAATTGATGACATTAATATAAGAAAAAAAATAATACTAAAAATTTTAGCGATATCAAAAGCAATTAATAGTGAAAATTTTGATATAATTCGTATAAAAGAAAATTGTAAACAACTTTTTAATATAAATATTTAAAAGCAAATAATCAATTGAAATATTTATTTCGTAGTTTGAAAACTTCATCGTCTGAAATGTTACTGTTACATACCATTTTAAATGTATTCTTTTGTTTTAGCATGTTTATTATAAAATTCATTGAGAACATTCCACATTCTGTATTTTTGAATTGATGTTTATTATTATTGATGTTCATTTTGAATTCTTTTCGTACTTTTTCTTTGTTTAATTGTGATTTAATTTGGTTAAATAATTTGATTATATATTTAGATGGCTTTTGAGCATTAGAATCATAATAATAAAACCCATATTTGTCTGAATTCTTTTGAATATTTACATATACAGCTACCCAATGAGATCCACCAAGATAGTGAGGATCGGTATTGAATACTATTCCTAATTGATATTTATTATCTTTTAGTAAGTCTATTAAGTCTAACTTGCATAATTCTTCAGCAACACATGTATTCATTAATATTTTATGATCATAGTCGTCAGGGAATACACCTAAAAACTTGAAAGTCCTGTATTTTTTCTCATATTGAACCATAACTTTATGTATATCAAAATTACTCAACCATTCACGTGGATTTGAATACCATTCCTTTGGTCTGCTTGGTCGAAAGCGCTGCAATAATTTATTATTATTAGCCCAACATAATTCTTTTTTACAGTCATAGTCCATTCTTTTATATATATTATTCCACAACACATTTTTAATTTTGGATATTTGTACTTTTTCATCACTTGATTTATTAAAATTTTCGGCAATACTTCTCAATTGTTTATATGTGAAACATGTAAAAGAACTATCACTTACACTAGGGGCACATTGAGTCATCTATATATTGAATTATACGAAGAAAAATTGATGATAATATTAATTTAAAAAATAAATTTAAAAAAGTTTGGTATAGTTAATTTAATGATGTCAAATATTACCACCTTCTTAAAAAAATTCAAAGTCTTTAAAGGTGAGGATATAACCCATACTAGTATGGGATATCCTTCTGGTTCATTCTATATACCTTACGATGAAAGTAGTAATTTCATGAATATATACATGGCTGAATATGAAAACGGTTCAAAATTACATTTGACAGAAAAGCATAAAAGTATCAGTCCAATTCTTATAGATCTTGATTTTAGATATGAAAAATCATCTACAGAAGTCAGACGTGTTTACTCTCGTGACCATTTAAAGGAATTCATGTTACTGTATATGAAAATTTTAAATGAATATGTGATTTTTAAAGAAGAACCAAGTATTTACATCATGGAAAAACCTTCTCCGAAATATGATGAAGAAAAGAGACTGATTAAAGATGGTGTTCATATCATGATCCCTAATGTTGTTACTACACCTTCTGTTCAATTCAAAATAAGAACTATTGTCCTTGAACACGTTGGACACATATTTGATGATTGTCATTTCATAAATGATAAGTATGACATATTTGACGAAAGTGTTATTCGTAAAAATAATTGGCTTATGTATGGAAGTTGTAAACCAAATGGTATCCCATACCAAGTAACTCACAAGTTTAATTATCAAAATGAAGATTTAGTTAATGACACAAATATTCCAGATAACAAAACTCTTATCGATATATTATCAATCAGAAATAAACTACTCAAAAATGATATAAAAAATGATAAATTAGAAGAGATTGAAAATATGGAGAACACTTCTATTGAAGAAGAAAGGAAAAAAAATACAATGATGATAGTTACACAAAATGTTAAAAATAATAGTGTTAAAACCACCGATGATATCAATATTGTTAGAGAGTTTATCAATATTTTGTCAACAAAACGTTGTGAATCTTACGATGATTGGATACGACTCGGTTGGTGTTTAAGAAACATTGACAACAGTTTACTTGATGATTGGATTGAGTTCAGTAGACGTTCGAGTAAATATAGAGAAGGTGAATGTGAAAATATTTGGAATAAGATGAAAGACGGGGGCTTGGGTATCAAAACTTTATACATGTGGGCTAAAAATGATAATCAAGAAGAATATGAAGAAATTTTGAAGAAGAGTGGAAAAGCTTTGCTTGATTTAGCTTTTAATACTGGATTGGATTGGGATATTGGTATGTATGTAGAGCATTGCTATAAAAATGATTATAGATGCACAGACATTAAGTGTAATATTTGGTATCGTTTTGAGAATCATAGATGGAGAAAATCTCAAGATGCATTTGTATTGAGAAATAATTTATCGATTGATATTTACAACACATTTCATGATAGATTATCGTCATGGACAGAAGAATGGAAAATTAATAATCTAAACAGTGAAAACAATAGTGATAAAGATATGAAAAAAAGTAATGAATACAAAAATAAACTTAAAATTGTTAATAACTTTAAAAATGCTACATATAAGAATAAATTGATTGGAAAAGGTTGTTGTGCAGATATTTTCCATCAAGCCGCTGAACAAGAAGAGTTTGATAAATCACTTGATTCATATCCAAACTTACTATGCTATAATAATGGAGTATATGACTTGGATTGTGGTGAATTCAGAGAAGGTCGTCCCGATGATTATATTTCATTATGTACACATATTGATTATGTTGAATATGATGAAAATGAACCTGTTTACGAAGAAATTAATAAATTCTTAGCAGAAGTTCAACCAGATGATGAAAAAAGAGAATACATTCTTAGAACTCTTGCTAACTCATTACATGGATCAAATAGAGAAGAGAAAGTTTACTTTTGGACTGGTGAAGGTGGAAATGGAAAAAGTAAACTATATTCACTTTTGGAAAACTGTATGGGTGATTATGCTGCAAATATTTCAGTGTCTTATATTACATGTAAAAGAGCCGCTTCTAACTCAGCTAGTCCTGAAATGATGCAAGCAATTGGAAGGAGATTTGTCGTATTTCAAGAACCCGAACCTAATGAAAGAGTAAATGTTGGTATTATGAAAGAAATTTCTGGCAAAGATACTATTCAGTGTCGTGGATTGTATAAAGATGCCGACTCATTTGTTCCACAGTTTCAAGTCATTTTCATTTGCAATCAATTGCCTTCATTGCCACCTGATGACGGTGGAACATGGAGACGTGTAAGAAAAATCACCTTCGATTCTAAATTTGTAGATGATCCTAATCCAGAAAATCTAAATGAGTTCAAGATCGACCAAGATTTGGATAAGAAATGGCCTGAATGGAAAGTCCCTTTTATGTCTCTATTGATTCATTACTACAACAAATTTAAAGATGTACCAAATAAAGAACCACAAGAAGTAATCGATGCCACCAAAGAATATCAACATGGCAATGATGTATATGCAGAATTCATTGAAACACATGTTGAGAATTATATGAATCCTCCTAATCCTATGACTTTTAATGAACTATTTGCAGAATTCAAAGAATATTGCCAATTATGGAGCAAGGGTAAAGAAATACAAAAGAGTGGTGATTTACAAAAGAGCCTCGAACGTATATATGGTAAACCAAATAAAACAAAGGGTAAACTTCTATGGAAACATCTTAAATTGAACAAGGTCAGTTCAACTCAACGAGCAAATGAAATGATGTTTACTGAAGATGATGAATAAAATCATAAATTTATCTTAAAATAAGCACATTAACAATTATTTTTTATATATCATTAAATTTTACCATCACACATATCAAGAACAATGTTCTTATTTCTCTGCACTATCTCCTTGTCATTGTCAGTCATATACTCTATATCCGATATATTTAGTCCACAAGCGTTGCGATTGTCAGCCCAAAACTGATTGTTCACAACGTCTTTTTTATTCTTCTCAATTACATTGGAATCTCTTATTAATATGGCTGTTTGCACTCCCAAGTCCATCAAAACCCGTATGAGTGGCTTTCTCATTTCAGTTCCGTCTTTTATAACAGCGCATGTATTAGACTTTTGACCTTCTGGTAGGTATATGCATTGGTTCTCTTTGGGACCAAGTATCATACGAGTTAGGTCTTCAGATAATTCAGGATATTGCATTCTACAATTATCAAAGAGACGTTTAATATCTTCTTTTGTTATATGTTCTAAGTTTAGATTATCATAGTTATTATAGTTGATACTATGATCAAAGTAATTGTTTGTAATGTTAATGTTATTGATAGTTGCTTTGGAGTCTTCAGCATCCTTTCTTTTTTGTTTCTCTTCCTCTAATTCTTTATCACGTTCTTCTAATTGTTTTTCAAGCTCTTCGATTCTAGAATCTTTATCGTCTTTAAATGGAATACAATAACCAGCTTTGATATGTCTCGACTTAGCACTTCTGTTTAAAAAGGTAATTCTACAAGTAGAACATTCAAGTGAATTAACAGCAAAACCTTTACAAACTTTAAGATGTCTTTCTAAATTTCTTATGTTGGCTAATTTTTTATTGCATTTCATACAATTAAAACAAGAATTGTTTTGTGCAACATTTTGGCAATCAGGTGTTACAGAAACGCCCATATTTGCAACATTTTGGCAGTCGAGTGTTACAGAAACGCCCATATTTGCAACATTTTGGCACACGTTTAAATCGTCCTCTCGTTTTAGTCTCCTTTTACATGAATTTGGACTACGATTATGCAGTTCCAAATTATATTTCCTATTCGTAGCATATTTACAAGTCTCGCATATAAATGCTTTATTACTAATCATATTTGTTTCTTAATATACATAATATAAATTTTAAATATATTGAACTAATTTACTAAATTACTAAAATCTAATAATTAGTTAGTAACATATATATATCTTTAAAAAAAAATCATAAAATAGAAAAACATTTTGAAAAAAAAAATTTTTTTGAAAAAGTTTTTGAAAAGGCTTATTTTTTCACCATTATTTTTTCAACTCATAACCTTAAAATTTACTTTACTTTAACAATTAAAATGTATTCAACTTATCCACAAATTTGTGTGAAAAAATGATTTATAAATTTTCAAAAAGTTATATACTATAATTAAAATGAATAACGAGTCACAAGATATAATTAAAAGTTTTACTGTTGTGAAAGAAATGCTGACTGATAGGAACATAGATATAACCAATTTGGAATCTTACTCTGAGAATGAAATCGAGGTTTTGATTTCTGCTTCGAACACAAGTGGAACTAAAAACGGAAACATTTTTCAAATAAAAGTAAATGATGATATTAAAATCATATATCATATGAAAAGCAAATTCATCAAAAATGATTTAAAAAAATTTCTATCAACAATCGAAAAAGATGAAGAATATAAACATATCATTTTCATCTTTAAAGAAAAAATCAATAATAATAACGAAAAAAACATCAAGGATCTTTTAGACGGAGTAACGTATGAACTATTCCCAATAAAAAACCTACTATTTAACATTACTAAGCATTCTTATGTCCCCAAACATGAACTTCTATCAGTTGATGAAGCCAATAATATAATGACAAATTATTCCATAAAAAAGTCACAATTCCCAATTATTTTGAAATCAGATCCAGTTGCACGATATTACGATTTTAAATCAGGACAATTAATCAAAGTATATAGATCTAGTACAGCAACTGGTGAATCTATAACATATAGATATTGTGTATAAAATAAATATTTTAATATATAAATTACGATAATGACAACAACTCCTGGTGTAATGAAATCTTTTCTTAATAAAATTACTGCAACTAATGCAGATGATGGAACTAAAAGAGACCTAGATTCTAGCATTGTAGATTCTGAATTAAACCAATTATTAACTGCTTTAAGATTTATTCAATTTGACCGTACTTTAGTTGCTTCAGACTATAATTTAGATTCTAATGGTAACCATTTAATTACAACTAAAACGATCGATAATATAAATAATATAATAGATTCTGAAATCAAGACTCAAACATTAGATAAGACTTCTGGTTTAACTGTAGCACAAATAAAAAAAATGAATGGAAATTACCAATTCCATTACATTGAACATGATGCTACTAAAGGATATGAGTATGTCACGTTAGACGTTGAAATAATTAATGGAATATACACATTAACTAAAAACACAGAAAAAGAAACAGCCAGTGGTAGTACAGTGGGTATATTATCTACAAAATATAACAGTGTTCATAATTTTCTTGTTAAGGAAAAACTTAGACAATATCTAAAAGATGATTTATTCCAACTTTTTTCCAGACCCGTAAAATACATTGATGAATTATCTGATCCAACAGATAATAGAGCTTTTAAACACTTTACCGAAGGTGATTATCTTTACGATAAATCATTAATCGATATTATTCTAGAATTACATTACATAGAAGATACCACGGTAACCATAGGTGAAGCAACCACGGACAAAAACAAATACGACTTATTCGAATCAATTTACAACTTCATGAACAACACAAGTGGTGTTGAAACAGATTCAGATCCAGAAAATAGTTTGATAATGGATATTGTCGCATTCAAAGATAGCATTGACGAATCTAAACAAAAAATCAAAGACAAAAGAAATAAAATTTACACGTATTTATCAAGAGATGAAAATTATACCAAAACCCTAAAAACTAAAAGAATCATGTTATATTTATCAATAGCGGCTTTTATTGTCGTCAGTGTATTTTATGGAGGTATCTTATATACCAACAGTATGACTAACCCCGAGAAGTCAACCATAGTTTTAGTTGCGGCATCGTTAATACTGTTTACTAATATGGTCTTATACATCATGAGATTTAATTATCAATCAAAAGAAACTTTTGTAGTTTCTGCAGATACCTCAATAGATGATGACACCATAGGATTTAAATACAATGACCCTAATACAAATGGTATTGATGTTCCAGAAATTATGACAGAGTTCTGTAAAAGATACGTTAAGATTCTATCAAAAGAGATCAAAAATGAATATTACGATGCTTTATACGTGAGTCAAAAGAAAGATAAAGAGTTATTAGATAAATTAGAAAAAGAACACAACATCAAATCGCACTTTCATCAATTGAAGAATAATCTGAGTCATTTCAAAATAAACGAAACAAAAGAGTACTCTAAATTATCGCAACTCGCCATTGTGCTTATAAGTTTAGTAGCTATATTATACTTAACTGTTCTTCAAGATACGATCGACATGGAGATATTTAATATTGTATCTGGATTGACATTTATAATCTTTGTAACGTATGTGCTTTTAACTGTGAAGAGCATCATGCTTAGAGATAAATACGATTGGGATAGATTCAACTGGACAGTAAAAAATGTCCAATCAAATATGAATCCTGAACAATGTCCATTACCGGGATTCCCTAA
>Ga0209223_10002324_pt1 | contig 19236 bp, 21 predicted proteins | sample COG_06_FD_184750 | JGI IMG/M metagenome (GOLD analysis project Ga0209223, IMG submission 184750) | Pelagic Microbial community sample from North Sea - COGITO 998_met_06 (SPAdes) (version 2) | ecosystem: Environmental > Aquatic > Marine > Neritic zone/Coastal water | place: Helgoland, sampling...
CTATTATTTCCAATTTGTAATTCACCTTCGCCGATTATAGGCAAACTCATATGTGCCAAAGGTGCTAAATCACCAGAAGCTCCTAATGACCCTTGTTCATAAATGATAGGCGTCACATCATTATTATAAAACTCAATCAACCTTTCCACTAATGCCAATTGAACACCTGAGTTTCCGTATGACAAGGATTGGATTTTGAGGAAAATCATCAGTTTGACAATTAACCGATCTATTTCTTGTCCAGTACCACATGCGTGAGACATCACCAAATTCTTTTGCAGTTGGCCTAAATCTTCTTTTTCGATTGTGTGATTGTGTAAAGAGCCAAAACCTGTGTTGATACCATATATTGGGCGCTCAGCCGTTTTTATTTTTTCGTTAAGGTAGTTTTTACATTTTTGAATCCTATCCACCGCATCTGCAGAAAGCTTTAGTTTTTTTCTGGATGAAAAAATATGATTGATCGCCTCAATTGAAATGTCTTTGGACGAGATTTCGTGATATTCTATCATTCCAATTTATTTTAGAAGGTCGATTAGGCTTTTGAGCGACAATTGTTGTTGTGTTCCATCCTTCATGTTTTTCAATGTGTATTTACCAGATGCTATTTCTTGAGACCCAATAAGTATGACATATGGTATTGACTTTTTGTCCGCATAGTTCATTTGTTTTTTAAGCTTTGCTTGATCTGGATAAATCTCGGATTTGATACCATTGTTTCTTAATGATGATAGGATTTTTAATCCTTCCTTTTGAGCGTCATCATCAAAATTGGTAATTAATACCGCAGTAGTCTCAAGGTTGTCAGTAGGGAATAACCCAAGTTCATTAAGCGTGTCATAAATCCTATCTACGCCAAATGATATCCCAACACCGGATACACCCGATAATCCAAAGTTACCAGTCAAGTTATCATATCTTCCTCCGGCAGTAATTGAGCCCATCGAGATAGAAGTAGGTTTTACTTCGTAAATGACTCCCGTATAGTAGGAGAGACCACGTGCTAAGCTTATATCAAAAACTAAGTTGTTCTTTTCTCTACCAAGGTTTTGACAATATAGAAGTACTTCTTTGAGGTCTTGAATCCCTTCTAGGCCGGTTGGAGAATTTGAGAAGTGAGCGTTTAATGCGTTTAGTTTGTCATCATTCGATCCCTCAAGGTTCAAAAGTGATTTTAACTGTTCTAAGGCATCAAGCTCAACACCTAGTGCTTTCAGTTCTTCAATGATTCTGTCTTCACCGATTTTATCCAGCTTATCCAAAATAACGACAAACTGTGTGAACTGGTCACTGATACCTAGTACTTCAGCAATGCCCTCAAGAATTTTTCTACTTGATATAGAGACAGCGTAATCTTCGAACTGTAATGATTCAAATACTTCGTGCACAATACACATTAGCTCAGCCTCACAAATCAAGGATTTCGTGCCGATAACATCTACATCACACTGGTAGAATTCTCTATACCTTCCTTTTTGAGGACGGTCGGCCCTCCATACAGGTTGAATTTGGTACCTTTTAAAAGGAAAAGTGATGTCATTCTGATTGGAAACAACAAACCTGGCAAATGGAACGGTAAGGTCATATTTGAGACCTTTTTCTGTGATTTTTTTACTTAAGACCTTGCTTCCGGCTTCTATGTCTTCTTGACTTGCTTTAGAAAGGTAGTCACCTGAATTGAGTACTTTGAAGATTAGCTGGTCTCCTTCGTCTCCATATTTTCCTGTAAGCGTGGATAAATTCTCCATCGCGGGAGTCTCAAGGGGCATGAAGCCGTAATTCTTGAAAACACTCCTTATGTTATCCAGAATATAATTTCTTCTTAGCATTTGCTGTGGACCGAAATCTCGGGTGCCTTTTGGAAGAGAAGGTTTCTGTGCCATGAATTAATTTTATTTATGTCAAAACTACAAAATGCCAGCTATTTTTTGGCTTAGAAAATCACTAATCTGGCAGGAATTTAATTTTTATTTTAAACATAGTTTATTATGAATTAAATTACGCTTATCTTTGCACCTCGTTTCGGAAAACGCATAATAACAATGGGAATAACAAGATTGAAAAGAAAAGCTAGAAGGAATAAAAAAACTTCAGCTACAAGAAAGAACAGTATTAAGCAATTATCTGCACAGCCTGTTCTTAAGAATATAGATAAAGAAGCAGCCAAGGCGGCATTTGTTACTCCTCCTAGTGAAGAGAAAAAGCCAAAAGCCAAAGCTAAGAAGACGAAAGAAGCAGCTCCTGAAGTTGTGGAAGCTGTCGTTGAAGAAACTGTAAAAACTGAAGAAGTTGGGACTCCAGAGGCAAGTGCTGAAGAAGTTGTGAGTGAGGAAGTTGGTAGTGTAGAAGAAGAAGGCCAAAAAGAAGGATAAACAATACTTCTCAGAAAATTAAGTAGAAGGCGTCATTAATTGATGCCTTTTTTTATGCGCCACGTTTTCCTAATTCAATTACCTCGAGGTTTTTTGGCTCGCTAGACTCAATATCAAACCGAAGCATTGTCTTAACATGGTGGAAGCCATGCTTTCCTGCTGCCCCGGGATTCATATAGAGCATGTTGTTCAGGTTCGGATCAGACTTCACTTTTAAAATATGTGAATGACCACAAATAAATAGGCCCGGTTGATGTAAAAGTAAATCCGCTTTAACTCCTTTTGCATAATTGGGAGCAGTGCCACCGATATGAATCATGTAGACCTTCAATCCTTCAACTGAAAAGATGCGTTTTTCAGGACAACTGCTGCGAATTGTTTGGTTATCAATATTCCCATAAACCGCTTTGACAGGTTTGAATTTCTCTAATTGATGAAGGACTTCTGGGTCACCAATATCTCCTGCATGCCATAGCTCATCACAATCTTTAAAATACTCAAATACGCGTTTGTCGAGGTAGCTATGCGTGTCTGATAGGAGTCCAATTTTTATCATAATCTGGAATTAAATTTAGCAGGATATTTTTTCAAAAGACCGATTGGAGCCCATTAATTGTTATTCTCATCTAAATAAGCGCTGGTACAAATAAATCTTTATAATATTCCTTTTATATATGAACATGTATTCATATATTTGATACACCAACCTAAAAGAATGCAAGAGGAACTAGACATAGAGAGGGTAGAGAAAATCGCCTTTGTCTTGAAAACCATTGCGCATCCAATGCGTGTGGGGATCATAGATCTGTTGAGCCAGAATGAGAAGATGTCTGTTAATGACATTACCGCATATCTCGGCTTAGAGCAATCGCTTACGTCTCACCACTTGGCCAATATGAAAATGAAAGGTGTCTTGGGTAGTAAAAGAGAAGGAAAACAGATCTTTTATTTTTTAAAGCTCAAAGATGTAACTCAGTTGGTTAAAATTTTAGAAGACGCCAACGTATTGGTCTTTTAAATATATCCCATCAATTTATACATTATAATCCCAACAATTTCTTTTGAGATTTTCTGCCATCTTTGGATTGATTCCGCTTTAGGGATGAACATTCCATCAAAGTTAAGTGTTGATCTTCCTGTATAATAGTCTGTAGGGAAAGGGTCGAAAATAACATCCTGTTTTTCCAGACAAAGTATTGAACGCTTCATGTGAAATGCTGAAGTAATTAGTAAATATTTCTGGCTCGGAAATTTCTCATTTAAAATTTTTGCAGAGTTCACAGCATTCTCATAAGTATTTACTGCTTCAAGATCAACTATAATTACAGAATCTGGAACTCCAGCCATCAATAAAAATGACTTTAATCTTTCTGCTGCAAATGTTTTCATCAACCCTTTATATCGGAACCATGGACGGACAGCATAAGATCAGCATTAGTGGAGTTGTGTTTTACGTAGAGGAAAGTTGTCGAAACTTGCTAATGAATCATTTAAAATGGATTTATAGAAATAATACCTCAAAGGAAAGCGTTGCTTCTATAGAAGCTTCCGAAGAACGGGTAGCCGAGATATTGTTAGATGAGCTGAAGTTGGGTACAGAAGTGATTAATGATGCTGCGGTCAACCATTTAATAGAAAAAACAACATAGAAATTTAAGACAACCTGATTTAGTTTTTTGGTTTGAGGTGATTTAATTAAATACAGGTGTTTTCTATCCAAAACCCCGACTGGAGAGTCGGGGTTTCTTTTTTTACCTATTGTCATTCCCAATTCGATTGGAAATCCCATAGCTATTCCCAAATTTTGTAATGTGATCGCAGATGGGATTACATGTTTAAACATTTGATAAAGAATGCCACTATTATTCTTTTATTGAATTTACTTTTCTTTGTGTGACCAAAGAAAAGTAACAAAAGAAAAGACACCAACATCAAAACAGCCAAGGTGACATTTTTGCAAATAATTTCATTATTCGCTGACAGTCACGCTGATGTTGGATCTCAGCCCTCCCTTATGTTTATTATTACTGGTCATTCCCGCGAAAGCGGGAATCTCTACAGCTACTCCCAATTTTATTCTGGAATGACGATTAGTTTTTAGGCTTGGCTGCTCGCCACCCATTTTTCAAAGCGTTAGACAACTGGCTAACTAAAATTTCATTCACACTATCCTTCGCTATGTTGACATTTTCGTCAAGGTCATTTACTAAATCATACAATTCGGCTGCTCTGAATTCTCCTTTGATTCCTTTTACATTGTCCCAATCATACCATTCTATATAATGATGTGTCTCAGTTTTCATGGAATAGCCCATGTACCTGCGTTTATCTGGCGTGTGCTGTGGTCTCCTATGAAATTGACTAAATGCAGCAGACTTCCATTCTCGATCAGGAGCATCTAAAAGTGGCGCAAAACTGTTGCCTTGTAGGTATGCTGGTATTTCTATGCCTGCCATTTCAAGTAGGCTAGGATACATGTCTACAAGTTCAGTTAAAGCGTCCGTTTTAGCACCTTGGTTTTTTTGTCCAGGAACATGGATCATCATTGGTACGTGAGTGTCTATGTGATAATTGGTCTGCTTACTCCAACTGTTATGCTCTCCTAATTTCCATCCATGATCTCCCCAAACAATGATGATTGTATTGTCATAAATGTCGATGTCCTTTAAGTGTTGAATCAATTTCCCGAATTGCGCATCTACATAGCTCACACTTGCATAGTAACCTTGCTTTAGCATTCGGGCTGTATCTTCTTCCATTCGATAACCATCAATTGGTCGACCAATTTCATTGAATCCATCGTAATGCCTGAGCTCGTAATTTGAATTCATGGTCCAGATTGGCGCGTCTTTAGGATGATACGGGTTGTCAGCCATTGGCAATTCATTAGGGTCATACATATCCCAATATTTTTTGGGTACTGTGAACGGCATATGAGGTCTGAAATAACCTAGTCCCATGTAAAATGGTTTGTCTTTTTCTGCAATCCGAGTCAAAACTCTTTTGGCCAATTCCGTTTGAGCACCATCATAATATAAACTATCATGGACATCTTCCATTTCCCAGACAGGGCCATTGTTCCACCCATCCGCGTAACGTACAGGTCTTATTTTTACCAATGAGTCTCTCACAATCTTTTGAATGCGGTTGGTCTCTTCGTCTAGATAAAATGTCTCGCCATCACGATAATACATGTCGGGGCTACTGAATGCTGGTGGTCGCAAATCAGGCTCATCCCAGGAGATTGAATCCGGCATATAATTATGGAAAATCTTACCCAAATTTACAGTGTGATAGCCATTTTTATGAAAGTATTGAGGCATTGTCACCACTTCTGGCATGAGCTCGCGAAACTTGTCTCCTAAATGCCAAACTCTTGTTGAATCTGGACGGAGTCCTGTCATCAAACTAGCCCTTGAAGGAGCACATACACCAGCTTGACTGTAGGCCCTCATAAATGTTAAACCAGTTTCAGCAAAAGCATCAAGGTTTGGAGTTACTGCATAGGGATCTCCGTAAACACCAATCGTGGGTTTTAAATCATCAATTGAGACAAATAGAATATTGGGCCTTTTGGTGGTTATTTCTTCTGAACTACATGACCAGAGAAGTAGACCACTTATTACTAAAATAAAAAATGATTTCATTGGCAAATGAATTATTTATCCTTGAATTTAATCTTTTTCTAGTCGTCATAAATATTGACTTCTCCTTTTTATATATTCGGGCATGATGACTGATGAGCAAGTGCAACGATACAGAGATGAGACAGACGGGACTTCAAAAGTGATCCACTTGAATAATGCAGGGGCATCTTTACCTCCTAATGTGGTGAAGGAAGCAGTTTTCACATATCTGGAAGAAGAGATGACTTATGGTGGCTATGAAACGCATACCCGACATTTTGAGGAATATGAAAAGGTTTATGATGCCGTTGCAGAATTGCTCAATGCCGACAGGAGTGAAATAGCCATTATGGAAAATGCTACTGTGGGTTGGAGAGCGGCTTTCCACGCTATTGATTGGCAAGATGGTGATGTGATTTTAACCACCAAAGCTGATTATGCGAGCAACTATTTGTCTTACCTGCATTTGCAAAGAAAAGTGGCGATTGAAATAGAAGTCATTCCCAATGATGAATTTAGGCAACCTGATGTGGCCGTTCTTAAGTCAATACTTTCTAATAAAGTAAAATTGGTATCAGTAACGCATATGCCAACTAATTCTGGTTTAGTCGCAAATGTGGAGGCGATTGGAGAAGTGTTAAGGGACCACCCAGCATTTTACCTGGTTGATGCATGTCAAACGGCTGGTCAATATCCATTGGATGTTAAGAAAATTGGCTGTGATATGCTTTCAGCTACCGGGAGAAAGTACTTAAGGGCACCTCGAGGGACGGGTTTTTTATATGTCAATAATAAGGTTATTGATCAATTAACGCCTCAAAGTCTCGATTTACATTCGGCTGAAATAACAGCTAAAGATCAATATACGATACGTAAAGATGCTCGGAAATTCGAAAACTGGGAAGGCAATAGAGCAGGAGTAATGGGATTAAAAGCGGCAGTGGATTATATCAATGAAATTGGAATTGACGACATCTGGGAGCGCATTCAACATTTGGGGAATTATGCACGCCATCAAATGGGCAAAGTGCCGAAAGTGACCCTTAGAGATATAGGCAAGGTAAAAGGTGGTATTGTCTCTTTTACGGTGGAAGGAAAGTCATGTGAAGAAGTTAAACAATACCTTTTCTCCAAAGGAATTAACATTTCTTGGAACGGATTGGCCAATACGTTTTTGGACATGGAAGAACGTGGGCTAAAGGAAATTGCTCGTTGTTGTGTGCATTATTACAATACGGAAGAAGAAGTTGATGCTTTGTGTAATCGGTTAAGGGAATTCGATTAATCTTTTGTTCTTAGATTCATTATCTTATGCCTTAAATCGATTTTTTTTAATACTTGATGGCTAAGCTAAAATCTGTTTTAACCTTCTTTATCATAGTCTGTTGCACTTTAAACAGTTTTGCACAGAGCAATATCCGTGTTGGCCACTATACCAGGGACTATGGTCTAAATTTTAGATGGGTATATGACATCACCCAGGATGACCAAGGGTTTATGTGGTTTGCTAACCACACCGGTTTAAGAAGGTATGATGGCGTGGATTTTGTGACTTACCAGCATTCTAGTTCCAATCCAAATTCTTTAAGCAACAATACTGTTCATCGTGTCACCAAAGACCATGATGGTAATATTTGGGCTTAACCTAATGGTAAAGTGTTCAATAAACTGAATTTGAAATCTGGTGAAATCACAAGGGTCTCATACTTCATGAAAGAGGGAGTAGAACAATCAAGAGCAACGCTGGACTTGAAACATTTTGGAGCCTTGAATAATGGGGATTTTATTGTTTTACTTCAAGAGGAAGATATAACCAGTGGAAATTCTTCTCTCTGGAAATACATTCAAGAGAAGGACGTATTTGAGCATTTGATAGATGTTCCTACTCAAGGAACTGACATCAATTATTTTACTGAGCGATCAGATGGAAAGTTATGGCTCTGGGGTAAAGGAAAGGGCCATTACCTGGTAAATCTAAGTACAAGTGAGATTGATTTTTTTCCTTATGAGTCTGTTTTACAGAGTGAGTTACCAATTGACCAAGAAGGCAATTTCTGGTATCCGCCTAACTCAAGTGAGGTAAACCAATTAAAAAGTTTCAAAATACCCAAAGGCCTTGATCTTGCCAAGATAGAAAGACTAAGGCTTGATAATCTTGGAAATGTTTGGTTTTACGCTGATGATAAACTCTTTCGTTTTGATAGGCAATTGGAGACACTGGATCAGTTTGTTGACCCCATGTTCAAGAAGTCAAATGAGATTCAGATCATGTTTCACATCTTCGTAGATAATAATGGAGCATATTGGAACGGGCATTTTTTAGGAGCTGTTCAATTTACAAAGCGGCCGATTTTATTTGATAATTATCTTACATCATCTGAATCAAACCTGAGTTCCGATCAGTTTAGTGCACGTGAGATCTTAGAAATTTCTGATACCCAACTTCTGGTTAAAGAAAACGAACATGAATTAATTATTGTTGATTTAGCCACTAAGAAAACCAAAATGCTCAACTGGAGGCCTAGCGGAGTGAAAAGTAGTACTGAAGGCTCATCTTTTTATTCAATGGTTTTAGGTCAGAATGGGTTTCTTTGGTTAAACCAGTCTGATAAAATAATTAGGATAAATATTAAGACAGGGAGGAAAACTGCATATTATATTCCAATGTCTCAAATGGCTAGAGATGCATTAGAAGACCCTTTTAACAGGTATTGGCCTAGATTATTTGAAGATGCTTCTGGAAGCCTATGGTTGGCAGATATGGAAGGCATAAAGCTTTTTAATAAAGCTTCAAAAAAATTAGAACCAATTGATGTTGCCAATGATCCACTTTCACTTTAGAATTCACTTGTTTATAATGCGCATTGAAATGTTGAATCTTGCTATATTCGAGTAATATTATTAATAATAGCATACCCTCGAACTTATGAAAAAGTTACTTGCACTTGGAAACCTTCTAGTCTTTGGTGGAATGATTTACCTTAATTATCTAGGAGGGTCAGGTAATCTCTATGGTAATGCAACTGGTGATGTATCTGGTTTCTATCCTACGTTGTTCACACCTGCGGGTTTGACTTTCTCAATATGGAGTATTATCTATTCGTTCAATCTTGCATTTGTTATCCATCAACTTAATAAGGCCTTCCGTTTTCCGGGGAGTTTTAATTTTAAGATGAACCTGGGTTTCCTTTTTGTATGCCTAGTTAATGCTGGATGGGTATTAGCCTGGCACCAATTAGCAGTAGGAGCTTCTTTAGTGTTAATGGGGTTCATATTGGTCGGATTGATTTATACCTATTTGCAAGCACGTGCTTCAGAATCTTCTGCAAAGTATTACACCGAGTATGTTAATTTTAGTATTTATTTGGGCTGGATATCTGTGGCTTCTATAGCTAATGTTGCCATTTATCTTACACAGGTAGGTGTAGGCTATGAGGGAACCATAGCCGCTATTCTAACAATAGTGACTATTTTGGTCGCACTAATGTTAGGGCTGTTTTTTATTTTTAAGCAAGGAAATCCTTGGTACGCTATGGTTATTCTATGGGCCAGTATTGGCATTTACTTGGCGCGTACCGTGGATGTTTCAGCAGGAGCCGAATTGGTGAAATTCGCTGCTATTGCCAATATTGCCATTCTTACTGTCGGGCTGATTTACAAATCGTTTATAGCTAAACGCACATAGTCGAAGCTCATCCTATATTGATTGCTCCAACTAGGTATTAAAATTGAAGGATTTCCTTAATTGCTTTGGTTCTATAATCGAATATCTCATTCAATTTCCCCTTAATAATCAATCCGTTTGCGATGTTTACCAGAATTCCGAGTGGAAGTTGATAGCTGACGATGGCAGTCATTAAAGTACTACCGGGGTTTCTTCTAAAATATGCTGATGGTGCCAGATTTTGTACGGGCCTACACGCTGTTCATCAACAAAGTAATGCTTTTCTTTTAGCTGAGTGATCTCAGTTACCTAAGAAGTCTTAATCCCAAGAAATGGTGTCATTTTATAGCTTATAATCATCCCAGCATACATTTTTTGTTGGCGCTTCTGAAGTGATATTGAGGCCCATGTATTCAGGTGTGACTTTTTTCAAATTGCTTGGACCCGAGATAAATTCCCAAAGCTCATCAATTAACCTGACTATAAGCAGCGTCTATTTAAATTGATAAAATCCCATGATTATGTCTTGTCCTTTAACTTCCCAATTTCCTCGAGAATTAAATTTGCTTCAGCGACCTTCACGTCACTCAGCCTGCGATTAGATGTAGAGAGCTTGTGCGCCTCCTCAAGTAATTGCTTGTACTTTTGATTAAGCTTTTCAGCTTCCGATTTTTTTTTAAATAAGTTAAACATACAGTGCTATTCCTTTTTTATAAGTTTCTAATGCTCTTTTTCGTGCAAAGTCATGTTCGACTATTTCCCTTGCATAGTTTAATGTTTGAAATTCCGGTAACCACTGATTCACATAGGTTGCGGCTTTGTCGAATTTTTTAAACTGCGTATGTGGATTGAAAATCCTGAAATAAGGAGCTGCATCGCAACCCGTTCCGGCCGCCCATTGCCAATTCCCGTTGTTCGAAGACAATTCATAATCCAGTAATTTTTCTGCGAAATAGGCTTCTCCAAGACGCCAGTCAACTAATAAGTGTTTACATAGGAAACCAGCGGTTACCATTCTGACCCTATTGTGCATGTAGCCAGTTTTATTGAGCTGTTTCATTCCTGCATCTACAAGAGGGTAACCTGTTTCGCCTTGGCACCATTTTTCAAAATCATTCTCATTATTTATCCATTCAATATGGTCGTATTTGGCTCGAAAATTCTCGGTTACCACCTTAGGAAAATGAAAAAGTATCTGCATGAAAAATTCACGCCAGATTAGTTCGCTTAAGAATACGCTGTCCTTCACCTCAAGTTGTGCAATTACCTGCCTAACACTGACAGTCCCGAACCTCAGGTGTGGGCCCAAGTAACTGGTCGAATCAATACCTGGCAAATCACGTGCTTCATTATATTTATCGAGCACACTCAGATTGTAGTCTTGGACAAATATTTTAGATGCTTTTAACCCAAGTTTTTCTAGTGAAGGAAACTCGTATTTTTCTTGATGCAGGTGTTCAAATTTTAATTCAGCTTTTAAAGCGATTGCCTTATAAATGGATAACCATTTATTTTTGTAAGGAGTGAAGACCGTATAAGGAGTACCATCTGCCTTTATTACTTCTGACTCCTCGTGAATCACTTGATCTTTGAAAGCGTGAAATTTAATGCCCTTCGCTACTAATGCCGCTTTTATTTCGAGATCCCTTTTGAGCGCGTAGGGTTCGTAATCTTTGTTTAGAAAGACACTGTCAATGTCATAAGTTTCAATCAGGTTATCCCATATGGTCACTGGATTTCCTTTTAGAATTAGAATTGAAGAATTCCTATGACCCAGCTGCTCATTAATACTTGCTAATGATTTATGAATAAATTGAACACGCGGATCATCTGAAGGCAGTTCATTAAGGATGTCCTCATCAAAGATAAAAAGGGGGATTACGTTTTTCTTCTGACTTAATGCTTCATACAAAGCAGTATTGTCCTCAAGCCTGAGGTCTCTTCTGAACCAAAAAAAAGTCGTTTTCATAATTTTTTGCTGCTAACCTTTCTTAACATCAGTCTTTGTTAATTTATTCAACATGCCGCTAAATATTGAACCATGAAAAGGTGCGACCGCATACCAATATATCCTTCCCATTAGCCCCAATGGCCTAAATGTTGCCGTTTGAATGAGCTTTCCTGATTCTATCTTAAATTCTAACCATGCCTCTCCTGGGAGCTTCATTTCTGCCAATAATAACAACCTACCTTCTTCTTTATTGGCATACAAAACGCGCCAAAAATCTAAGGCATCTCCAACATGTAGGGTTGTCAAATTGGTCCTGCCTCTCCTCAAACCGACACCGCCAGATAACTTGTCTAAAAATCCTCTGAACTTCCATAGCCAATCACCATGGTACCAACCATTTTTACCACCAATACTCCAGATTTTGTTTACGCAGACTTCCCTGTCGTCAAAAGCCTGACTTCTCTGGTCTTTGAAGCAACCGAAAGAAGGGATTTGTGTAAAGTCAGAGATGTTATTCTTAAGGCCGCTACTGGCGTAAGCATCTTTCCAGCTGGAAATTATTTCATTATTCTGAATTTTACTAAAAGCCCTTTGAAGTGCTTCTTGATAAGTTGAAGGGTTTATGTTAAGTATTTTGTTGATGTCATTATTGCGACAAATGACTTCAATTTTCATACTGTGTACCAGGGCCACTGCTAACTTATACGATGTAGAAGTAACAAAGTACAGCCAATAGGAGGAAAGCTTTGGAGTCATTACAGGCACTGTGTAAATCCACCTTTTTAAGCCTCTAATTCTGCCAAATTCAAGTAACATTTCTTTGTAAGAAAGAATGTCTGGTCCGCCAATGTCAAAGTCTTGGTTGTATGTTTTGGGATTGAAAATAGATTTTGTTAGGAATGCAATTACATCAGAGATACCAATTGGTTGGCTGCGTGTATGGAGCCATTTCGGGGTAACCATTAAAGGAAGTTTTTCTACCAAGTCCCGAAGGATCTCGAAGGAGGCAGAACCAGATCCAATAATTATCCCAGCCCTTAAGGAAGTGAAATTGTATTCACCTTGATTCAATTCGTATTCAACAGTTTTTCTGGAAGCTAAATGTTCTGATAATTCTGACTCGTTTACAATGCCACTCAAATAAACGACGTGTTGAACATCTGTCTTATTCAATGCATCCCTAAAATTCTTTGCTGACTGCTGTTCTAATTCCTGGTATTTCGTAGAAGCTGACATAGAATGAACCAAATAATAGGCTCCATCAATTTCCTTTGGAATATTCTTGAGACTTTCCTTGTCTAAAAGGTCAATTTGAATTACCGAGATTTTCTCCCGAAGCGATTGTGGTGGGTTAAACCTCGCAGTGTCGCGCACACAGCAAATTACATGATGACCCTCATCAACTAAGACTGGGAGAAGTCTTTTTCCTATATATCCTGTCGCACCGGTAAGCAGTATTCTCATTACAATAATGTTCGTGAGCCTAAAAAAATGACCCTTCTAACGAATTATTTTCTGGAAATTTTGATTTGCTAATCTAAAACATAAATCTTAATATTGTTTCAAGTTAACAATAAAAGGTTAAACAAAATAAAATGAGTATCAAAAATTCCTTTTCTATAAAAGACCTGGAAAACCTTACAGGAGTGAAGGCCCATACCATCCGCATTTGGGAAAAGAGATATGAATTGCTCGAACCGATGAGGTCGGATACTAACATTCGAAATTACGATCAAAAGAGCCTGCAGAAATTATTGAATATAGCCTTACTAAACGAGAATGGTGTCAAAGTATCAAAAATTGCGAAACTGACCGACGATGAGATCTTTGTGAAGGTTCGTGAACTAGTCGTGAGGGAGGAGCATCCTTTGAATGCTGTGAATGACTTTAAATTGGCCATGCTCAATTTTGATAGAACGCTTTTTGATAATACTTACAACCAACTCTTAGCTCAGAGTTCATTTCGTGAGATCTTCTTAAAAGTTTTTATCAAGTTGTTGGAAGAGATCGGATTACTGTGGATATCAAACACCATTACTCCTGCTCACGAGCATTTTATTTCAGTGCTTTTAAAGCAAAAATTACTGATTAACATCGAACGTGTTCAAGGTGTTAAAGCAAAATCTAAAAAAACTTTTGTCCTCTTTTTACCTCAAAATGAAATCCATGATATCGGAATTATATACATTCATTTTGAGCTATTGTTGAAGGGTTATGAGTCTGTCTATTTAGGGCCTAGTGTTCCTTTGGAGACTTTATTGGGGCTGCAGGAAATATTTGAAGAAATCGATTACGTGAGCTATTTTACTGTTGAACCAAATTTAGAGAAAGTTGGGCCATTTTTAGATGAAATGTCCAGAGATATACTTTCCTTGCGTGGAGAAAAAATGCATGTTTTAGGTAGAAATACCAGGGAGTTAAGTCAGGCTAAACTCCCAGTTGGAGTTACTGTTTATAATGATATTATTTCGCTATTGGATAAGATTTAGATGCCTTTAAGGATACCATGGATTTATATAAAGAAACATTTATTTTTTGTTTAATTAAAATTAAAATTTATTAAACAAAATGAAAAAGGCATCAATTATTGGTTCTGGATTTTCTTCACTCTCGGCGGCATGCTATTTAGCAAGTAATGGGTATGACGTAAATGTCTATGAAAAAAACGCACAGTTAGGCGGGAGAGCCAGACAGTACGAGGAGCAAGGATTTAAATTTGACATGGGGCCAACCTGGTATTGGATGCCTGATGTATTTGAACGTTTTTTTAACGACCTAGGAAGAAAAACTTCAGACTATTATGAGCTAAGTAAGCTGGGACCGGCTTACAGGGTTTACTTTGGCGAGGATGATTTTATAGATGTTGATGATAATGTCGATAAGATAATAGAGACCTTTGAGTCTGTAGAAAAAGGAGCGGCTGTGGAGCTTAAGAAATTCTTAAAGAAAGCCAAGAGTAATTATGACATCGCCATTAAGGACTTGGTTTATAAGCCTGGTTTAAGTCCATTAGAATTAGTAACAAAAGAAACCATATTTGAGCTAAAGCAATTCGTACTGACCATTAGTGATTACGTAAAACGTAATTTCAAAGACACAAGGTTGCGCCAATTACTGGAATTTCCAGTCTTGTTTTTGGGTGCCAAGCCATCCGATACTCCCTTGTTTTATAGTTTTATGAACTATGCCGATTTTGGCCTAGGAACATGGTATGCCAAGGGGGGCATGATCTCGGTGGTCCAGGGATTTGTTGAAGTGGCAAATGAGTTGGGTGTAAAATTCCATACCAATGCCAATATTACAGCCTTAAATGTCGATAATGACGGAGCTTTAGAAAGTATTGAATTGAATGGTGATACTGTGCGCACGGAGTTAGTTATATCTGGAGCCGATTATAGACATACGGAAAGCTTGCTTCCTGCGGCTTCAAGAGGTTATAGCAATAGTTATTGGGACAAGCGTGTTATGGCACCTTCTTCCTTGTTATTTTATGTAGGGTTTTCGAAGCCTTTGGAAAAGGTCCTTCATCATACTTTGTTTTTTGATGGTTCATTTGATGAGCATGCAGTAGAGATTTATGATCGTCCAGCTTGGCCAAAAAACCCGCTTTTTTATGCGAGTTTTTCCAGTAAAACCGATGAGAGCGTAGCGCCTGAAGGAATGGAAGCCGCTACTTTTCTTATACCATTGGCGCCAGACCTTGAGGATAGCCCTGAAATGCGTGAGCAATATTTTTCTATAATATTGGAACGATTGGAAAGGCTTACAAAGCAAAAATTAAAAAACAATATTATATTTAAAAAGTCATATTGTGTTCAGGACTTTAAAGACGATTATAATTCTTACAAGGGGAACGCATATGGCATGGCTAATACTTTATTACAAACGGCTTTTTTAAGGCCTAAGATTAAAAGTAAAAAGGTGAAAGGACTTTATTTTACGGGGCAGTTGACCGTACCAGGGCCGGGTGTACCACCTGCAATTATATCAGGTAAATTGGTTACAGATTTAGTTATTAAAGACAGTATAGATTAGTTATGAAATCCCTTTTTGATACATTATCATATCAATGTAGTGAACAAGTAACAAGCTTGTACAGCACTTCATTTTCTATGGCTGTAAGGACGTTATCACCAAAGATTCGTTATTCGGTTCTTGCCATATACGGTTTTGTCCGTTTAGCGGATGAAATTGTAGACAGCTTTCATGATTATGACCAAGAGGCCTTGTTTAAGGAGCTAGAAATAGATCTTGAAAATGCTTTAAACAATAAGATAAGTCTGAATCCGATTTTAAATTCATTTCAAGATGTAGTCCATAAATATGACATAGACCTCGAACTAGTTAATGCCTTTATGGGAAGTATGAAGGCAGATTTATACAAACAAGAGTATGAATCAAGGGAGGAATATGAAGGGTATATATATGGTTCAGCGGATGTAGTTGGTCTGATGTGTTTGAAGGTGTTTGTTCAAGGAAATCAAAAACAATATGATGAATTGAAATTTGCTGCAATGAAATTAGGGAGTGCCTTCCAAAAAGTTAATTTTCTTCGTGACCTTAAGGATGATACGGAATTACTTGAGCGCTCTTATTTTCCACAATTGAAGGCTGGAGGTTTAGATGAAGACGCCAAAAGTCAGATTGTAACGGAAATCAAAAGAGATTTTGAAAAGGCATACGAAGGCATAAAAGCATTACCAACTGAAGCAAAATTTGGCGTGTATACAGCATACGTATATTACTCTAAGCTTTTGAATAAGTTAGAAAAAATTGATGCGAAAGAAATCAAAGAACGAAGAATCCGAATTAGCAACCCGTTGAAGATCGGTTTGTTGACTAAAAGTTTTGTGCAATTCAAGTTGAATATGTTATAACAATGACGAAGTTTTGGCTCATGTTGATTATACTTTTGGAAGTAGGTCCTAAAGCAGACATGGTAGAAAACGACCTTGATTATTTTCGATCAGCTTTTCACCAAATTGAGACAGAAGAAGAATTCGAGGCTTATTTGGCCAAAGAAATTGAAGTTGAAACGAATAGGAATACGGTAATGGCCTATAAAGGGGCATGTCAATCAATGATGGCGAGGTTCTTTGTTTCACCATTTACCAAAATGAAGCATTTTAATGAAGGCACATCGCTATTGGAAGGTTCAATAGCACAAAAGGAAAATGTTGATAATATTTATCTAAGACTGTTAGTACAATTGAATGCACCTGCAATGTTGGGATATCATGATGACATTGAAAGTGACCTTCTATTTCTTCAAAAGCATGTCAAAGAAAGCGATTTGTCAAGAGATGTTAAAGAAAAAATGATTGACACATTAATGGACTCAAAAGATGCTGATGAGTACATGGATTCTTTGATAAAAATTGGAGCATGATGAATGTTGACGAGGTTATATTGGTAAATGATCAGGATGATGTACTCGGCTACATGAACAAATTAGAAGCGCATAAAAAGGGTGTGCTGCATAGAGCGATATCCGTTTTTATATTTAATTCCAAAGGGGAATGGTTGATCCAGCAACGTGCTCATCATAAGTATCATTCATCAGATCTGTGGTCGAATAGTGCCTGCTCTCACCCGACAAGAGGAGAGACTGAATTATCCGCTGCTGAACGGAGATTGCGGGAAGAAATGGGTATTAATACTGAGTTAAAAAAACTATTCAGCTTCCAATACGAGGCCAAGCTTGATAGTGAATTAATTGAAAAGGAATTGGACCATGTATTTATTGGGAATTCTGATGACTTGCCAATTGTTAATCCAGATGAAGTTGCTGATTATCGCTTTATCTCTACATCTGATTTGAGCATGGAACTGGTTATGTTTCCTCAAAAATTTACCGAATGGTTTAAATTGCTTTTTCAACGCGTACGTCAAGAACTAGAACAATGACATTGATTATAACAATAGTAATTACAGCTGTTTTAATGGAAGGTGTGGCCTGGTGGATGCACAAATACATTATGCATGGTATTTTCTGGAATTTGCATGAAGATCATCATGTAAGAGAGAACCATGATTCATTTTTTGAAAGGAATGATTTCTTTTTTGTCTTCTTTTCAGTCCTCGCTATCACAGCTTTTGCGCTCTGGTCCATTTATGGTTGGGTGATTTGTTTAGGTATCGGAATTGGTATTTCCATCTATGGAGCCGTTTACTTCTTTGTTCATGACCTCTTTATCCACCAGCGGGTAAAAGTCTTGCGAAATACTAATAACAGGTATTTAAAGGCCCTTAGAAGAGGACATAAGATGCACCATAAGCATTTAGGGAAGCATGATGGTGAATGTTTTGGAATGCTGTGGGTGCCGCTTAAATATTTTCGAAAAGAATTTAAGTAATGTCGACTTATCTCTGGATTAATTTACTTTCTATTTCTGTTCCATTATTGGTGAGTTTTCACCCTAGAGTTAGGCTTTATAAAAAGTGGAACATCCTCTGGATAGCTATTATTCTGGCTTTAATTCCTTATATCATTTGGGATGTTTATTTTACCGAAAAAGGATTTTGGGGATTTACTGATGCATATTTAATTGGAGTAGAAATCCTGGGATTACCAATTGAAGAATGGTTGTTTTTCATTTGCATTCCATATGCATGCATGTTTACCCATTATGCGCTTCTAGACCTTAATTCAAAGCGCATGCTAAAAGCGAAATCAGTAAAGTACCTGACTGTAGTGTTGCTTTTGCTTTTCGCTATTAATGCCGTAGTTAATTACCAATTGGCTTATACACTGATAGATATGGCATTCGCTTTTGCAATATTGCTGTTGGCATACCTATCAAATAAAACGCTCTTAAAATCGTATTATTTGACCTTTATAGTGATGTTAATCCCGTTCATTATTGTCAATGGTGTCCTTACTGGAACGGGTATAGAGAATGAAGTGGTTTGGTACAATGATTTAGAGAATTTGGGCATGAGATTTTTTACTATACCTGTTGAAGATTTTGCCTATGCATTCTCATTGATCCTGTTGAATCTATTAATATTTGAAAGACTTGTTAAGCGATTTACAATTCGATGATCGCTTGTTGGAAGATGTTTTAGCAACTATTCTAGTTGACTTTCCATTTCCTTAATCAGCGCTTCACATTCCGCTTTTGCATCAATTAGTAGCGGTAAAAGCACTTTAATGTTTAGATCAAAAAGGTTAAAGAAGTTTTTGAAGTAGCGGTCTTTCATGAAATTTTCGGCATCCTTTTTATACAAAGCAGCATCCTTGCTTTTGGAGTACAAACCTTTATCAAGATTAATGTGCAGTCCATTAAGTTCTATGTGACTCATAGTCAATTCATTGTATAAATAAGCCATGCGATCATGGTAAATGTGTTCTTCAAGTAATTTTATACTTGAATATAGACTTCTTAAATCCAATATTCCATTTTTCAGTTCTACATCTTTAATGAGTCTCAAATGTGAAGTATTGAGCACTTCTTCGAGTGTGTTGGTACTCGGTATGAACCTATAGAAAGGGTATAAGTAAAAGTAGTTATCGTAAAATTCATCTAAATCTAAGTTGTTAGTTTCAATAGTTCTAAGAAGGACCTTAACACTTTGAGACTGTTTTTTTCTAGTGATAAGGAGGGTATCCAACTGTCTTAT
>Ga0209223_10002326_pt1 | contig 19232 bp, 19 predicted proteins | sample COG_06_FD_184750 | JGI IMG/M metagenome (GOLD analysis project Ga0209223, IMG submission 184750) | Pelagic Microbial community sample from North Sea - COGITO 998_met_06 (SPAdes) (version 2) | ecosystem: Environmental > Aquatic > Marine > Neritic zone/Coastal water | place: Helgoland, sampling...
CGCATAGGCTTTCACAAATGCGATCCTCAGGTACAAATGTATTTGCGGCAAAAAAAAATGAAGGTGGAGTAATACTTGATTGTGTTCATGATATTGATTTAGTAATTAAATTATTTGGAAAATTAACCCTAACAAATTCACGAATAGCATCGATTGGAAGAGAAAAAATAGAAGCAGAAGACTTGGCAAATATTTGGCTTTTAGGCAAAAATGGAATTCATGTAACGATGAATTTTGACTTTTTGTCAAGATGGAAAACTAGGGGCATAAAAATTATTGGAGAGAAAGGAACCATGATATGGAATAGTCAAGGTCGTAAGCCTGAAATTGTTTCTGTTAAACTTTTTGGAAGTAACGGAATTATTGATACTTTAATTGATAATAGTAAACTGTCGCATAATTATGTATATAAAGAAATGTTAATTGATTTTATTGGTAATTGTAAAAATTTACAAAATATAAAAGAGTCTTTTAAAGTATTTAAAATAGCAATGGATGCTCGATTAAATTGATGAGTTTATTAAGTAATAAAAATATTTTAGTTGTTGGGGGAACAGGAAAGATAGGTGAAAACTTGATCAAAAATATAATTGCTAATAAAGGAACTGTTATTGTAACTTCAAGAAATATTGAAAAAGTAAAAAAACTAAACAAAAAATTTAAAGATATGAGTAATGGATCAAAAGCTTTTGTGGTTGAGCTTTCTAAGGAAAAAAGTATTAAAAATTTTATGATAAAAATTAAAAATTTTAAGATACATGGGTATGTTCACAATGCTTATTGTTCTTTAAGTTATGTTCCAGTTGGAAATATTCCATGGAGTTACTGGAGTAAAAACGCCCTAGTAAGCTTAGCATCGTTTGAAAAAATTGCGTCAACCTTAGTTTCAAATGCATCAAATTCTTTTATTGAAAGCATTGTATCAACATCTTCGATATATGCAGTGCGTGCCCCACAATTTAATATGTATACATCAGACATGAATCCAAGTCCTATATATTATGGATCAATCAAAGCTGCTTTATTAAATGCTACCGTTTATCTCGCGGCTCTTTGGGGAAATGAAGGGGTAAGAGTTAACTCTGTCTCTCCTGGAGGGGTTTTGTCTAATCAGAAAACTTCTTTCTTAGAAAATTATAAAAAAACTGTTCCTTTAAATAGAATGGTGCTTAAAGATGAAGTAAGTAATGCTGTAATTTTTTTATTATCTAGAAAGAGTTCAGGCATAAATGGTGTTAATCTTGCCGTTGATGCAGGCAAGATTATTTGGTAATAAATATATATGATTAGTTATGAAGGAGATCTTTTAAATGATGGATTTGTTTTAGTTAGAAATGCAGTAAATAAAAAAATTATTAAAGAAATTTATTCAGAAATTATATCTTCCCAAAAACAAGTCGCTAAAAAATTACAAACTTTAAAGGATACTGCTCAAATAAAAAGTGGTTTGGCGCTTGAAAAAAATACTATTAAATATTTGAAAAATCCCGGGGTATGGTTTCGCTCAGTAAATAAAATTTTACAATTACAAACCTTTAGCTTTGCTAAATCAATTTCCAACAACGAATTGTACATTTCTGATATTGAGTTACACCAGAAGTCTCCTGGTGTGTCAGGCACCCCACCTCATCAAGATAATTTTTATTTTGGTCTTAAGTTATCAAAAAATGTAGCTCTAACTTTGTATTTTGCATTAAATGATCAAGAGTATAAATCTGGCGGATTAAGTTTTTATCCAGGTTCGCATAAAAAATGTTTTAAACATAATAGTTCTAATGTTATAGGATTTAGTAGTGGAATTAAAACAAAAGATTTAGATAATTTTAATCTTTATACCCCAAGCTTAGTTGCTGGTGATTTAGTTATTCATCATTGTAATATTGTCCATACCGCGTCAAAAAATATTTCTAAAAAAACTCGATCCAATATTGCTGTAAGATTATTTCCTATTAATCCAAAATTTGATAAGAATATTCAAAAGCAATACATTAAATTCAGAAGTAAATAAAAATTAATTTTATAATGAAAAACAATAGAAGTTCATCAGAATTATTATGCATAATTCAGGCAAGATTAGGTAGTTCTCGTTTACCATCTAAAGTGTTGTTACCATTGGCAGATTTACCAGCAGTTGTCTTTGCAGCATTGAGAGTTAAGTGCAATGGTATTAATTTGATTGCTGCAGTTCCTCAAGATTCAGACAATCAAATCTTACGTGAATGTTTAGCAAAATATAATATTCCTTTTTTTCAAGGATCAGAAAAAAAATTATTTGATAGGTTTAGTATTGGTTTAAAGAATTTTGAAAAAGAAAAAATTATAGTAAGAATTTCAGCGGATAATTTTATTGCAGATTGTAATTTAATAAAAAAAATTTCAGCAGAATTGGTTGAAAGAAACTTAAATTACTTATCAGCTTCAGGCGTTGGGTCAGGCTTGCCAAAATGGGGTACTGGAATAGAAGTATTTAGGAAATATGCCTTTGATGAAGCTGAAAAAAATATTAAGAATGAGTCTGAAAGATTATCTGTAACTCAATTAATGAAAAAAATTTATGGCAATAACGTGAGTTCTCAATTTGGTAATCTAGATTTTGCTAATAACCGCATAACCATTGATACTTATGAAGATTTTATTTATGCAAATAAAATCTTAGCAAGCTTTGATGATCCAGTAAATGTGGGCTGGAAGGATATATTGGATAGAACAAACTTGATTTCTCGCTAAGTTATACAATAGAAGTATTTTTGTGAGTTAAAGTTTTAAATAGATAATCAAAATTTAAAAATGTTTTATTTATATTCAATATATCTATGATAAAATATTTAAAAATGAAAACTATTGGTATTATAAGTTATGATTGTGGGAATATAACTTCATTAACTAATTCAATTAGCTATTTAGGGTATGGTTTTAAACTTTTAGAAAAAAAAGAAGAATTACATAAATTTCACAAGATTATTCTTCCAGGTGTTGGAGCCTTTGACCACGCACTAGATTCACTTCATAAAAAAAATTTATTTGATCCATTAAAAGAGTGGAGTTCTATAAAATCTAACAAGCTTTTTGGAATATGTTTAGGTATGCAGTTGCTATGCAGTGGTTCTGAGGAATCATTAAAAAATAACAAAGGACTTAATCTCATAGATGCCAATGTTCTAAATCTTTCTAGCAAAGTAAAAATTGGTCATAAAATTCCACATATGGGATGGAATTCAATAAATTTATCAGAGAATAAAATTTTTAGTAGTGAGAACAATAATGGTGATTTTTATTTTGTACATAGTTACGCTGTGTTTGTAAATGAAAAAAGAGCTAGTTTGTCCAAAACAGTTTATGGGGATATAACATTTGACTCTATGATTACCAATGGAGAAAATATTTTTGGTGCTCAATTTCATCCAGAGAAGAGCCAGCATAAAGGCCTAAAACTTTTAAAAGAATTTATAGAATATGCTTAAGAATAGATTAATTGCAGTTATAATTATAAGAGATGGTCAAGTAGTCCAGAGTGAAAAATTTAATCACACAAATGTCATTCATTATGACGCAATCCACGCTGTAAACGCTTTTAATAGCTGGCTTATAGATGAGATAATTCTTTTAAATGTCTCTAAAAATAAATCTTCTCAGAAAAAATTTTTAGAAATTGTGAAACATGTATCAAAAACTTGTTTTGTTCCTTTAACTGTGGGTGGCCATATTGATTCTCTAGCATATGGTAGTTCAATTATTTCTTCTGGTGCTGATAAATTGATAATTAATACTCTTTGGAAAACTGATTTAGAAACTGTACTTGCTTTAATTGACAAATATGGATCTCAGTGTATTGTTGCTTCAATTGATATCAAATCAAATAATGAAATGATAAAAGATGTATATATTGATAGAGGCACGAAAAATATTGGTGTAGATCCATTTAAATGGGCAAAATATTGTGAAAAAAATGGTGCCGGTGAAATTTTCTTTAACAATATTGACCATGATGGCAATAGGCAGGGTTATGATTTGAAAGTATTAAATAAAATTTCAAAAGGAGTTAAAATACCAGTGATTGCATTTGGTGGAGTTTTTAGTTGGAAACATTTACTTGATGGAATTCATGCAGGAGCGGACGCAGTTGCAGCGGCTAACATATTTCACTACAAAGAGATGGCAACAAAACTAGCAAAAAAGTATTTATTAAAGAATAATATAAAAATTAGAAATTAATTGGTAAATTTGTGAAATTTTGTAAAAAGTGTTTTTACCCAGAAAATGCAAAACCTACAATTATATTTGATACCGATGGTGTATGCAGTGGATGCAATTATCATAGTAGCAGAAAAGATAAAGATGTTGATTGGGTTGAGCGAGAAAAAATTTTTCAAGATATACTTGATGAAGCAAAAAATATGGCAAAAGAAAGGGGTAACTCTCACGATTGCATAATCCCGATAAGTGGAGGAAAAGACTCCACCTTTCAGGTATGGCTTTTAAAAGAAAAATATGGAATGAACCCATTATTAGTGAGTTTTAACCATGGATTTAACACACCATCAGGCTTAAGAAATCTTAGAAATTTAGTTGAAAAATCTGGATGTGATTTAATCACATATACAGCAGGTAAAGAATCTGTAAGGAAAATAGCAAAATATATGGTTGAAAAAGTTGGTGATATAACCTGGCATTATCATGCTGGTATTAAAACACTACCTTTTAAAGTAGCTGTTGAAAAAAATATACCTTTAATTATTTGGGGTGAACATGGATATGCAGAATTAACTGGTCTAGTCTCTTTAAAAGATTTTGTGGAATTTACAAAATGGTCAAGAACTGAGCATGACATGAGGGGTATAGAAGCAGAGGAGCTAATTGGAAAAAATGGAATTACTAAGGCAGATATTGAGCCATATATCTATCCATCAGATGAACAAATTACTGAAACAGAAGTTAGAGGAATCTATTTAAGCAATTTTTTTAATTGGAATGGAGAAGAGAATACAAAATTAATGAAAAAACTATGGAATTTTGGCTCTATTTCGTACAAACGAGAAAGAACTTTCAATATACATGCTAAAATTGATGATCATGCTAACGATGTTCATGATTATATGAAATTTATCAAATTTGGTTATGGTAGAGGGACAGATGATGCTTCCATGGAAATAAGACATGGCAGAATAACCAGGCAAGATGGCATTGCTTTAGTTAAAGAATACGATCCTAAAGAGCCTAGTTCGTTAGAATTTTATTGTAAATTTTTAAATATTACTAAAAAAGAGTTTTATGATTATTTAGAGCCAATGAGAGATTTGAATGCTTGGAAAAAAAATAATTTTGGAGAGTGGGAACTAATAGATCCTATATGGAAAAAAGAGTCCTATTCAAATCATAATGAGTTTGGAAAAGACTCGATTATTTTCAATCAAGATAAATACAAAAATATGTATTTTAATCCAAGAAATAAACCAGATCTCTCTGGAGAGATAGAGCTAGATGAAAAAAGCCCATTTTTTATATGGTATTAGAAATATCTAATTTTTAAAAAAATAATTTTTTATTTTTTGTTAATGTAATTTAGTTTTTTTCAATCAATAGAAATTGCATTGTAATTGAACTATGTTTTAATAAAGTAGTTACATAATGATTAAAAATAAAAAAATTCTCCTAATTTGCAAAGAAAGATTTTCTTTCCCAATGTATTATTTAGGAAAGGAGCTTGAAAAAAATCATAACTCAATTCATTATTATTTTATACATAATACAGAAGTGATTCAAAAAAATACTTTTAGTAGAAATACTTATTTTAAATTTAAAGATAAAATTAAAAAAGAAAACCTTCATGATGTTAAAGATTTAAATTTTACATTTTTAAAAAATAGAAAAAATATTAAAATAGATTTTAATTGTCTTGATGAAATTGAAAAAAAATATACAAATTTTAGTAGTCTAAATAAACAAATATTATCATCACAAAGTACATCTACACCTTATCATCAACGATTTTTTTTTCCACAAACTAGTTATGAAGAAAATATTTATTGGTTAATTCTTAATTATAAAAATACTGAAAATATTTTAGATTTAATCAAACCTGATTATATTTTTGATTTGGACAACGCAGAAATACAAAGAACAATTATCAACGAAGTTGCCTTTTATAAAAAGATTCCATATATCAATGTAAATTATGCTAGGTATAGTAGTTTTATAGTGCCAACATTTAGTATGGGATTAAAGAAGGAGAAGTATTTCGTTGAAGCTTTCAATGCTAATTTAGAAAAGAAGAAAATTAATGAATATATTCAAGAGGTAAAAAAATATAGAGAGCAAATTTCTATAAAATCTAATCTATATTCAAAAGAATTAAAAGGTGGTAATTTAACATATTCTTATAGTTTTAATTTTAAGGATTTAATAAAAAATATTATCTCTAAAACCAATGCCCTAGTCATTTCACAGGTTTATTATTATAAAAATAATGATAAACCTGTGAAAATTGACACCCCATTATATACAAACCCAATCAAAAAAATTAAATTTAATTATCTTCGAGCTTTAAGAAAGTTTTATTTACATTCTAAATTTAATAAACATTTTAAAAAACCTGAAAAAGAGAAGTATATTTATTTCCCATTGCATTTAATTCCAGAGTCTTCAACTTTTGCAAACGCACCAATGTATATAAATGAATTGAATAGTATTGAAGCAGTATCAAAGTCATTGCCTATCAGTTGGAAACTTTATGTAAAAGAACACCAGTCTATGATTGGTGAGCGTAATCTTGAGTTTTATAAAAAAGTGAATAAATTTCATAATGTTAAAGTTGTACAAAATAATTTTTATAAAGACCCAAAACCTTGGATAGAAAATTCTTTGGGAGTAATTACAATCACTGGATCTAGTGCTTTTGAGGCTGCAATGTTAAATAAGCCAGCAATTGTACTCGGAAACGTGCCTTTTAATGTCTTAGAAAATGTAAAGGTAGCAAGTGGACTTCAAGAGCTTGAGGGACTTTTGAAAGATATTAAATCTGGAAACTGGACTACTGATGAAATTTCAAGTTGTGCAGCCTATTTGAAAACAATAAATGAAGTCGGAGTAAAATTAAATTTACTATTATTAATGAGTCTGGCTGAAAAAAAATTTAAATCTCAATCCCTTAATGAAGAAGATAAGGAAACTTTAAATGAATTATTAAATATTTTGAATAATTTTTATGAAAAAGGGATAAAACTTTATAATAATGATTTTAAATGTGTGGAATAATTAGAACTATAGGGTTTAAGGATTTGCATGCTGAAGGTCGAGCTCACTAATGAAAGAAACAGACGCTCCTAGTCAATATTATGCGCCAATTATCTTAATAGGATTTAATAGACCTGAACATCTTAAAAAAACAATTTCAGCGCTTGCGCGAAACAAAGGTGCAAAAGAATCAAATCTGTATTGTTATATTGACGGCGCACTTAATTCTGATGACGTGAGAAGTCAAAAGACCATAGTCCACATAGTTAATGATCGTCTAAATGACTTCAAAAGCGTATCCATAATCCAGCGTGAGGTAAATTTTGGCTTGGCTAAAAATATCATCGAAGCCGTGACTGAAGTTGTTGAAAAATATGGAAAAGTTATTGTTCTAGAAGATGACATTGTTACTTCGAATGCATTTTTAACATTCATGAATGATGCATTAGAATATTACGAACAGGAAGACAAAGTTTGGCATATCGCTGCCTATAGTGAAGTTAATTTTGAGCAACGCCAAAATGAAATATTCCTGTGTCGCTATATGAGTTGTTGGGGATGGGCTACGTGGTTCAACAGATGGCAGTATTTTGAAAAAGATGCTGATCTGTTGATAGAAGAGTTTAGTGAGGATACGATTAAAAAATTTGACGTCGATTCAAATTGGGGTCAAGTCGTCGCCAATGCTCAAAATAAAATTAATACGTGGGCAGTTTTTTGGTACGCAACCATTTTTAAGCAAGGTGGTTTATGTGTTAATCCATATTTTAGCCATGCATCCAACATTGGACTTGATGGAAGTGGAGTACACTCTCTTGCTGATGAAAAGCGAACTCTAAAACAACCTTTAAATCATCATGGAAAATTTATCGGTAAAGCTGAGATCGTTGAAGATTTAGAAGCTTTGTCAGTAATGCGAAAGACATATCTGCCGAAGAAAAATATTCGCTATTATGTGCTCAAGTTTATAACAATTTTTGTTTCTAAAGAAACGCTCAAGAAGTTATTAAAGAAATCTCAATGAGTGAATGGTATGACAGTAAAAAGCTAAACAGCAGCTTGTGACAAGCAATGATTGAGTTTGAAGATAAAGCTGACCTACGTCACACCCATTTTCATTGCCTATGCATCTTTTTATCAAAGATGAGGAAATCTTAAAAATTACAAATTCACTTTAATTTAATTTAAAAAATATTTAATGATTGGTTACTAGTTTTGATTAAAAATATTAATTAAAAAGCTCAATTTAATATTTTATATATTGAAAATATAAGTTGTAGAATAAGTTTGGTTAACATAAACTTACAACAGATTAGAATAAATACTTCATGATACAATATATTAAATCAAAAAATAAAGTTTTATCTATAATTATTAGAGCTAGCTTTAATGAAGAGGGTATAAAGTTTTTTACGCCTGATGATTTTTCTCAACAACTAGGTTATATGAAACGTATTAAAGGCTATAAAATTGATCCACATCTTCATAATTCTGTTAAAAGAGAAGTTTCCTTTACTAAAGAGGTTTTGTTTATAAAATCTGGAAAAGTAAGAGTTGATTTTTATGATGATGAAAAAAAATATTTTGAGAGCAGAATATTAAATAAGGGTGATGTCATACTACTAGCATTTGGCGGTCATGGATTTGAAATGATTGAAACAAGTGAAATAATTGAAGTTAAACAGGGACCTTATTCTAAAGATTTGGATAAAAGTTTATTTGATCCAGTGATAATTGATGAGATTTATATTAAAGAAGATACAAAGTCGTGAGCCTAAAATAAAAATTATTTGATGTTTGATAATTATAGCAACTATTATGATTTACTTTATCAAGACAAGAATTATCAAGAAGAGACAAACTATATATCTAGCCTGCTTAAAAAATATGAAATTAATGATGGAGATCTCTTAGAGTTTGGCTCTGGCACTGGAAAGCATGGATGTTTGCTTGCAGAAAAAGGTTATAATGTTCATGGAATTGAACTTAGCACTGAAATGGTCTCAAAAGCCAAAACTCATCCAAAATTTAATTGTCAACAAGGAGATATTGCCAATGTAAAGATGAGTCAATCATTTGATGCAGTGCTCTCTTTATTTCATGTAATGAGCTATCAAATTAGTAACAATCAAATTAAAGCAGTATTTGAAAATGCATCCAAACATCTAAACAGTGGTGGGTTGTTTATTTTTGATATTTGGTACAGTCCCGCAGTCCATAATTTACAACCCTCTGTCAGAGTAAAGCGTTTTGAAAATGATAAATTTAAGATAATAAGAGTTGCTGAACCAAAAAATTTTCCCAATAAGAACCTGGTAGATGTTAATTATACTTTTTTTATAAATGAGTTGCGTAATAACTCATTAAGCTCATTTAAGGAAACTCATACAATGAGACACTTCTCGCTTCCTGAAATTGATGTTTTGGCAGAAAATTATGGTTTTAAACTTGTAGAAGCACAAGAATTTTTAAGTAAAAAAAACCCAAGTGAAAATACTTGGGGTGTATGTGTAATACTTAAGAAATGAAAAGTTTTATTCCAGTTAACGAACCATTATTGGATGGAAATGAAAAAAAATATTTATCAGAGTGTATAGACACTGGATGGATTTCTTCTGATGGACCATTTGTTAAAAGGTTTGAAGATGAATTTGCATTCAAAATGGGAAGAAAATATGGAATAGCTGTAACAAATGGTACTTCAGCAATTGATACAGCAGTACACGCTCTTCAAATTGGAAAAGGTGATGAGGTTATTGTTCCAGCATTTACGATCATTTCTTGTATTCTGCAAATTGTTCGGTCAGGAGCAAAACCAGTTTTGGTTGATGCAGATCCGTTCACCTGGAACATGAATGTAAATAAAATTCAGGAAAAAATTACAAAAAAAACTAAAGCTATTATGGTTGTACATATTTATGGACTCCCAGTAGATATGGATCCAGTAATAAAAATTTGTAAAAAAAATAATTTAAAATTGATAGAAGACTCTGCAGAACAAATAGGTCAAACCTATAATAATAAGCCTTGTGGTTCTTTTGGAGACATTAGCATAGTAAGTTTTTATCCAAATAAACATATTACTACTGGTGAGGGTGGAATGATCTTAACTGATAATGACTCAATTGCCAAAAGGTGTAAAGAATTACGTAATCTTTGTTTTCAACCAAAAAAAAGATTTATTCATAAAAAATTAGGATGGAATTTTAGAATGTCTAATCTTCAAGCAGCAGTTGGAGTTGCTCAATTAGAACAATTGGAAAGATTTATTAAAAAAAAAAGATGGATTGGGTTAAAATATAATGAGCTACTGAAGGACGTCACTGGTTTACAATTACCAGTAATGGAAACCAGTTATTCAAAAAATATTTATTGGGTTTATGGTGTGGTATTAGATAGTTCAATAAAAATGAGTGCTGAAAAATTTATAATTAATTTAGCTAAACTTGGTATTGGTGCTCGCCCATTTTTTTTTCCATTGAATAAACAGCCCGTCTTAAAAAAAATGAATTTATTTAAAAAACAAACTTTTCCTGTAGCAGAAAATCTATATAAAAGAGGACTTTATTTACCAAGTGGTTTAAAATTAGACTGCAAAAGTATAAAGAAAGTTGCTAAATTAGTTAAACAGCTAATAAATAAAAACAAGATATAAATTGTATGAAAAAGTTCACTTTTGGAGTATTTTTTGACTCAAAGCTTACTGTAGGTGGATCTTTTCAGCAGTCATTAAATAATATTATTTTATCAAATAATTTAACCTCTAATGAAATTGACGTTAAGGTTATTACGACAATCCCTGAGAATATTGAAATTGTTAAAAAATATGGTATTAAAGGTTTTCTATATTCTCCAAATATATTAATTAAATTTTGGTTAAATATACTAAATATATTACCATATAAGATTTATAAAGTTGTAAGATTTTTTAAAAAAAAAAATAACTTTGAAGAATTTTTAGATAAATTAAATGTTGATTTAATTTATTTTGTTTCCCAAAGCTCATATGTAGACCACCTTCATTCTATCAATTATATATATACAGTCTTTGATTTAGCTCATCGAGATTTTCCAGAATTTCCAGAGGTAAGTAGTTACAAAATTTTTGACAGTAGAGAGACTAGATTGCAAAAAAATCTTCAGAGAGCAATTGCTATTATATCAGAGTCAGATTATGGAAAAAAAAATTTGATTTCAAGGTATAACTTAATCGAAGAAAGAGTTTATGTTTTTCCATTAGATTCAGGAAAAGTCTTTTATGAATTAAAAAAAGAAAATTATTTACCTAAAGATAAGAAGAACTCAGATATTAAACAAAGATATAATTTAAAGTGCGATTATGTTTTTTATCCATCTCAATTTTGGGCACATAAAAACCATATATATATTCTTAAAGCGCTTGAAATTCTAAAAAATGAAGAAAAAATTAATTTAGGTGCGGTATTTTCGGGTTCAGATATGGGAAATTTATCTTATATCAAATCAATGACTAAAAAGATGAGATTAGAAGATAGAGTTCGTTTTGTAGGATTTGTTCCAAATGAAGAGCTACCTTTTTTATACGCACAATCAGTAGCTCTTGTTATGCCCACATATTTTGGTCCAACTAATATTCCTCCTTTAGAAGCATTTAAGCTAAATATTCCAGTACTTTATTCTGATCTTCCTGGCCTAAAAGAACAAGTTGGTAGCGCTGCTTTACTCTTAGATCTTAAAGATCCTAGATGTTTAGTCAAAAATATAAAAAGATTATTAAAATCAGAGGATCTGAGGAATGAATTAATTGAGCAAGGAAAACTCATAATTAATGAGTTAAAATCAAAAAATAATAATTTAGACACTTTGAAAAAAATTCTAAATAATTTTAGGGTCATAAGAGATTGCTGGAATAAGGTAATTTAATAAAAAGAGAATGTTTAAGCAACAATTTAAAAAAATTCTAAACAAATTTTTATCAGTATTTAATTTAAAAATAATAAAATTAAAAACTGATAGTATGACTATTAGTTATGATAATATCTTAAGTACCCAATATTATGTAGGGCTTAAAAAAAATATTGTAAATATTGAGACAGATAAAGGTCGAACTGATAGATGGTTTGATATGTCAAACAAAAGTCTAGACCCAGCAATTTTTGCAATCAGGAATGCTTTAAAAAAAGATTTAAAAGGTGATGCTTTATACAAAAATATATTATCAACCCTTCAGACACATAATTCTTTAATGAGTGTTAAAAATGCCGCAAAATATTTAGATATTGATTTTAATGAGGAGGAAAAATTTAAAGTTTATCCTTGGTGGGCATCTGTTTATCCTTGGGATAATCGTACTTTTGATGACAAATTAAAATACTATCCTGGTGAGGTGAAGAAAAATAGATTGAGCAATGGCATGGAAATTTTATCAGATAATCCCCATGAAATCATGGATAATCTTTTAGAAAATTCATTATTCTCTCATGCCAAACAATATACGCAACTTGTAGAGGAAATTAAAAATAACGGTTACAAATATGATGAAGATTATAACCATATTTCTGCTGAAATATTTGTTCATAATGGTAAGTTTTGTTGGAAAGTGGGTTTAGATGGGAATCATCGTATTGCAGTATTAGCAGCCTTAGGTTATGAAACGATACCAGTTCATATAACCAAAATAATAAGACTAGAAGAGTTAAATTATTGGCCAAACGTTAAGCTAAGTTATTTCAATGAAAAACAAGCAGCAAATATTTTTCATAATATATTTGATGCAAAACCCTCAGCAATTCATGATAAATGGATAAAAAAAGTTGGTTGAATAGATAAAAAATTTAAAAGGTTATTATTTTCATAAAAAAATATTTTATAGAAATGAATTTAAAAGATAGAATTATAAATATAAATCCTGATAAAATTAACCTTTATTCAGAACCGCCCAATTGGTGGTGGTTTAATCCAATCAATAAAAAAATATCAAACATTTTAATAAAAAAATATCTAAAGTATATTGCTATTGGAAGAATGTATTATGTAGGAAATTGGGATTTAAATTCTTATAAATTTAATGAAACGAGCTGGTATTTAAAAATCAAAAATTTAAAAGATAATCTCAGTAGACCAGAATTATCATATTGGTATCAAACAATCATAAATGAAATAAATTTAAAAGGTTATTATTTTCATAAAGAAATAAAAATAACAAATCATAAACAAGCAAAGTTTTTTTTTGAAAATTATATATTTAACCTTATTGACTCACTTAAAAAAAAAAATTATATAATCCAGAACAAAAATGATATTCCAACAGCTTTGCTAGGTAGAAATGGAGAGCTTATAAAAAGTGGAAATGGATGTCATAGATTAGCAATAATTAAAAATTTTAACATTCAATGTAAATATCCAATAAGAATTATGGGTATTCATAAAAAGTTCTTTTCAAATAAAAATAGAAATTTAAGAAGCAATGAGGAAATTTGCAATTTCGTAATTGATAAATATAGTAAATAATATTTATTTACGGTAGATGTAAAATAAAAACAATGTTACTTTTTTAGTTTATCTGGGTTTAATTTTAAAGGTTCATTTCTATCTATATTAATTGGAGAAATTTTATTTAAAATATTATTAAAATATTTTGGCTCTAATCCATAGCCAGGTCTTATAACTTTTATATTATCCTTTGTAAATCTTTCACCTTTTTTAATATTTTTTGTTGTAAAAATTGATCTTCTAAAAATTTTAGATTTATTTTCACTTTTATTTCTATAAAATATTTTTTTACCTAAAAGTTTAGCTGCAATATCAATGTCATCTCTAAGTTTTTTTATTTGTTTTCCTTTAAGTGAAAAATTAATATCAAAACCTTTTCTTTGGTTGTCTAATGCAATATGTTTTTCGATCACTTCAGCTCCTGAAGCAATCGCGGTAATGGCAACTCTATTATCAGTTGAGTGATCTGAAATACCAACTTTACATTTAAACTTTTCTTTTAAAACTTTTATATTATTTAAATTAAAATCATCTAATGTGGAGGGATAGTTACTAACACAATAAAGTAGTGTGATATCTTTAGCACCATATTTACGTGCAGTTTTAACAGTTAACTCAATTTCATTCAAATTCGCCATTCCGGTTGAGATAATTAGAGGTTTTTTAGTTTCAGATACTTTTTTTACAAGATTTAAGTCAGTCATCTCGAATGATGCAATTTTGTAAATAGGACATTTTAATTTTTCTAAAAAATTTACAGCCGAATTGTCAAACGGTGTGCTGAAAACTTTAATTCCTAATATTTTGCCATAATTAAATAGCTTCTTGTGCCAACTTAAAGGAGTGTGTGCTTTATTGTATAAGTCCCACAAAGTATAGCCTTTCCATAATCCTTCTTTTATTTTAAAATATTTTTTATTAGATTTAAGTGTCATTGTATCAGCAGTATATGTTTGAAGCTTAACTGCATCAGCACCATTTATTTTAGCACACTTAATTAATTTTTTTGCTAGATTAAAATTTCCACAATGATTAGCTGAAATTTCTGCAATAAAAAAAATTTTATTTTTCATTTATAAGTTATTAATAACTTTTTTTGATGAATTCGTAAATTTATTAATATTATTTTTTAAATATTTCTTATCTTTGAGAATAAAATTCCAATGCTCATTTGAAAGATTTATTTGATTTTTCAAATTATCAAACTTTTTAATATTTATTTTACAAATAAAATCTAGTGTATTTTGATCAAAATCAACATATATAGCTATAAAATTTATATCTTTGTTATTTATCTTTAAATTTGACTCCTCATAACATTCATTTTTTATCTGAAAAAATAAATCTCTCTTTGAAAACTTTGTTAGACCTCCAGATGGAACGAATTCATAAAGATTTTTTTCAAAAATAACTTTTTTTCTTTTGCAAATTAAATATTTATTAAGCCCAATAATTATAAATCCCTGAACTGCTAAGGAAATATAATGTCTTGAAAGTCTTAAACTATAATAATTTTTGAAGCTAGTGATGTATAGTTTTTTATTTTTAAAACCAATATCATGTAAGTAATTTAAATTTCCATTAAAAAAACCTTTATTTTTAAATTTATTAAATTTATTAATTAATGATTTTGTAATACTTTTAGGTAATTTAAAGTTAGAAGACTCCAATTTCATACGATTTAAGCTAGAAATTTTATAATAAAAATTAATTCTATTTTTGAGTAATGTTGAAATAAAAATTTCGGTTAAATCTTTTTTATTTGTATTTATTTCGTAGTGTATATTGATAAAATTTAATTTTGAAATTTGTTTGTTAATATTGATATTGTCGTCAATATTAATGAATTTTTGAGCACCCTTTTTAAGTTTTTTAATTTTGTCTAATGTAGTCTTATTCAATAAAAACTTATGATCAAACTCTTTCTTAATGAAATCAATTTTTTTTAATTTATTTGATAATATTTTTTTTATATTTTTAAAATCTGAGCTTGAAAAAATAACTATTTTAACATCTAAATTTTTAATAAAATCAAAAAAGTTTGAGATATCCTTGTTAAGAGTTTTTTTTTTATAGGCCTCTTTCCATTCAAACTCTAAAAATTTATAAAAAGTTAGATAATCAGTTTTATAATAATTTGCTAACAATTTTGAAATTGTTAATAAATCAAAACCATCTGATTTTTTATATAATTTTTTAATTAATTTTAGATCTTTACAATTTTGTAATTTTTTCAAACATTTTGAGAAAATATCAAAGCTAATTTTTTTTGTATCTAAAATAACTCCATCAAAATCAATTAATAATAAAATCACTTTTTACAGACTATCAGATTATTCTGACCCGAATTATAATTAAGTGTTAAAAAATTATTTTTTTTTTTCAAGAAGCTTATTAATAAAAATATTAATTTCTTTTGTATCTTAGAGTTGTAGTTTATTTCAGCAGAATTTTTTGGTGACAAAACATATAAAATTAAGTCATTTAATGAGCTGTAATTAATATTTTCCAAGATTCTAAAATTAGTTTTCAAAAATTTTAAAAAATAATTTTCATCTAAAAATTTATTAAATTTCGCTACTTTTCTAAAATTAAGACCCAAAATATTCCTTAATTTATTTTGGTTTTTATGGCCTTTCATGAAGTTTTCTAAAAAAATAATATATCCTCCCTTTTTGATAGAAACTCGAGCTTTATTAATTGCTTGTTTTATCTTGTCATTTGATTTTAAATTAATAAGACATCTATTTGTAAAGACAAGATCAAATTTGGGAAGCTTGTTGTATAAATCTGTATTTGTAATATCACCCAAATAAAAATTTATATTATTGTTATTTTTTTTTGCATACTTAATCATTTCTTTTGAATAATCAACTCCATAAAATTGAAAGCTAGGAAATTTTTTTTTTAACTCTTTAAGATTAATACCATTCCCACAACCCAACTCAAGAATTCTATATTTTTTATTTTTTAAATATTTTTTAAACAAATATTCTAAAATTGATATTTCGTAATCTTTAATTAGGTTAAAATTTGTGGTTGATTTAATCTTATTTTTATTTTTTCTTGCTCTTAAGTTCCAGTAACTTTTATTATCCATAATTATATTTAGACCAATTCAATTTATAAATCTACCCACTAAAATTTAATAGTTATTTTAATTCATATTAATTAATTGATTTAGTGCTTATAAATATATAAGTATATATTTTATTATGTTTTAAATTTTAGTTATATTTTTTTTGTATAAATAAATATAATTAATTTATCAGAATTAACTTTATAAATTTTATGAATGACAAAACTTTCAATAATTACACCAACATATAATGCTGAAAAATTTATTGAAAAGAATATCAATAGTGTCATTTCGCAAGGAATTAAAGATATTGAACATATTATAGTTGACTCGATTAGCAGTGATAGAACTATAGATATTGTAAATAAATACAAAGATCATTTTTCTAAAATTATTGTTGAAAAAGATAATGGGATCTACGATGCAATGAACAAAGGTATAATTGCATCTAAAGGTGATTTGATTGGTATATTAAATGCCGATGACTATTATAATGATCAAGTATTAAGCTTAGTTTTGCACAATTATGAACTATCATCAAAGAAAGATGTCGTTATTTATGGAGATATGTTCAACGAATTTGAGCAAAATAAGGTTCTAAGTATAGGAAATTTAACTAATTCTGCATTTGAGTCAGGTCAATTTCAAATAAATCATCCTACAGTATTTGTTTCCAAAAAATTATATGAAAGAATAGGTTTTTTTAATTTAAACTATGAGACGGGTGCTGATAGAGAGTTTTTTTTGCGCGCTTATCATAATAAGGCTAATTTTATAAAAATTGACAAACCAATTGCAACTTTTAGTTTAGGTGGTTTTACCTCAACATACAGTTTGCAATTAATTATAAGAAGAACAAAAGAGGAGTACAAAATTCTTAGAAATTATTATTCAAGAAGTTATGCTCTCAAAAAATCATTAATCCAGTTATATAGAGTGACTAGAAATTACTTTTTTTATAAAATTTACGGTAGTAAAATTTTTTTAAAGACCAGAATAAATTTCTTAAAAAAAAAATAATGATGAAAGGTTCAAATTTTTTAATATTTAGTAGTTTAAGTCTTGTAATTTTTCCCTCTCAATTATCATTGTATGATAGCAGCTGGGTCATATTACCTGCAATTGGATTAATAAGCTTTGTATTGATTGCCTTTTCTATAATAATAGTTAGTGAAAATCTGAGTTTTTATTTAAATGTAAAATGTAGTGTTTTATTTATTTTATTAATTATTGCATCTTTTTTATCTTATATGACTACTGGAAGTCCAAGACCAATCATGGTTTATGGATCATTAATCAGTTTATTTATTGTGACGAGTAATTTGGCAATTAGAGTAAATAATGTAAATGAAGTAGTGATAACTATTATCTTTGGAGCTTGCCTAACAGCACTTTTGATTTACATTTTGGGAATAAATGAAAAATTTTCTTTCTATCGATATAAAGGTTTTTTTACCAATTCAAATAGCATGGGATCTTTTTCTGCCAATATAATACATATGATAATTGGAATTATATATATATTTAGAAAAGAAATTAGTCGAACCAAAAAATATTTATTGTATTTTATTTTAATATTGAGCGTTATATTTTTATTAGCATCAAACTCTCGAGCAGCATTATTATCTGTTATTTTTGTGTTAATGTTTATATTATTCAATGAAATTTCAAAAAGTTTTCAAATTTCAAAATTTAAAGTAAATGTTTTTTATTTTAAAAATTTTTTAAAGCTTTTTATTTTTTTAACTATATTGCTTTTTTCTATTTATTCTTATGGTCTTCTTGATAATGTTATTGATAAATTTTATTCTCAAGAAAGATTATCTTTGACTAACTTTACTGATACCAGATTTGAGGGATGGTTGTTTGCGATTGAAAATTGGAAATGGTTTGGTAATGGGCCATTAAATGATCTAGGATATAATTATAGAAAAGTGTTAACTGGGCATAGCACATGGATTTCACATCTTAATAAATATGGATTGATTGCATCTTCATTGTTTATTTTTGGGATACTAGCGATGTTTAAATTTGCTTGGACTCAAGTTAAAATTAATAATTCAAAAATTGGGTTAATTTTTATATTAATTTTTTTAGGCTACATTGTAAATGCAAGCTTTGAAACAGTTACCTCTACTCCTGGCATGATGATTTCATTGATTATTTTTTCAATACTTTTTTCGAATACAAAATTTCCAAATAGTAAAAATATATTGAAATGATTAAAAAATTGAATAAAATTTTTAAAATTATACAAGTTATTCCAAGACCAGATGGAGGAGGTGCAGAAAAACTTGTGCGTGAGCTTTGTTTATCACTTCATAAGAATAATTTTGATGTAACTACAATTTATTTTTACAATCCATCAAAAATAAAACTTAATAAGAATGAATATTGTTTAAATTTGTTGGGACCAAGAGATATTAGGGCTGTCTGGTACTTACGTAAAATG
>Ga0209223_10002329_pt1 | contig 19220 bp, 22 predicted proteins | sample COG_06_FD_184750 | JGI IMG/M metagenome (GOLD analysis project Ga0209223, IMG submission 184750) | Pelagic Microbial community sample from North Sea - COGITO 998_met_06 (SPAdes) (version 2) | ecosystem: Environmental > Aquatic > Marine > Neritic zone/Coastal water | place: Helgoland, sampling...
AACCAGACTCATATCGCTTCTTAATTACTTTGCCCCATACCTTTCGCTTATCCTTATCTCCATCAACCATTGACTTCATCCACTTATCAGAGACTGATACGCCAATAGAAAGATTCTGAATACTATTACCGTCACCGCGGATCTGTAAGAACTCTAAGATGTCAGCATGATCAATAGGCATATAAGCTGCGAATGATCCTCTACGAACATTGCTCTGAGAAACGACATTCGTTACTGATTCAAATAACTCCATAAAGTGAACTGGACCATTTGACTTTCCACCAGTGCCAATATTTGCACCTCTCTTACGAATGTCTCCAAAGTAAGCAGATGTTCCACCTCCCATTTTAGTCATCATACCTACTTCAGCTTGCTTAGTAAGTATCGATTCTAGAGTATCATCAACATAAGAACCAAAGCATGAGATAGGTAAACCCCTCTTCATTCCATAGTTAGCCCAAATAGGAGATGACAATGAATACCATCCATATGACATATACTCTTCAAACTTCTCTGCAAAACCTGCTTTCTTTAAGTCGCTCTCAGCGGTCTTTGCAATCTGTGTGATCCGCTCTTCTGGCGTCTGATCGTCTGTTAGGTATCCGCGTTTTAGGAACTTCCGCGAATCGTCATTTAACCAATAGTATTTTTCCATAATGTATATATAACTTTTAAGTGTTCAACTAGAATAAATCTTCTTCACCGTAAGATTTATCGTTCTTCGAATATTCTGTAGGGCGCTTACTGAAGAAGTCGGTAGAAGTATTTCCAAGTACATCCTCGTCGAACCATTCTGTCTTACTCAACACCTCTTGATCGACATCATCAAACACTGGCTCAATACCAATCTGCGTAAGAGAATCATTGAGTCGATTCTTAATAAAATTCTGTAGGATAGGAGTGCTTAGATGCTCTGACTCGTAACCATTCACTGACCATTCAATGATTTTGGATTCTGCTTTATAAGCTTCTTCGCACTCATGTCGAATACGCTCTACAAACTCTTCATCGAACAACTCTGGATGCTCTTCTCTAATAACATTTACAAGCTTCATACCAACCATAGCATGAAGTAGTTCTTCCTTTGAAGTGTATGCTACTTGCTGAGCAGTATCTTTCAGTAGATTGTGGAAGCGATTAAAGTAATTGATTGTATAGAACTGGCTAAACAGCGATACGTTCTCTACATACAATGTAAAGAGGATGAGAGAATATACGTATTGCTTCTTTGAGTCCTTATAGTATTTGTGAAGATACTTGCGAAGATACTTTACTCGATTCTGAATGATATCAAGCTTAAGATTCTCTTCAAAGATATCGTTCATATCCAATACATCGAGCAATCTTTCGTATGCGTTATTATGGATAACCTCGACATTTGCCATCACATAACCAAGGTCAGTGATCGATGGATGAGGAAGGTTCTGGCCAACATTAGCCCAAAAGGTTTTTACAGCAACTTCGATCTGGGCGATAGCCGATAAGCTCCGCGAGACCATGTCACGTTCTTTATCAGTTAGGTTAACTTTAAAATCTTGGATGTCAGACTGGAAATTGAACTCGTTGTCGGTCCAAAAGCCATTATGCATAGCTTCGATGAACTCTTCAGTCCAAGGATAGTGATCAGGTTTGCGGGAAATTTGTTCTTCGAATATCATAGAGTGTTAATTGGTGTATAGTATATATACTATCGTATAATTAGACTAATGCACACATTAAAATTGTATTAGAAGAACAAATCTTCTATAAGGCTCTTATATCGCGTTTCTTAGTATCACTTAAGTAACGCGGGTAACTCAGACACAATATACTATGATATTGGTATTTTATTCATTTGATGCTTTACGGCGAATTGCCCTTAAAGCACCGGTATCAGAGCAACGTAAAACTATCGTCGCGTCACGATTTTTCTTTGCATAATCGTATACAGCCTTTTGATTTTCGTCTTGAAGATTCAAATATTTTGACCATCTTTCAAACTTATTACGTCCTGTCGCAAACTTTCTAAAGGTGTCTGGTGGAACGTTAAAATCTTTATATTTCCTTCTTGCTGGTGCTAACGGTTTATCATAAATCGCAATTGCACCACCGGTAGTCATATTTTCCCTTGTTATCATAGAATAATGTCGCTTTGTGTAATGAATATACTCTGTTTAGTTTTTACGTGAAACGCGTTAAAAATTGGAACATTTAAAAAGTGGCCAACTGGTGCGTGCTCTTTAACTATTACAGTAGTGTTTTCCTTTGCTAGCACCTTACCATTTTTTAGTGGCAAGTCTCTAGAGAGAAGATATTGGTCAGATTGAATAGTACCATTTTCATTTAAAAATAAATTTGAGGATTCCGTCAACTCAATCGATTTATCTATTTTCAGTTTTTCACAAATAACCTCATCTGATAATTTTGTGTGTTCTTTAATTAAAAATAAAGCTGATGCATATGCTGCTAGTTTACTTTTTCCGCCAGGTAACTTGTTTAAAAGTCTTTTAATATTGTAGACTAAACGGTGGAATGCCGTATAAGCTCTCTTCTCGTCATTTGACTTCGGTGATTTAAGCTTCTTGCCATCCTTATCTACAATGCCAAGTTTGTGCGCTCCTGTATCTTCCCACGCTGTTGTGAGTAGACGCAAGAACCTAAGCGCGTAAAAGAAATCTGCTCCCTTAAGTAAAGACATATTATAAGTTGTTTATTTTTTTTGTTATGTATAAATCTGTAAAAACGTCCTTCTTGTCCCCTTCAGGTAATAGGTTTAAATACAATAATATTGTTTTAATAATACTCCAATGCTTTACATCAACTCTATAAAATATCATTTTGTTCGCCGCGGGTATTTCAAAAACATTAAATATAATAATTATATGATTTATTAATAGTCTTATTTGAATTTCTTGTGTGTCGTCGTATTTTCTCAACAAACGGTTAATATATTTAAATCGTGCGATATCTTCTTTAAAATCATCAACCGATAGACACGCTGGATTATTATAATATTTGGCTGCAAAAAATTCAAAGTTTTCATTATCTAGTTCAGCAAACATACGTTTATTTATTCAAATGTAAACTACTTATGCTTCATCCTTAGCTAACTTAATCTCTGGTTTTACTTGTTCAGGGTCATCAATAACTTCAATAGAATGAATCTGCTTAAAGTCATATTCAGCTTGGCTACGAGGCTCTTCAACCTCATTTAATAAAACGCTTTTGATTGTATTTTGTATATTCATATTTATTTGCTTCTTGCAGATTTTAATCTTTCAATTTCTTGCTTTTTGATTGAGGGGCGTAACTTTTTTGCGAGTGTTTTCAATAAAGTTTTTTTCTTTTCTATCTTTTTATCTAATTCAACTCTAGATTGATACGGTAGCTCTTCATAACTTTTACCCTTTAATATTTTTTTTCTGAGTAAATTTAGTGCTGCTTTATTTGCCCGCTTTTCAATTTTCTCTGTGCCTGCCTTTTTCTTCATTGATATAGCTCTTTTTCGCGCGATCTTTGGCGCAAGACGCTTCATTATAATACCTTTCTTCCGCCTCTGCTGAGGTGTCAGTGGTTTTTCAGTCAAATGCTGTGAAAATGATAACATATTAATGTTTAATTTGATGGAAGGTCAAACATCCAAACGAATGCCGCGACGATAGATCCAATGATTGCTGTCGTGATAGTCCATACAACTGACTTTATGGTTCTAGTTGTATCTTCTACGTGAGATAGATCACGCTCAATCAGCCTTAAGCGGTCGTCTTGATCGACCATTCTCTTGAGGATAATTCTAGTTGATTCTTCTTGAGCTGAGATCTTTTCTTCGGCTCTGGCCAAAGCAATGATAGCATCTGCCATCTTATCGATCTTTTCTTCAATTCGGTCTAGTCGCGTTTTTTCGTTTGCGTTCATATCACCCATTTAAAATTTTATATTTAGTATACGCGTTTAGTATAGCGGAAGCGGGCCAACTTGAGTTAACCTCATATTCAACAATAAAATCTACATCTGCCACACCGGTAACCCTTTCAACTATAACCTTTACCCTTGTGAATTCAATACTTTCAAGTGCTAGGCCTTCAGGTCTTTTTGAGTTTGACTTAGGGTAATAAATCTTAGTTGGATTATTTGTTACAAAAATAAGTTCACCGTCAGCATCTAGGCCAGCAGCTGTATAGTTTTGTTTGCCTTTAGCGTTTAAATCATTCATAACACCAAGCTTAATTGCACCTGGTCTTACCTTTGAAATAATTTGCTTAAGATTATGCTTTTTAATAAGACGAGCTTGCTTCTTCTCATCACCTGCGGTTCTTAGCCATGCAGCTTCAAGAGACTTAAACGGGGATGCTGCTTCTTCAAGATCTGCTGCTTCATTTACTTTCTTCTTACGAACGTATAATGATTTCTTTTTATCCCATTTCCAATCTCTCTTGTTGAAGTTTTTAAAGTTTTGAACTTCATCATACTCGTCAGAACTTAACACATTGGTTTTTTCAAGATCTGCTGCTTCTTTAACAAACTTAGTAATCTGTCCTTTTAGAAGCTTTTTAGCAGTATTAATAACACTCTTAGGTAATGGTGCATTCACGTATTCTGGTGCAGATAGTTTTTGGGCTAGTGCCGTAGCTTTACTTCCACCTTTAAGCTTAAGCGCTTTAATAACCATTTGAGTTGTTGCAGCGGTTTCTTCAAGATCAACGGCGTCTGCAAGAACAAACTTAACTTCTCTTGCTCCTTTAAAAAACTTCTTTAATTTTTCGTCATCTGGAAAAATAATTTCATCGTCTTCAAGCTGTTCAATTTCACCTTTATATTGAGGAAACTTTTTCTCTACTTGTCTAATAAACGCGTTGATACCTTTTGGATTATGAACAATTGCTCGATTTTCGTTAACGCTTTCTTTAATAGAAAATAATGCAGCATCTACACTACCACTTGGAACTAAAATGGGATTACCCTTCATTTGCTTAATACCTTTCTTAATGGCTTCAGCAGAGTTGCGAGCTTTCACATCAACTGTTTGACCCTTAAAGAGTTTACCAGCTTTCTTCGTGATAGTAACTGTCCACCACATGATTGCTTCTTCAAGATCAGTAGATTCACCAATTGTGTCTACTTCGGGTTGTTTATTAATGAAACGGGTGATATGTTTTTCATTTGGAACGATAATACTAAGACCAGATTTATCAATATTGAAATCATATGAATTGAATTTGTTTCTCAATTTCTTCTGAAGTCTTAATGCAGCCGGTTTTGTTAAAGCCTTAACAATGACGCGGCGACCATCTTCTACACCTATATTTTCTTTAATCGATTCTTCAAGAGCTTTAACTCCGAATCTGGGGAAATATCTATCCTTCCTCTTTTTCTCAACGTTAGCCGAATCGATAGTGCTCATATTAGCGAATATTTCCTTGGCTTTTTTAAGATCACTTGAAGAAATCTTAGCATCTTGATCTTTCTTCATGAGTGAATCTCTGAACTTAGTAGCACCGGGTGTGGTCCTCAGTAACTCAATTGCGTGGCGAATATCACGATAAACAATAGCTTCTTCAAGATCAGTAGATTCAGAGGCTGCTAGACTTACGATGATCTCTGCTTTTTTACTTACAGAAGAACTACGGTATGTCTTATCAACATAAGGATAAAGCCTTTTCATTAGCGCTTCAGCTTCTTTCTTATTAGAACCGTTCTTGACCATTTTATCTAAAACTTTCTGATAATCCTCTTCAAGATCAGTTGATTCGCTTTTAATAGCTTTACTGATTGCCTTACGTTTAGCATGAATATACTCGTCAGAGCTATCTACATCACCATCGTTATCGATGTCCTTATCTTTACGATCATCAAACTTCTTCTTTACAGCCTTTGGTTGAACCTTATCCAAACCTTCGCCATCGTCTGATTTATTATTAGCGTTGTCTTCCTTCTTCATAACTTGTTGTGCAAACTTGACAAGCCTTTCAATCTTTTCGTTTTCCATCTTCTTTTTAGCTGCGTCACTTACTTTATTATAAATTTGAGCAATTACAGAAGCGGTCTGCATATCAATCATCTTTCCACCGATCTTTGCGGCTTGTTTATCTGATACAATTGCATTAACCTTATCCATGGTTGATTCATTAACTTCTTGAATCTGCGTAGATTCAACATAAGCATTCAGTTCATACTTGCCAGAATCCATACCATAGACTTGGAAAGCAAGTCTTTTCTTTGTTTCTTTACCTTTCTTGGTAACCTTAACGACATATCGGTTAGTCTTGCCTTTACCTGGCTTTTTAGGTCCAGTTGAAACTTGGTTGAACCAATCATCTTCATCAACCTCAAAGCCTTTCTTCTTAGCAAGATCTGAGGCAGCCTTAGCAGCGGCTGTAAATGTGGGATGATAGAGTTGATAATCTTCTTTTAATGACCTCTTTTGTTTTTCTCTTTTAAGAGCTGTTAAAATCGGGGCAGCTGCTTTTCTACTAACATTCCGAAATAATGCAATCATGGTAGAAATTTCTTTATCAGAAAGATCTGCGTAGTCATTCGCCGCGGCTTCATTAAGTCTATCCAGCTTACTCTTAAGCATTTTAAGATACTTGGATTTGCTACCGTATTGTTTAATCATACGTGCGTCTGGATTTTTCATCAAATCTTCAATAGATTTAATATCAAGCTCTTTATCAGATGCTTCATCCATTGACTTTACAATTTTTTTGGCGACGCCTTTATTCTTTAGTGTAACTTTATAAGTTTTACCACCAAATTTAAATTCTTTTTTACCGGCAGCTGCGGCCTGAGAGACAGCGCCCATAAAATCGGCGACATCTTCATTTTTTACGGTTGTTGGTACAAATTTTTCTTTTTTCATAGTTTTCCCATTAGTTGATTGACCTGGTGTGTCTTTTTTATATTTATAAGAAAGCTGATCTGTACCTTCCTCTCCTGCACCACTTTCTACAGTAAATTTTTTATTTGTTGTTTTAAAATCTTTTTTTCTCATAACAATCTTACTTGAAAGAAGCAGCGACTTGCTTTCTTACTTCCGGTGATAATTCTTTAAAGTGATATAAGTTTACACTATCATCAGTGTGTACTTTACCTGTCATTACTTGGCCGTCAACTTCATGTTGATCACCAGTCCATTCTTTTCCGTCTGCGGTATAATGACCTTCTGACTTCCATGTTGCTGCTTCTTCAAGATCAGCTGATTCGTATACTTCATACCCAGCTTTTTTCAACTGTCCCGCTTCTTTATTTGTTGAAGGAACCCAAAATGTGCCATCATCACCCATAAATATTTGAGTTTTATATTTCTGTTTCGAAGCTGCTCGCTTCGCTGCTTGAGGGCTTGAAAATTTAGATATATTAGAACTTGGTATTTTAGCTTCTCCGAGTTGTTTCGAAATCCACTTCTTAGCGATGGTATTCTTAAGAGCAGCTTTAGCGAACTGAGCCATCTTCTTATATGCAGATGTTGTTGCTTTATCAATATTTGAACCCTCAGAGTTATCAACAATAACAAAATTCTGATTAAACAATTGTTGAAACTTACCAAGGTTATTCTGAACCTCTTGCCACATGATTGATACTTGGTCATCAGGGAGGCTGCGCTTCCGCATTTTATTACGTAAAAGCGCTGTATCTTTATCAGTATTAACAAAGATCATTGCCACATCATAACCAATTGCTTTGAGCTTTTCAGCTTGTTTCTTAATCTTAGCATAGTCTTTACCAGTTCCATCAATTACCAATCCAAGTCGACCATCGATATAAAGATCTCGTTGCTTTGCTGTTAACGCTTTTGCTCTACCACGAATTTTTTGACCCTTTGGACTAAAGATATTTTCAGGTGATGGTTCAAGATCTGCTTTCTTTAGCATTGCCTCAAACTTATCATCCGAATTAACAATCTTAAATCCAAGAGCAGTAAGAGCAGTCTTACCAACAGTGAATGATTTACCAGAACCTGGGCCACCTGCAAGGAATACTGCTTTAAAGATTGCTGGATCATCAACACCCTCTTCAACTGGTGTGTCTTCTTTCTTCACACACGAGCCCCTTTTGCCGCGGGCAATGCCTGGCACCTTTTCGTAACCATCCCAACAATCTTTTGCCTCAGATATTGTATATCCCAGTTTTGGTACATGATTATATTTTTCGAGTTCTTGACCACTTGGTGTTTGGATGGATAATCCACCCTTAATCTTCACTATCTTAAGATCTTTAGCCCTTAATCCATATTCCTTTTTCAACATCTTTTGGAGTTGACTCATTGACATATATTCAACTTTTTCTCCAAGGATATCTTTAAAACTCTTTATATGTTTGGTCACTCTTGATGTTTCAGTGATGGTGGTCTCGTCTTTCATCTCAACAATCTTATTGAGGAAGTATTTCTTATCATCCGAACCAACGATGAAGTTTGTACGTCTTTCAGTAACAGTTAGAGTCTCTCCATTTAGATTTAAGAATCTATCACCAACAAGGAATACCTCTTCAGCGATGTATCTTTCACGAATATCTGTGGTCTTTAATTCAACGTGTTTGCGAAAGTTGTTCATCTCTTTTAGACCCATTCTCTTCCGAAGAAGATTGAATACACCTAACTTATCTCCAAATGACTTTGGAAGACCATTTGCAAAGGATTGAAAGTCTCCTGCTGTTGCAGCTGCTCTCATTTTAGAGGCAGACATTCCAGAAACGTCATTAGCATCTGGATCACGCTCACCAGCAGATACAATTGAGATACCGTCTGCAAAATCATAAAAGCCATGGCGTGCTTTAACACCATTATACTTGTTCAAGAGTGTCTTAAAATCGGAAATTCTATCAGCACCAACAACCATTGTTGCTTTCGTATAGCCTTGATCATAAAGATAAACAAGAGCATCAATTGCGTTTTTCACTTTTGGTTCAAGGACAATGTTTCTTCCATGTTTCGGAAACATCTTGCGCATCAGCATTACCTTCTCCTTATATTGAAGAGGATCTTTCTTTGGATTGTTTGTTTGTGACGCAAATATTCTGTAGTTGTTTCCAGTAGCCAATGATGCAACTTTAATTAGAAGTTTCTCGTGTCCAGTGGTCGGTGGATTGAATCTACCAAAAGTAAACACAACTGCCTTTAGCGTCTCTTCATTAAACTGTTTAAATCCTTTAATCATAGTTATCTTTCCCATTGTGTAATTATATTTGTGTATAAACTATTATTTATACACTTATCTCTCCCATCCCTTTATTGTATCTTTACTGAAATTGTTAGTTGAAAATTCTAAGCGGTCTACAAGTTTAACTGCGCCACTCTTTGCTCTATCGATTGCAACAAATCCTTCTGAACCAGTTACCTTAAATCCATTCTTAGTGCGAATGAACGTGTCAAGTTGTTTCACTTGATCTAACTTATTTATAATAAGTAGTTTTGCATTAATGATGGCATTTTGCAATTGATACATTAAATCAAGGTTTTTCTTGTTTTCTTTTGAGAAGAACTTCATTTCCTCTTCATGCTTTGCTGTAACATTTGCTTTACCCTTTTCACTTGAACGTTTTTCATATTCCTTCTTAAACTTAAGGTCGAACCAAGCAATAAGATCTTGAACGTGCTTAGTCGTATTTCCAATACGTTGTCCTTTACGAACAAGAGTGTTATTGAATGTCTCAAGTTTAATTGCAAGAGCTTGATTAGATTCAAGTTCTTTAAGAGTTGAACTCGCGATCTGCTGGAATATCTTACCAGCGTTAGTGAGTGCTTCAGATACCTGTTTTGTTTCAACCGCGGATAGAGTCGCTTTACCTGAAATATCTCTGAAGTTAGCATCTTGATACCAGACAGAAGCTTTCTTTTTGAGACCTTTTAAATCAACCTTAAAGGATGCTTTCATTGATTCAAAGTCTTTTCCTGTATATGTAGTGTGCCATACAACACCGAGATTCGCCTTTTGTATAGTTTTAGCGAGCGCGGATTTTGCAGGTACCGCATAAACAATAGTATTAGGCTGAAAAGTGATATACTTCTCACCATCGATTGATTCAGTGCCTAAATCACTTTTAGTAAACATGATATCACCTTGAATCACATTTTTAATACCAAGATCTTTCAATTCATTAAATGCAATCACTAGCTTTTCTGCAAGATCGCCAGATGTGTCAGCTTTTACTTCAGCTTCTGACTTATATACCTTAGGATCTTTATTGAAAATGCCTTTCTTAGCAACAAAGAATTGGCCATCTTCTGGATCGATACCAGCAAAAACTGCAGGAGCTCCATCCCATTTGACGGTTACATCAGTTGAAGAATTGCTATTTCCTGCTAGCATATCTCTTAAAGAGCGGAGAGCAAAGATCGCTTCTCTCGTTCCTTTGACACCGCCATAGATGACTGCATCCTCAAGATGTTGCATGTGAGTATTCTTACCAGCTTTCGCTGCTTCGGATAAATATGTTTTAAATGTGTTCATTACTTTAATAGATCAGTGACTGTTTTACCTTTTTCCCAAAATTTACAAGACCAATATTTTGCTTTCCATTTTGGACCTGGATCAGTATCACATTGGAAGCGTGCTCTAAAATTCTTTAAACGAGCTGGATCATCGCGCTTAATGTCCATATCTGGATCGCCAAAACCAAGTTTGATTATGTTACCTTTTTCGTTTTTTACATAAACATAGAACTTCTTCTTGCCGTCAGTGCCGCGGAATGGTTTGTTTAGCTCTACCTTTTTGTCCTTATTCTCTAAGAGATGTGTTTTAAATGATTTCATTATGGCACAAGCTTAATCTTAACATCTTTTGGTTTCGCGGGTAAGTTCTTTTTTAAGTATTTACTAAGTTGTTTAACCGCATCTTTATATGATGACATCGCTTTAGAAAAGAATGTATCATTTTCTAGACTTGCCATCCCATTCGCTGCTATAGATGCGGTGATGTCAAATGCCCAAGTGCCCTTTTCTTTAGGGGTTTGACCCTTATGTGATAATTGCCACGGGGAAGTATCAATTGAATATCCTTCTTCAATTTCTGTCTCTTCTATATGTTCTTTAAATGTTTTCATTCGTATACCTTTATATATGCGCTAGAATCTTCTGTTTTACTTCCAGCATAGTTAACTAATTTTGTAATAAATCTATTTGCTTTTATTTTCTGTCCGCTTTTTATAAGCGCGATTAATATTGTAACACCGTATTTAGCATGAATCCAAGGGCCAGGTTTTTCTGAAATGTTTTCAATAAAAATATCTCTATTAGCTAATGGATAACATTTCTTATATAGCTTAAAAAACTTATCTAAAATCTTAGAATCACCTTTTTCCATTGACCTGGCATCAGTAGCAATCATAGGCATTTTAGGCAGTGTTACACTATATACTTGTTTTGCAGCGTCTGATATGTATGTCCAGCCTGCACCACCACCTCTAGCGCCTTTGCCCGCTATTTCAACTTTAATACTGCCAAATGCAGTATTATCTTTTATTACAAGTTTGCCATTATTATATAATATAGTACCACCCTTTGAACTCCAATAGTCACCCCTATTACTTTCTAATAAAAGATCTACTAGTTTATAATCATCAACATCAGGTGGTATATCAATATTATAGAGGTTTATTTTAGCGACTTTCTTAACTTTCTTTAATGATATACCGACACATTCTTTACTAACAAATTTATCTAAAATATCCCGCTGTAAGCTTTTAACACTATCGTCTTTTAAACTCTTTGGATTAAATCCTGGTTTTATTGCCCATATGTCACCAGGATTCCACTTATCATCTGTAAACTTACTAAAGCCACTGTTTTTAAACGCTCGGTCTTTTGCTTTATATATTTCTTTCATAGCGCTTGAGCCTCTATGAAATACCATTTGTTTATTTACATATTTCTTTTTAATAAGCTCTTTAGCGGATATATAAGAACTCACTTTCCAAGAGAAATCAATAGCTAAAATCTTAGCCAATGATTTATCAACATCAATTCTAGATACGTATTTTTTAAGAACGTCATCAGTAAAGAACTCAATCGGTTTACTTTGGTTAGCTAAAATCGCGGCTAACCATAGGCATTGTGCACTTTCAACAATTGCAGTTTGTTCTGTTCCGCCTCCAGCACCACCGCCTCCACCACCAAATACACTACTTTTTTTTATTTTAGTGATTGATATTAAAGCACCGCTTTTATCTGTTAGTGCAAATGACTTTTGATCTTTAATATGTTTATCGATAAGTAAAAGGTTTTCTTTAGTGTTTTTAATAATAACCCTTTTACCTGTTAATAGCTCGATCGGTGTGTTAGTTTTAATTAACCTCTTTAAAATATCAGTGCGCAGCTCTCCCGTGTTAGCGTTGGGCTTGAGCAATTCTTTTGATCCTAAGTTAGTAGCCATTTGCTACTATTTATAAGAAACCCACTCTCTATATAGCTTCGTTGACACCTCTTCTGGCTCAATTTCCCATGGTTCATCTGATGTATTAGACCATTTAACTATTTCACCACGCCATTTTACAGCTTGAGGTTCGCGAACTAAATCAACTAATTCTCCTCTAACATATTGTTTAACATGAACAACTTCATGCGCAAGAGTATCAATCATGTTTTTATAACTAACACTACTGTCTAAGCGGATAGTAAATGCTCTAGGAGAATGATTTGTATCCTCCCATGTACAATCACCCCATATGCCTTCTGTCTTTTTTAGATCAGAAATGCATTCAATAGTGATATCTAGTTTTTTTAATCTAGGCATAAGACGTTTAACAAAGAATGCGCAGGCATCTTCTGCCATACTCATTCTTTTGTCATTACTACCTGTTGCGTATATATAAATCATAACTTAAACGAAGAATAGTCCTTTGTACCCTGATTTGAACTGCTAGCAGATTCACTCAGAAGGGTTTGTGCTGAATCTTCTACATCGTATAGTCTCATCTTAGCACGATCAATACCAACCGCAAAGCGTTTGTTAGTTGTCGGATCATTATAACGATTCTTTAGTTGTTTTACCATTAATTGATTCATACTTTCAAGCTTTTCCGTAGAAATAAGAGCGAGCATCAAATCACAAGTTGCAGGTAAGCCGAATGACTCTGAGGTATCTGTGATTTCAACATCTGTATTACCAAAGCCTGTGCGAGTTACCTGTGTAGCAGACCAAATAGGAACGTTAAATTCAACAGCGATGCCTCTTAGTTCTTCAGCAATAGCTTTAATGTATGTGTATGAATTAATTGATCCACCAAGTCCTTTCATTCGCGATGAAGCACAAATATTAAGGTAATCAATAAATATTACATCTGGTTTAAACGCCTTTTTAAGTTTAAGTTCATCCAATAAAGCGCGGAAGTGACCAGCGTGTGCAGTTGCAGTTGGATATTCTTTTACAATAAGCTTACCTTGAGTCTTGGATTGAATTTGCTTTACCTTATTATTGAATATGTCTTTAGGCAAATTCTCGATATCACCAATGTCCACATCAAAAAGGTTAGCGTCAATACGTTCAGCAATCTTTTCTTCAGCCATCTCTAGTGTGATATAGAGCACATTTTTACCTTCTGATAGAGCTGCAGCTGCAAAATGACACATTGCAAGACTCTTACCAACGCCTGTACCTGCAAGGATAATGTTTAATGTCTTTCGACTAACACCACCCTTTGTAATGGTATTAAGCATCTCAATATCAAATGGTGTCTTATCTTCTTTCTTATGATAGAAATTAAAACGTTCTTCTGCATTCTCAATATAATCGTGACCAATGTTTGAGTCAAATGAAACAGATAATGCTTTTGACAATATTTCAGGTATTGAACCTTCACTCACATCTGCTCTTTTGCCATCCAAGATATCAAGTGACTCCATAATAGCCAACTGTACCGCTCTGTCTTTACAGAATTTTTCAGTAGAATTTAATAGCCAAGCTTCATCTACATCACTCGTATTTTCAAGTGATGAGATTAGCTGTACAATATCATTTACGTCACCACGAGATGCATATTTAGAATTGCTTAATTCAATATGTAATGTCGCCGATGTAGGTAATTTATTATAAGTACGAATAAAAGAAAGAACTAGCTCATATACTGGCCGATATTCTTTTTCAAAATATTCTGACTTGATATGTGGAAGCGCTTTTCTACAATAGCTATCGCTATGTACTAGGCTGTTCAGTATCTGCTCTGTTAGATTCTTCTGCATCGTCTATAGTTTCTTCAAAAATGTCTGTGAGTATGTCGCCGATAGTGTTTTTAAAGTCTTCACTTTCATTCAATACCTCTATACTATACTGTTCAGGCGCAGTGTCAATCTTGAAATCGTATTTTAATACGCATTCAGTACGCTCTTCGTTTTCGACAAATGATACTTTACCAACAACAAAGATTACGTCTTTATATTTACCTTCAAGAATTCTAAGACCATAAAAATCGTGATCTTGTTTCTCCACCATTGCTGTATTAGGCCCTTTTTTATTCATCTTCTGTAGTGGTTTGCTCTGTAATCATTGCAGTAGTCGCGACTTTATATCGGCGTCGCACAAAATCTTTAAAGTCTGTCTCATTGAACATTGTTGTCCAAAACTCTTCATTCATTGTTTGAGCTAATCGCAGATTGCCAGAAAGCTCTTTTTCTGTAGCAGGATTAATTGCCATATACCAACCATTTTTAGGTTTAACTACATAACCGCCTTCTATTGCAACATCAATTAGACCTGACCACTTCTCAATACCCCCGTCCCAACTTACGCTAATTGGAATCTTAGATTTTTCTTTTACGAATCGAGATTTTTCAATGTTAATAATGAAGTGATAACCTTTAATATCTGTACCAACCTTATCTTGTTGACGGCCGATAATCCATACATTGTCAGCTGAATACATCACACCTGTACCGCCAGATACTACTGCCTTTGAGAACATCTCTTGTGTTTGATACGTATGGTTAATAGCCAATAGAGGAATATCATTTAACGTTAGAGAAGGGGTAATCATACGGAATAGACCTTTAAGAGCTTTAGCTCGAGTCATATCAGCAACTGACTTCATATTTTCTGCATCTTCAACTTCTTTCTTAGAAGCGATATTACCAATAGAATCAATTACAATGATAACCTTATCAGAGCGTTTAATTTCAGCTAGTTGGTGCACAAGATCAAATTTAAGTTCTTCAATGTTAGTTACAGGTGTGTGTAGTACACGCGTTGTATCAATTCCAAAGGATTCAAAATATGCTTGTGGAGAACCAAACTCTGAATCATAGAATAGAAGCACTGAATCATCATGTTTCTTTAAATAAGATGCTGCCATAAGCAATGCAAAAGATGTTTTAAAGTGCTTACTCGGTCCAGCTAGTACTGTTAGACCTGAGGCTAATCCGCCATCAATTGAGCCAGACAGAGCTGTATTGATCATTGGAACAGGTGTCGTAGTTAATTCTTTTTCTGAAAAGAGTATTGACTCTGATAATATCGATACACCCGCTGAGCGAGATGATTTTTTTAGTTTTTCTAGTAGTGACATATTCTTATATTATATTATACTTTACTTAGTGTCAACAAAAAATTGATCTAGGGTCGAAGTATGATTAACGTATTCAATTGATTTATTCGTATTATTTTGTTTTATAAAATCTGTGTGGATACTATCTAAGTGACCATCTAGATATTTCAAGATGTTTTCTGCCATATCTTGCGCAGTACAAACTGGTACGTTTTGACAGATCATGTTTAGATTTTTTCTTCCACCTTGGAGTTGAAAATCACTAGGCATTTTCATAATTGACAATGCTTCGCGAATAGAAATGTATCGATCTTCATCTGGATGTACAAGCATTGTCGCAAAATGCGCAACAAAGGCTGAAGTACACCCTTTACCAAATTCAGTTCCACGTTTCATTACTGAGCCGCCTGAAGCTAGCTTCTTATCCATTACTTCGCATCGTAGTGCTTTAGAATCATAGCCGTTTTCTGAAAACCACTTTTTAGCTTTTGCAAAAGTACCATCAACTTTTTGGATATAGCTAATTGCATTTGTAGATGACTCAAGCTTCTTAAAGAACTCAACATGACTAATTCCGCCTTCTAATTCTTCAAGAATGTATTGATACCAAGGATCATCACTTGGCTTCTTATCGTTTACCAATTGATTCATTGGATCATCTTCTGATACATAAGCATTACGTATAATATCTTCCATGCTTGTCATGGGCTTTTCAAAGTAATCAAAAATAGGGGTGTCTTCGTCTTTAAAGAAAAAATAAAAACTACGATTACGAACTTGGCCGATGCCATGTAAATTTGATCGAGTCTTATAAAGAAGAAGCGTATAACTATATTTTTCTGCGATCTTTCTTAGCTTTTCTACTACGGGAACACCCATACTCCCATAAAGACCTGGTGCATTCTCGCCCCAAAAAACTTTTGGCATAATATTCTTTAACACATAATTTGCTGATTCAAACATCCAATTATTTGTTTCAGACTCTGCATTTGAGTTTCGACTTAACATTGATAAACCGGCGCATGGGCAGACCGTGTTTACTACATCAACATTTTTAAATGATTCATTTGTCTTATCAAGTAAATGGTATGGAACCTCGTTTCCATAATGCATATTTAGTTGTGAATCATTCGCCACAAAGGGAGAATACGATAAAATGTATTCTGGTCTTTTACCAAAAACATTTTCCATTGCAATGGTTTCTCCACCAATTAGTGGAACAATTGATGCGTATGTATAATTTGTTGTATTTTGTGTCATGTTGTTCTGTTATGTGTTAAGTATGTAACTTTAACGCGAGCTTCTTTAAAAAAATCTATCCCCATTCCGCATGAATCATTCCATCTAATATTGCTAGACTCATTCATTATTACTTCTTTAATTCCAACTTGGATTAAAGCTTTAGCACATTCATGACAACATGGAAGTCCGTGGATGTATGCTGTTGCACCTTCTAAAGATACTCCAGTGCGAGATGCGTTATATATTGCATTCATCTCAGCGTGGACAATGCGACTATACTTCGATTCGCGATTGTCATATAACTCTGTTGAGTCGTCCATTCCACGTGCAAAGCCATTATAACCTTGAGATAGAACTTGACCAGATTGACCAATAATTACTGCACCACACTGTGTTGAAGGATCTTTGGACCATTGGGCAATAGTACGAGCCAACTCGATATATCGCTTATGCCATTTATTTGTTGTCATCAGCAATCTGTTCTTTACGATTAAGGAAGTCACGTTCAGGATCTTGACCATCAATACCATTCCGCATATATGAAACAAGAAATGATGCATAGTTGATAAGATCTTTGCCTGAATCTTCCACTGATTCAAAGTTTTGCTTATAATTCGGATCACTTTCCATTGCTTCAACAACAGAATACATCCGAAGAGTCTTAGCATAGATAATGTCAAGGATGGACGCAATCCCACGTGGGTAATAGTCTGCTTGTTTAATGCGGCTATTTGGATTCTGATAATCCGTGCTTTTCTTCGCCTGTAGTTCAGCGCATTCTTCTAATACTTTAATTGATTCTTTCATATTGCTATTATACTATACTTTAATTGTATTGTAAACTAAATTATATTTTAATCGTAGAATTCAGTTACGGCGCGATTATAGTTTTTTGCCGCGTTATTAGCGAGAAGATCGTTCCAAAGCAGTTTGTTGTTTTGGTTATTAACTTCTTCTTCAATAAACTTAAAGTGGCGTTCATAAACGTGAAGTGATCCAACATTCCAATGAATAGTGCCAGCTTCAACTTTTAAGTCTTGTGCAAGTTTATTAAGAATGTACTCTTGCCACGCGTAGTCGTTACGGTAACCGAATACAACATCATTAGATCGCATTTGCACAACAGCATGAAGCTTATCGTTACGAATGAGATACTGTACCGCATTAGTACAAATAAAATCTGACATGCCGTTGAGGTTATATTCAAGATGCATTGTAGGGCGTGTATAAATCATTACAGCGCGCCTTGAGTTTTGATCTAAGGAAAGATGTTCTTTGACGCGTTTGTACTGATGATGGTTTAACGCGCTATGCGCAAGATGACCATAATTTGAATGAATTTTGCCGTCATCCGACGAAATCATTTTCCAAATCTCAGGCGTTGGTACTAGATCATTTACACTAAGCGATTGAGATCTATACCACTGAATTTCGCGATTAATGTAATCTTGATTTGGCGTACCAAAGATAGCTACTTCGTCTGCAATAAATGAAGCGTTGACAATCTCGATGGTTTTTACACCTGTTTTATCTGTGACAAACTCATTGTCTTTAAATTTTTGTACGAATTTTTTGCGTACATCACTAACTGTATTTTCCATAATGTATATTATAGCATATTTATGTGGATATGTAAATGTTTTTATTACACTACATCAAGATTGTGCTCTCTCATCACTTCGGTTATATTTTTATCATTTATTTTGAACGCTACATAACAGTAGCTAGAGTTTCCTACTATACACCGACACGCTTTTGCAATGGTACTATATTGTTGTCCATCTACGTAATAACCATCTTCTTTTAGTGTTCCTTCCACGGGTTTAAATCGTTTCCATGTATCAATAGTCAATTTAGTTTCACCGATCTTTTCATACAGTTCTCGTTCTAACTTTGCCCAAGAATTTGATTGTCTTGCTTTCTTAAACTCAACGTTATTTGTGTATGTTCCTAAATCGATTTCACATGATTCATATTTTAAGCTATCAATGATAGATGTCACTGCATCCACTAGACTAAGATCTTCATCTAATATCCATTCGCCGGCGTATGGTTGACGGATATTATGAATAAGTTTTTCTACATCACTAGCGACTTCTTCTTTAAATTCCCAAGCTTTTACTACAACATAACCAAATGGCATAATTGTACTGGCATCACGCTTAAGTTGTCCTTCTCTAATGGGAAGTTTTTCAACTGACTGAGTGATTCCTACTTTTTTTCTATTTTGAATATCAACTTCTTCTAGAGGGTCATATGGTTGACCAATGTATAATACGTGTTTCATAGGTAATCATCCATGTTGACTTCAAAGACTTCTCCACCCACGTTGTCACTACCCACATATTGATCATCCCAAAACAAAGCGTCAATAACCTGCTGTACTTCGAGAGGAACATTGTCGGGATCGGCAAACTCAGTGTCAGCACCTTTACAATCTTCCACTCTGAAAACTGTATACACTACACCATCAACCTCCACATCTAAAGTGTGAACAGTTTTCTGGTATGTTAATTCTGCGGGTTTTA